>MWVX01000208.1_pt1 | contig 16693 bp, 11 predicted proteins | sample 1047311 | NCBI WGS metagenome assembly MWVX01 (sample SAMN06349984, study PRJNA376086) | soil metagenome | isolation source: MtG-4 sample Antarctic (ecotone) soil | place: Antarctica | collected 2015-01-13 | reverse complement strand
CCTCATAACAAAAAGCCGAATCATTCACCACTACGAAACCAAGACGGCAAGCCGATGTTGCCGAAAAGTTCAATCAAAGGCGCGATTCGCAGTCAAGCCGAGAAGATTTTGCGAACAATAGCGGTTGTTGAAGATAAAGTCGGTTGGCATTATACAAGGAAAGATGAGAGAGAACAGTTGGAAACAATTTATCAACTGGAAATACTGCTTTGGGGCGGCGACGAAATTTGTCTAGTCGTTCCGGCGTGGAAAGGTTGGGAAACTCTCCAATTGTTTTATCAGGAAACTAAGGAATTATATTTTCCCGACAACGATTCGCCCGACAAACAAAAACTTACGCATTCAGTCGGCATTGTATTTTGTCATCATAACGCACCGATTCGCCGAATTAAGGATTTAGCTTCCAAGTTGGCGGATTTAGCTAAACAAAAATCGCGCCGTCATAATTATTTTGCTTATGAAATTCTCGAATCGTTTGACCATGTCAGCAAAGATTTAGCGGAACATCGAAAATCGCACTGTCCGCAAATCGAGCCGATTGAGGAAAAAAACTTGATTTTAGACGGCGACGAAATGTTTGAGATTACTAAAAAAATGCAAGCGTTAAAAGGCTTTTTGCCGCGCAGAAAATTAACTCGAATCGTTTTGAAGCTGCTTTCACCGATAGAAAATGATGCAGAAAAAACTAAACGAATGGAAGCGGTTGCTAAACTAATCCAATCCGTCGAAGAATCTGCAGGCGAAAAAAAAGCAGAGTTGGATGAATTCATTAACTTGTTACCAAACAGATACACGGCTTGGATTCACGCTCTTGAACTTTGGGATTATATCGAGGAGGCAGCATAATGGAAAAAGTTACGCTCACGATTAAACTGACTTTAATCGCTCCGTTTTTGACCAAATCAACCAATGTCGGCACTTTTGGAATTGACGCACCTTTTGCCAAATCGGTTGACGACGAATTTCAGTTTCCACGAAAACTTATCAAAGGCTGTCTGCGGCAGGCAGTCGAAGAAATAGCCGATGCGCTTGGCGAAACGGATAAATCTCGAATCGAACATTGGTTTGGCGATAAATCTTTGTATGAAAAAGACGAAACAAACACATCAGTCGAACCAAAACGCGGAAAGTTGTTTTTTAGCGATTTTGTTACCAACAACCAAGGCGAAAAAAAGACTACGACAAAAATCAGGATTGATTCGGAGCGCGGTGCGGTCGCAGAAAATCAATTACTTGTGATTGAAACGCCTTTCAAACCGCAGGAAAGAGTTGAATTTCGCGGAAATATAACTTACTTTGCCAAGGATGAAAACGAATATAAAGAAATAAAAAAATTGCTTTTTAATGGTTTGAAATGGATTACAAATCTCGGCGCATTGGAAAATATCAATTTCGGACAATTAGAAAAAGTCGAGTTTATCAATGAAAGCGAAGAAAAAAAATCTGTTCGATATATGAATCAAATGGTGGACGCATCAGAAATTCTCGCTTTAATCCTCAAACCACAAGACCCTTTCTGCATTTCCAAACGCCGCACTACCGAGAATCTTTTTGAGTCGGAAGAATTTATTCCGGGCGGCGTTATCAAAGGTTGTGTTGCCGAAACCCGAAAATTGATGATTGATAATCAGCAGGATTTGAAAGAGTTGGATGAAAACTTATATTTAATCCGGTTCGCTCACGCCTTTCCCGCCAAAACCAGAGTTCGCCCGGTGGTTGCGCCCTTGTCGCTCGTGAAAATCAGTCAGCCGCCGTTTTATGATGTTGCCGATTTCAAAGATGCAATTTTGATAGGAGTTCGACCACAGTCTCCGGCTTTTTCAGTTGATTGGAAAAAATTCGACGACATTGACAGCGCGTTCGGTTGGGAACATCCGAAAACAATTTTGAGTGTGCAGACAGCGATTGAGAATAACAAAGCCAAAGAGAGTCAGCTTTTTGCTTATGAAAAAATAAATCCCGCCGGTTTTGAGTGGCTTGGTCGGGCGGATTTAAGCAAAATTACGGATAAAACCTTACGGACAAAAGTCGCGCAGCAGCTTCGGTGTGTCTTTGAGCAAAATTTGTTCGGACTTGGCAAAACAAAAGCCGAGTGCGAAGTTCAAATGTTAGAAGAAACCGCTTTTTCCAATATGAAAAATTCGGCTGAAAATCCAAAAGACAACAAATATATCATCACGCTTCAAACTCCGTTTTTGCTTTGCAAGCCGACGGAATTAGACGAAGAAAGCGGAAAAGACGAACTTTTCAATGCCTACAAAGAAACTTGGGAAAATTTGTTTGATGATTCGGCAACTTTAAGCCATTTTTTTGCAAGTCAGAGTTTAGCCGGCGGCGAATATCTTTATAAAAGATTTCAATTTTCTAAATCGTATAATCCGTTTTTGCTGACGGATGCAGGAAGCGTTTTTATTTTTAATGTAACAGATGAAACTCAAGCGAAAGCAAAAATCAGCGATTGGCTCGAAAACGGATTGCCTTTGCCTGATTGGGCGAAAGACCTTTACCTGAAAAATATCGGGGAAAAAGATTATTGGGAACATCTGCCGTTTTTACCTGAAAACGGTTACGGTGAAATCGTCGTCAATTTGGATGTGCATTGGGATAACGCACCGACGGAGGTAATTGAAATATGAAATTTCAGAATCGTTGGAAAATCGAAGGGACGCTTAAAACTTTAACGCCTTTACGAATCGGTGATGGCGACAGCATTCGGGCGAAAGACCGTTTGGCAACAACACATCTTAAAGAAGATACGGAAGTTAATACGGTTGCAACCGATAGAAACGATAAGCCTTATATTCCGGCATCCGCTATCAAAGGCAATCTTCGGGCTTGGGCGGAAAAAAATTCAAGTGGTCTTTTCAGGAAAGAGGAAATTGAAATAATTTTCGGCAGTACTGAATTACGAGATGAAAACGCCAAAGCCGGCAAGGTGCAGTTTTCAAACGCATATATTGAAATCGGGCAAACTCTTTCGGGTTGTGAAGATTTGCCTGATTGGAGTTCGGAAAGATTGACGGCGGTTGCCGTCGGAATTGCTGTTAATCGTAAAACCCGAACCGCAAGCGATAAAAAATTATTTCATCAAGAATATGTTCCCGCCGGAATCAAGTGTAAATTTGAAATTTGCGGAAATGATTACGCCGAAGAAACATTGAAAGGCGACGAACTTTTGAGAAAACTTTTAACTTTGCTCAAAGGTTTTGCCAATGGTGTCCGAATCGGTGCGGAAACCACTGAGGCGGATAAAAGTTGGGGAGAAATGAAATGGACGTTAAGCGCAATCAAACGCTCAAACCAAGCCAGCGTAATGCAATGGCTTGAAGATAAAAACGCGGAACTTTTGCAAACTTTACCTAATTGGAGAGATTTGCAAAAAGAAATTGACGACACAACCATTACTCCACCCCCGCAACCGACTAAACTCAGTTTAGTTTTAGAGTGTTCCGATGATTTTTTGGTCAACGATCCGAGCAAAGCTAAAACACCCAAAGAGATTGAAGCTAACGATCCTCATAACAAAAAGCCGAATCATTCACCACTACGAAACCAAGACGGCAAGCCGATGTTGCCGAAAAGTTCAATCAAAGGCGCGATTCGCAGTCAAGCCGAGAAGATTTTGCGAACAATAGCGGTTTCAAAAAATATGCCCGAAAATCTAATCAAGAAAACTATTGCCTGTTATCCCGATGATATAAAAAATGCTTGTCCGCCGATTAAAGATATTAAAGATAAAAATTCACTATGCTTGGCTTGTCAGATTTTCGGTGCTTCGGGTTGGAAATCAATTTTTAGCTGTTCGGATTTTGTTGGTGAGAAAACCATTTTTGTTAACAAAAAAATAGTTGCCGGAGAAGGAGAAAACTTTTAACTTTGCTCAAAGGTTTTGCCAATGGTGTCCGAATCGGTGCGGAAACCACTGAGGCGGATAAAAGTTGGGGAGAAATGAAATGGACGTTAAGCGCAATCAAACGCTCAAACCAAGCCAGCGTAATGCAATGGCTTGAAGATAAAAACGCGGAACTTTTGCAAACTTTACCTAATTGGAGAGATTTGCAAAAAGAAATTGACGACACAACCATTACTCCACCCCCGCAACCGACTAAACTCAGTTTAGTTTTAGAGTGTTCCGATGATTTTTTGGTCAACGATCCGAGCAAAGCTAAAACACCCAAAGAGATTGAAGCTAACGATCCTCATAACAAAAAGCCGAATCATTCACCACTACGAAACCAAGACGGCAAGCCGATGTTGCCGAAAAGTTCAATCAAAGGCGCGATTCGCAGTCAAGCCGAGAAGATTTTGCGAACAATAGCGGTTTCAAAAAATATGCCCGAAAATCTAATCAAGAAAACTATTGCCTGTTATCCCGATGATATAAAAAATGCTTGTCCGCCGATTAAAGATATTAAAGATAAAAATTCACTATGCTTGGCTTGTCAGATTTTCGGTGCTTCGGGTTGGAAATCAATTTTTAGCTGTTCGGATTTTGTTGGTGAGAAAACCATTTTTGTTAACAAAAAAATAGTTGCCGGAGAAGAAAAGCTGATTCCAAAACGCCGCGAATTTGTCGGAATTGACCGCTTTACGGGCGGAGTTTCGGGAAGCAATAAGTTTAACGCCGAAGTTGCTCATAAACCTGTTTTGCAAGGCGATATAAATATCAATTTCGTAAGACTCGGCGCGAACGACAAAGATTGGGCAATCGGACTTTTTGCTTTAACTTTTCGAGATTTAATCGAAGGCGACATCCGCATCGGTTTTGGACGTGCCAAAGGTTTTGGTGAAATTCGGGCAAAAATTAATAACTTATATACGATTGAAAGTTTATTTGATAAAAACCGGCAAGAATTAAAAGATGCAGTATTAGAATTGGAAAAGAAAGTTGGAGGTAAAATAAATGGCATTTCATAATCCTTATCATTTTGTTCCTGTAAAATCTGAAATAAAAGACGGCATTAAGAAAAATTCAGAAACAAAGAAATTTGAATTTGGTTCGCATCCGCACGTTACGCACGACCGTTATGCGAAAGATACATATTCGGGAAGAGTAATTTGTCGGCTAACCGCTGAAACTGCTTTCGTCGTTGGTGATAAACACGATTCTGATGAAAACAAAGTAAATCCGACTTTTGTAAATCAATATAAACTCGACGGCTTTCCGGCTATTCCCGCCACAACAATTCGCGGCTTGATTTCAAGCATTGTTGAAACGGCAAGTAATTCAGCATTAAGAGTGCTTGAGAATGAAACGTATTCGTATCGAAAAAAAGCTGAAGTAAATGACGTATTGAAAGAAATTGGTTTAGTTTACAAACTTAAGGATGGAACATTTGCACTATTATCTTTATGTAATTTTCTTAACTGGAATCCGCACTATTGCGTTAAAGTTAAATCAGAGTTTGTGAAAACCCTTTCAACTTTTGGATTTAATAATAATCAGTTTTACTACTACAACGAAGACTTGCAAGAGGACGATTCACAAAGAATTATTTCCGAAGAAAATTACAATCAACTTCCCGCTATTCAACAAAATAAATATGAAAGAGGGATTATTAGAAGACTTGAAAATGAAGAGAGGAAAAAAGGCTTTTCCGAATCAAAACGGGTGAACGAGCTTTTTATTTTTTGTAGCAGTAAATCTGAGAATTTTAGAACTTACACACCATCCCAACTCATTCCTATATTGCCAAAAACTATAGATAATTTTCATACTTTGGCGGATTTGCGAACGAAAGAAAATCTAACCTTGCCATTTCATCCGATTGCAACTAAAAGAAATAGTGGAGATGATGGCGAGAAAATTCGCATTAAAACCGGAGACCTTATTTATTTTCAAACAATCAAAATTGACAATAAAGAATATGTTTCTGAAATTTCTTTTTCAGCTATTTGGCGCGATTTGGTTGGACAAACAGATTCAGCAACAAAGATTAAAACAGCGGATACAACCTTTGATTTTTTTCGTGAAGTTCACAATGAACTGCTTCCGTTTAATAAAACCCGTGAACAAATTACTTTAGCGGAACAAATGTTCGGTTTTGTTGAAAACAACGGCGATGAAAAAAATGATGTCGGAGAATCGAGTTTGGCAGGCAGAATTTATCCTTCGGCGGCAAAGTTTGAAGGAATCAAAAATCCGAACGATTCAGTTCAAAAAGTTGAAAATGAGGATGATTGTTATGAGAAAAATCCCACAACACCTGATAGTTTGACGCTTTTAAAAATCTTGGCGAGTCCGAAACCGCCGTCACCTGCGATGTATTTCAAAGACGGTTATATTGCCAAAAACCGGTTAAATGCTGACGAACACGAACCGCAAGGCAGAAAGTTTTATCTGCATAATAATTCAAATGAAGGCAGACCTTGGGAAACAAAGCTGACGGGAGATAAACTCGAAAAAGTTAAAAATCAGATGATGATGGTTAAACCCGTCAGAAAGGATTCAGTTTTTTCTTTTTACATTGATTTTGAAAATTTAGCAAAAATCGAACTTGGAGCATTGCTTTATGCTTTACGTCCCAATGATGTTTTCAGACATAAAATCGGCTTAGGAAAACCAATCGGTTTGGGGACAATTAAAATTGACGTGCTTGAATTGCTGAAAATTGATAGAGAAAAACGTTACAGCAGCTTAGGTTTATTTGAAAGTCGTTTTGAAAATATCAATACGGAAATTGAATTGTTAAGAGATAATTTTAGAAATCTGAATTCCGATATTTGTGATATTTTGGAAACAATTGGCAATCCAAAAAACATTCAAACAAATGTTCATTATCCGAAAGTTGCAGGAAAAACAGATGAAGAAGAAAATTTTAAATGGTTTGTCGCAAATGATTCAGGCTCAGGCTCAAATAAAAGAAGCAATCGGATTGACGCTAAAGTAAAACCCCTAAAACCGATAGTAAAAAATCAGCCGTTGCCAACTCTAGACGAGTGTCAATTTAATGACTAAAGAACAAAAAATTAACGCCTTAATCGCCAAAGGTTGCGATACAAATCTAATCTCGGACGGTTATCATACTTTCGGTGAATTGTATGAACATCGGATTGTGCTTTTTATTGCGTTGTGCCGCAAGTTGAAGAAAAATGTGTGGCGTTCGCAGACACATTCGGACGGAAGCAGGCTGGAGGGTTGGTTTATTCTCGGTATCGGTTATGAGCAAGGCGAACAGATTACCTATCATTTGCCGATGTCGAAATGGGAAGAAACGGATTTTGCCGAAACGCTCGACAAATCGCCCGAATACGACGGACATAAAAGCGCAGACGTTTTACAAAGGCTTTCGAGGTTGTGAGCTATGACTTTGAACTTGATTACACACATCTATGGACAAAACCGGCTAATTTCCTTAAAAGCTACTGTAACTGTCTGCGGATAAAAATCTTATAGTGAAATTAAAACACAAAATTTTATTGCCGATGCGTGAACTTTAATCAAATCAATAGTTTGAAGAAAAAAAAGGTTGTAAAAACAACTAAAAAGATGGTAAGATAATGACAATTTTTGAGATGCGTGTAATCAGCTATCTTAAACTCAATATAATACACGGTTTGGAGGGACGGCAGTTGAGTAGGGCTATTGAAGTTGTTGCCCATTGAAATTTTTTGGCAGTTAAGCCTTGCATCTGCCGATTTGGAGTTGAGTAGGGCTATTGAAGTTGTTGCCCATTGAAATAAAAGTGCGATAAACATCGCTGCTAGCATAGTTAAAAAGTTGAGTAGGGCTATTTAAGTTGTTGCCCATTTTGCTTGATGGAGTTGATGTCAATGTCCTCAGCCGACTTTTTTGAATCGCTTTTTAGCCTTTCTGCACTGCAAAGGGCGTGGTTTCGTGTGGAAGAATCCGATGGTTGTGCAGGAATTGACAATGTTTCACTTCCGCGGTTTGCGTCGAATCTCGATGGCGAACTCAAACGTCTGCGAACCGATATTCTGACCGAAACTTATCAATCTTTACCTCTTTTACGCTTCTATATTCCGAAAAAAGACGGTGGAAAACGTCCGTTGAATGTGGCGGTTGTCCGCGACAGAATTGCTCAACACGCCGTAATTGCTCAACTCGAACCGATTCTCGAAGCCGAGTTTGAAAATTGTTCTTACGCCTACAGGCGCGGGCGTTCGGTCAGACAGGCACTCGACCAAATCGAGTTTTTGCGTGATTCAGGCTACACTTGGGTTTTTGAAGCGGACATTACGGCTTATTTTGATGAAATAGACCATCAAATTCTTTTGGGAAAACTCAAGCCTTTTATTGCGGATGAAAGAATTTTACATCTTATCGAACTATGGATAAAAGCACGAATTTATGACGGTAAAAGGCTTTGGGAAACTGTCAAAGGGCTGCCGCAAGGTCAACCGATTGCGCCGATTTTAGCCAATCTTTATCTCGACTCTTTTGATGAAGAGATGCTTAAAGGCGGACGCAAACTCGTGCGGTTTGCCGATGATTTTGTCGTTTTGTGCAAAAGCAAACCGAAAGCAAAATCGGCTTTGCGATTGACTCAAGGCTTAATGAAAGACCTCAAACTCTCGCTCAAACAAGACAAAACCCGCATTACGAATTTTGCCGAAGGTTTCAAATATCTCGGCGCGGTTTTCACGCACAGTTTTTGTTTGATTCAAACCGCCGAACCACAAGAAGCAGCACAGGTGAAAATGCCTCTCAGATTTTATGCGACCGATATTTTTCTGCAAAATCCGAAAGTTTTCAATGCAGTTTTGAGTAATGAACTGAAAGAAGCTCTAGTAAATCCCGAAAACGAAATTGTTTCTTCGGTTTTGGCTAAAAAGGAAGGTGCGAAAATGGAAACAAGAAACAAAAATAACAACCAATTTTTACCGCCGACACTTTTTACGCTCTGTACGCTCTACATCCACGAACACGGAGCTATCTTGCGTTATGAAAACCAAAGGCTTGAAATTGTCAAAGACGACGTGGAGATTTTCAGTGTTCCGCTGAATAAAGTTGAACAAATCGTGCTTTTCGGTAATTCACAAATTACGACGGCGGTGATGAAAAACTGTCTTAAACGCGGAATTCCGATTTTGCTTTTTTCGGGACAAGGCAGATTTTTGGGAAGCATCGCGGCTGATACGAGCGAAAATGTCGGACTGCATCAGCTGCAATTTGAAAAAATGCGCGATGAAGCATTTTTATTGGATACGGCAAAACGAATTGTCGCCGGAAAAATCAGCAACAGCCGCGCTTTTCTGCACAGACGTTTGCGCGATAAAACCAACGAAAAACTTTCAAAAGCGGTTGAAGCGATGAACGGTTTGGAAGAAAAACTCGCCAATGTTTCGACTTTGGACGAGATTTTAGGCTGCGAAGGTGCGGCTGGCGCGGCGTATTTTGTCGGATTTGGTGAATGTATTGCCGCGCCTTTTAGTTTTGCCAAACGCACTCGCCGTCCACCGCAAGACCCGATAAATACGCTCTTATCGTTCGGTTATACGATGCTTTTTCAAAACATTTACGGTTTGATAAAATCTCGCGGACTTTCGCCGAATGTTGGAAATCTGCACGCTTTGCGGCACGGTCATCCTGCGCTTTGTTCTGATTTTATCGAAGAATTTCGCGCACCCGTAATTGATTCGATGGTCGTTTCGATAATCAATAAAAAGGTTTTGTCGCTGGCTGATTTTTTCTACGAAGACTATGTGCCGGACGAAGATTTTGAAGCATCCGAAGAACCAGAAAATATCGAGCCGAAACGCCGCTGCTTCCTGACCGACCAAGCCCGCAAGAAATTTATCCAACAATTTGAACAGCGAATGAATGTGCAGATTCAACATAAAGCGGCAAATCTGCGGACGAGTTGGCGCGGTTGTATTGACCTGCAAATCGGTCATTACATCAAGGTTTTGCGAGGCGAAACCGAACATTATTTGCCTTTTGAATATCGTTAGAAGTTTTTTCAAAAGCAAAAACGCGAATATAAATGAGTATGTGTATTGTTGTCCGATACACGCATTGACAATCGCGTTTCCGCCGCAATTTTTAGTTATGTTTTTGGTGATTGCCTACGATATTTCCGATGATAAAAGACGCTTGCGAATGGCGAAAGAATTGGAGCGTTGGGGAAATCGGACACAATTTTCAGTATTCGAGTGCGACCTCAACGAACGCGAAGAACGCGAAATGTTAGCAAGACTAAAAGAAATATGTCAGGCTGGAGATGCTTTGCGGATTTACCGTCTTTGTGCGGAATGTGTAGGAAAAACCACCGTCATCGACGGAAAAGATTTGGCAACCGACCAGGATTTTTATCAAATCTAAAGTTGATTACACGCATCTCCGCACAAAACCGACAAATTTTATAAAAAGAGCTTGTAAAAAATGATTACAAAGAGGTTACCGCAAATTTTACCGCAAAATTTTGTCTGCCGATGCGTGAACCCTAAACAAATCAACAATTTATAGTTGAAATTTGACAAAAAATCTGCTAAAAATGAGGAAATAAAGTAACAAATTTTGCGATGCGTGTAATCAAATGTCTTAAATGCAGGCAAAATAAAGAGATACTGCAGGGTGAGTTACTTGAGGCTATTGAAGTTGTTGCCTATTGAAACTAATTATTCCTTTAAACATCTCCAAACGGACTGAATGAGTTACTTGAGGCTATTGAAGTTGTTGCCTATTGAAACTAACAGAATCAATAGATACCTTTCTTTTTGACAGTATGTTACTTGAGGCTATTGAAGTTGTTGCCTATTGAAACGAAAAGACCAGCGTCTACATCCCACATTTGCCACGTTACTTGAGGCTATTGAAGTTGTTGCCTATTGAAACCTTCATAGTAGCATTCTTCATCTGTTGACCAGATAATAAGTTACTTGAGGCTATTGAAGTTGTTGCCTATTGAAACTTTACATTTCTCACAGAGGTCATACTGTCTGCTTACTTGCGTTACTTGAGGCTATTGAAGTTGTTGCCTATTGAAACGCAATTGCCTCTTTCTTGGCTTGATTAACGTTATCAAATAGTTACTTGAGGCTATTGAAGTTGTTGCCTATTGAAACTTAATTGATACATCGGTTCGGAGTGTTTCCTATGTTTGTTACTTGAGGCTATTGAAGTTGTTGCCTATTGAAACTTGCGAACGACAAATGAAAAATATTATTTATACCAAGGTTACTTGAGGCTATTGAAGTTGTTGCCTATTGAAACCTATTCGACTCGAAAGTAGTGATTAACAAACTTCGAGTTACTTGAGGCTATTGAAGTTGTTGCCTATTGAAACCCCCGGACGGCAAGTAATATTCACAGATGTCTTAAAAAATTTAGTTACTTGAGGCTATTGAAGTTGTTGCCTATTGAAACTCAACTGCAACAAGCCCGCTTACAGTTTTCACTATGTGTTACTTGAGGCTATTGAAGTTGTTGCCTATTGAAACACAAACATAATAGTTGCCCCGAATATTATTACCGTAAGTTACTTGAGGCTATTGAAGTTGTTGCCTATTGAAACGCACATTCACTACTTCGAAGGTTAAGGGGTTATTCATTGTTACTTGAGGCTATTGAAGTTGTTGCCTATTGAAACCAACTCGAACCGCAAGTAGAGCTAGTGTTTGTAGTCGTATACGTTACTTGAGGCTATTGAAGTTGTTGCCTATTGAAACTCAACCACAGCTTCAATTGTCTCCCAGCCTAACAATTGATGAGTTACTTGAGGCTATTGAAGTTGTTGCCTATTGAAACCTAACCAAGAATCTTGCTTAGATAAGCTGATAGCATTGAATTGTTACTTGAGGCTATTGAAGTTGTTGCCTATTGAAACGCGCTTTTGCGGATGTCGACGCATCGGTCATTAGTTGAAGGTTACTTGAGGCTATTGAAGTTGTTGCCTATTGAAACAAAGTTGTAAAACCCACACAACCAGATGGATTTGTGTTACTTGAGGCTATTGAAGTTGTTGCCTATTGAAACGAACATTCGGTTGTAACTCCAAAATATCACTAGGAAAGTTACTTGAGGCTATTGAAGTTGTTGCCTATTGAAACATAACAATTGAATACTGTGATCAATTTTTGAAAGTTACTTGAGGCTATTGAAGTTGTTGCCTATTGAAACTGACGTTAAATCTTCGATAAAATTAACCATACCGGTTACTTGAGGCTATTGAAGTTGTTGCCTATTGAAACGCAGTGTAATCCGTGATCAAATTTGAAACTTCGGTTACTTGAGGCTATTGAAGTTATTGCCTATTGAAACTCAAGCCGTTGGAATTCCATCTGACGGCTTTTTCTTTTGGGTTTTGTTTTAATTGAGATAGAATAACGGAATGGTCAACCTTGCGCGGCTTCGTTTTGAAATTGAGTTGCTCGATGATAATGCTCCGCTTGGATTTTGGGGAACTCGTCTGCGCGGCGGTTACGGCGATTCGCTCAAAAATCAGCTCTGCCATTTTCCCGAATTCAAGACTTGTCGAGACTGCCGACTTTTTCAAGACCGAACTTGCCAATTTCCTTTTCTTTTCAAACCGCATTCATATCTGTTTCCCGAATTACCGACTGGAAAACCTCTCGGAAATTCTGAAAATTTGCCCGTTCCCTTTGTCATTGATTCTCCGTTTGAAGTTGATACTGCTCTCAAAAAAGGCAGTCGGGTCGGTTTTGAATTTACGGCTTTCGGCAAAACTCTCGATAACATCCGGCAGGTCATTGATGCGTTTGGCAAACTAGGTCAGGTTGGTTTGGATGTTAAAGACATCCGCGGCGAAATCAAAAAAGCACGTTATCAACTTGTGGATGTTCAGGATTTACTCGCCGCCGGACGCTCTCTCCACGTTCTCGGCAATCTTGGCAGTCCGTCCATCCGTCGGGCTTCAGAAGTCATCGCTCTTCTGCGTCCGCCTTCGATTCCCGCCGAAATCGTCATTGAATTTTTAACGCCCGTCCGCCTTCTGCGCTCTGAATATGTGCCTTTAGAATCGTCAAACGCAACAAACCAAAAAGAAGTTGCCAGAGGTTTGCGGGATTTTTACGAATTTATACAGATATTAGCCAACCGCATCGGTGTAATCCGGCAAGCCTACGGCAATGATTGGCTCGGACCAGCAGAATTCTTTCGCTGGCGTAATTTATTGCTCAAAGCAAGTAAAAATATCAGACTGACGGAAATGGAACTTTATAAGAAAACTTATTTCCGCTATGATAAAAATAAACGAAACTCGATTCAAATGGACGGTTTCACCGGCGCACTTCACGCCGTTGGAAATTTCGCGGATTTGATAGACATTCTACTTCTGGGTGAAATACTCCACATCGGCGAATCTACCGCATATGGTTTTGGGCAATACAAGATGGTTTTTTGACGGCGTTTCAGCCATTGCTTCAATTGTATTCTCAATTGCATCACTTACATTGGAAAAGAAGTAATCGCCCGTCAGTGATTCAACCCTACCGAAGCTGACCCGGCGATTGACTACATTGAAGATTTATTCGGCTAATCGCTCCTGCCCGACTATCTGAAAAGCTCCCAATCCTATTCGGTATTTTCCGCATCCGTCGGTGAATTACTCGTGCCGTCAAGCCGCGATTCGATCACTGCTTGAATACCGACGGGAACATTCGAGAAAAAGTCCAGTCCCGTTAGTGCTTCGACCTCATCTACCGTAACCAGATACTGCTGCCACTGATTACTCCCGATGCCCTGCACATTCGGCATAATCACGGCTATCGTCCGCGTCTGAGTCGTAACCCTTGACACATCACTGTCGCCTTTCGGCAGAATCATAATCACTTTCCAAATCATTGCCGGTGACCTGCACCCGTAAAATTACTCCTGTCCAGCCCCCATTTGTTACCCCAATGCGATGGCGAGTTTTTTGTTGTTTCCATTCTTGATTTGAACTCTAAAGGAGTCAAATATCCTAAACTCGAATGCGGTCTTTCCGTGTTGTAAAAGTTCCGCCAAATCTCAATTATTACTTGTGCTTCCTTAACCGATGAAAACCATTCCCGACTAATACCGGTTATCAGTAAGTAGGTGTGAAAAGGAGGAATTACCTTTTTTAGCTGAAAGCTAACAGCTCATAGCTTTTAGCTTTCATTTGTAAATCAAAAAACACCTACTTACTGATTTTTCGTATAAGACATTCATCTCGGAGTTTCCTATTAAAACTTTCTCCTTGCCATTTTGCCACGGTTTTCCGGGTTCGATAAATATCGGCTTGATGCGTTTTTCTGCCAGCCAATGATTAACTGCTTGTCCAATGAACTCCGAACCATTATCCGAACGAATCATCTCCGGGAAGCCTTTTTCTAGACAAACTCTTTCCAGAGCTTGCCGCACTTTTTCGCTCGTCATTGAAACTCCGCCTTCAATCGCCAGACATTCTCCGGTAAATTCATCAATTAACGTCAGCATCTTTAACCCTTTACCCGATAAACTTTGATCGAACACACGCATCATATGTCCATAGCTGATTCGCTCTTTCGGCTTGCGGCATTATTCCAAGCGGTGGGTTTGCCCGCTTTTTATGCCGTCTTCTTTTCGGCAAAGATAACTTTTCCTGTTTCCATAACCGATAAACTTTCTTCAAATTGATCTTCACCCCATCACGACTCAGCAACGCCCAAATTCTTCGATAACCATAGCGCGGATGTTGAACAGCAAGTTGCCGGATTCTTTTGATGAGTTGTCGGTGCGGTTTTCGGCGATGCCGGTAGCGATAGCTTTTCCGGTTTAAAGCAATGAGTTGACAGCCGCGCCGTTCGCTAATACCCCGCAACTTGATATATTCAACTCTCTCGCGCCGCGCCGCGCCGCTTACCACTTTTTTGCCAACACTTCCTTCATCACATCGATTTCCAGGTCGCGCTCGGCTAATAACTTTTTCAATCTGGTGTTTTCTTGCTGCAACTGCTTGAACTGCCGAAGTTCTTCAACTTCCATTGTCCCAAAGCGTTTACGCCATTTGTAAAATGTCTGCTCGCTGACATCTTTCTGCCGACAGTATTCTTTGATCGTTAATCCGCTTGCCTCAAATCCTCTTAATATCCCGACCATCTGCTCGTCTGTAAATGTTTTCTTCATAGCTCGAATATCCTGAAATTATTTTAGTAGATTCTCGCCATCTCTTTGGAGTAATTTTACGGGTGCAGGTCACAAACTTGCGCGTAATGTAAAGCAAAATTAAATCCGTTTATAAGGGTGAAATTTCCGTCATCAGACTTGAATCCTTTCCGTTTATAGTCCGCCAATGAAACAACAACTTTCGGCGGTCGCCCGGCAACTCCAAACCAACGCTTGCTGTCGAGAGTGTAGAAACAAGCGTGCGGATACTTCCACGCGAGCTGGTCAACCCTAATTGACGACGATACCCCATAGTCTCCCCGATCATCTGAAGCCATTCATCACGCCGTCCCGCTAAAATTAGCTGCTCGCCGCTCGCCGCTAACGACGCGGAAAAAAATGTGTTTATGTTTTAACAAATTAAAGCGGGCAGATTATATATAATCTGCCCGCTTTATCTATATAACTGCTGCTTTGATTATCTCGCCTTGTTGGTGATGTTACCGCCGCCAAGTGTTATAAGCGAGTTTGGCGATCCCACCTGATGGAAAACAGCGTTCGAGTTATCTCGCACTGTAATTGAGTAAGAATCGCCCCGACGCGGATTGAGCAAATCGCCATCTCTAGTGAAAATCTCAAATGTGTAGTTACCAAACGAGGCGACTACCAAACCAGTCGTTGGATCAATCTTCTGCACATTACAGCTACCCATAATGTTAGAGCCTGTATAAACCGTAGGAGTTACTCCGGGTTCAGCTGAAAATTGCAGATAACCGCCTTGCCAACTATTACCCTTAACTAGGTAGTTAAAACCATCAGAACCTCGAAAACTAAACGAAACATTGCCTTTCGGCTGTCCATTTCTTGTCGCACTGACGCTAAATGCAAGGTTTGCTTTTCCACTGGCGCTTGTTGCATCTGCGACCCAGCCTCCGCCGCTTGAACGCTGCTCGTCTGACGGAACAGTAATACTGAGCAATCCAAGATTAATCGGGTCGGCAGTCCAGTACGCGTTATTGCTATTAACCTCGACGCTAATCGAGTAAATGTCGGCAGGCAAAGTAAAGGTAGTTAGCGCTTCGCCATTAGCGCTGACCGATACATTTGGAACTGTGTAAGAAGCGGTAGTGGCGTTGAATTTGAAGATTTTGAAAGTTGCCGTTGCCTTTGTAATATCACCCGCATAACCGTCATTATCCTGCGTGAGTTTGGCGGCGAGCCTGACAGTTGCAGTGTTAATGGCAGGTCCAGCGGTCATCAAATCAAAGTCGCCAGTGTAATCAGTTGCCGTCTTCTCTTTAGCGACGGTCAGCGTTACCGGGGTGGCGGCAACAGCATTGGCTCCCAATGAGTCGGTTACCTTTAGCTGTACTTGGTAGGTGCCAGCGGGAACATCCGCCCTCCCCGAAATCGTCCACTCACCAGTACTTGGCGTCTGTGCCAGCGTTATTCCATTAGGTAATCCAGTAGCGGTCACGAGGAGCGAACTGGCAACGTTGTCAATGTCTGCTACCCTAATGGCGATTGGTTGAACGGCGTCGCTATAATCAACGCCTTGTGACAAAGGAGTAATGCTTATAAATGCAGGAGCGTCATTAATCGGGGTGACTGTGACCGAAACAGTTGCTGATTGGGTTCCTCCTCTGCCATCACTAACCGTATAGG
>MWVX01000207.1_pt1 | contig 16708 bp, 14 predicted proteins | sample 1047311 | NCBI WGS metagenome assembly MWVX01 (sample SAMN06349984, study PRJNA376086) | soil metagenome | isolation source: MtG-4 sample Antarctic (ecotone) soil | place: Antarctica | collected 2015-01-13 | reverse complement strand
AAAGTCGGCGGCGCAAAATATCGTCTGCTCTACGAAAAATTAAATTGTAAATTGTAAATTGTTAATGGTAAATCCAAGTTTCTTTCCATTAACAATTAACCATTTACAACTAATAATTTGCGAATATCAAAAATAAGTTTGGGTTTCGTGCGGCTAAATTTGCGGGCGAGTGCGCCGATTAAAGTCGGCAGTTGGACGCGAGCGTGCAGAATGTCAACTTTTTCGCGCCTGATAAATTTCCAAGTAAAATACACGCCGCACAAAACATCGTAAAGCGTCGCGGGAACGCTAGGGCGTTTGTGATACGTCAAAAAATGCCAATCAATTCCTTCGTCGGCAAGTTTTTTGCGCTCACTTTCAATTTCTTCGGTTGTCCATTTCTCTTTCGGATTGGGTTCAAAAGTGAGCAGTGAAACTTTTATCCCGCCGTTCCGAATTTGCCGCAGATACGGCAAAACTTGCGTCTGCACAAGCGGTTCACGCATACCGAAATAACAAAGATAAAGCGTATGGATGTTTTTCATTGCAGGCGAAATCTTAATTAGCCGGATGTTTTTCTCCAATCAGATTTAAGCCCGGATTTGGCAGTCTTCGGATGTCGGACAAGCCCGTTTCCAAAAGCGCAGTTCGCGCTTCCGATTCGGTTTGCGGTTGGTCGTAAGCCGGTGCCAACATATCGAAAGTGTCGAGAATCGCCCACGCCTTGCGTTGTTCCGAAGACAGACGCGGTTCATTGACATAGTTGGCAATCGGAATCGCAAACATAAAAAATTTACCCAAAACCGGCAGACGAAATAAAACATTCGTCAAAGGAAAAAAGATTGGCATACCGCCTTTTATCAGTTTGAGCAAAAAAGGTTGCGGCAAACGCTGAGTGATTGGGCGAAGCAGATATTTTGAATGAAGCCGTGTGAACCACTTTCTTTTTTCATAAATCGTTACGGCTAATTGTCCTTTTTCTTTGAGAATTTTCGGCAGACAAGCCATCGTTTTAGCCGGGTCGGGCGTGTGCTGAATGACTCCAATGCAGTAACATGCATCGAAAATTCCTTCCTTAAACGGCAGTTCATAAATGCTCGCCTGCACAAAATGAACATTTTCCCGTCCCTGCAAATTTTCCTTAGCGGCATCTATCGCGTTGCTGATGTCAATTCCGACGACTTCCGCTTCACTCGTTGAAGCCACGTCGAGAAAACGCCCGGCACCGCAACCGGCATCCAAAATCCATTTTCCTTTGAGAGATTCTTTTGCCCAACTGGTTTCCGCCCAAAATCTTTCTGCCGACAAACCCGTGCTGTTAAAAGAATCTATTTGTTCTTTGCGAAATAAATTCCATTGATAACCAAATGACGAACCATAATTGTCCAATTCGACAAAGCGCGGAATTCCGCCTGTTATCGGGTAGGTTTTTTGGCAATCGGCGCATTGCAAATTGCCTTCCAAAATATTCCCTGAATTTTCCGTTTTTGAAGATTCTAATGTCAGGCTGTTTTTACATTTTGGACAGCCTAAAACTTCAAGCAGATTTGTTTTCATAACTCTTTTTAATGCGTCTCAGCGGAAAAGTCAGAAAGTGGCTGATATTTTCAGGCATTAGCCACAAACTTTTTAGCGAATATCTTATAAAACTCTGATAATTTCCGGCGGTAAAATATGAACCGGCGAGAATTTTGTAAAAGTTTCCATAACTTTTTCGGCGCAGACGCAGAATTTTTTTATCATTAGTGTCAAAAGCCTTTTCTTGAAAAATTTTCACCGAGCGTTCCATTTCTTTTACATTCAGGTGCGAATTGCTGCCGTGATTTCGGTAAGCAACTAAAATTTCACGAATAAATCCGACCTTAAATTTTCTGGCGACGCGGTAACAAAAATCCCAATCTTCACCGACTTTTAAGTTGGTGTCAAATCCGCCGACGGTTTCAAAAGCCTGGCGGCTAACCACAATCGAACCGCCGCAACCGATAACGACGGGTTTTTCAAAAAGTAAAAGTTCATCCGCCACCCAACCTTCTTCGCCTTCGAGATGCAGACGCACGGTTTCGCCGGTTTCACTGTCAAATTCACGCATTCTGCAATGAACTAAACCTACTTGGTCGTCTTCATCAAATTTAGCGATTTGCCTTTCGATTTTTTCAGGCAGCCAAGCGTCATCGGCATCGAGAAAGGCGATAAAATCTCCGCCCGCATTTTTCACGCCGTTATTTCGCGCCGCGCAAACGCCGCTGTTTGTTTGTTTGATATATCTGACTTTATCACCAAATTGTTTGATAACTTCCTCGGTATTATCGCTCGAACCGTCGTCAACCACAATAATCTCAAATATCGGAAAAGTCTGCGCCAAAACGCTCTCGATCGCTTCGGTAATAAAATCCGCATAATTGTAAGTCGGGATAACCACTGAAATCTTTTGCATGATTCTTTTATAATTAGGATTTACACAAGGGGCATTTTGACGGACAGGTTATTCAGTTGTTGAATCAAATAATCCCATAACTGATTGTGCTTGATTTGATAGACCGTCCGTTTTGTTTCACACATTAGTTCTTTGATTAGCTGATTTTTTACGCTTGCGTAAGTCCTAAATTGAAAACTCTGATTTGCGCGGGCTTCATTTTACTGTGCCAGATCGAAGCGATAAATATTCAGCCCTTTGAAAGACATTATTCCCTTATATTCAAATCGTGTGTCGGCTCTTACTTGGTCAAACCATTCTTCAAAACCATCCGACCAGTAATAATTATGTATCAGGTAAAATCGCTCTCTTTTATCGCGCACCATTTTATCGTATATCTTGGGCAAATGGTATTTTTTTATTTCGTTTACCAGCCAAAAATTATCTTGAAGTTCTTGATTCGGAGGGTTAAATTCAAGTTCTCTGTTTATCTCTAGTTTGAAACGCGGATTGTAATAAAGCAATCCGTCAGCCGCCGTAATAGTAAATATTTCAGGCACGTCGGGCGCGGCGTTTATTTCGTCCTTGAAGTATAGGGCGGCGGCACGCCAGTCAGGGTTCGGCTTATAAACAGTCCAGACATCCTGCCGATTGTAGTAGAGAGCGACGGTGGCAATGCTGACGACAATAATTGTTGAAAGACAAGCATATCTGATTATTTTATTTTTAAATGCCATTGCGCCGCCGGCGATAACGATAAAGAAAAACGGCAGTGCCGTAATAACGCTTCGCTCGATGTAGCCTTGTTGTCCGAAGTTGGAAATGACCAACATAAAAAGCGGCAGACAGAATAAATAAAGCACGACTTCGTGCGAACCTTGCGCTCTGTTCGGCTTTTTTAACAGATACATCACGCCGCGCACAAAGATTGTCGCAAAAATCAATTGAATGGCAATAATCCACCAGTAACATTTTTCAGCGTCCCAAGAATTTCCGCCCAACAAAAACCATTTGAAAAACAACTGTTTTAATTCCAAAAACGTAAATGCCCGCCAATCGCCCTGTTGGGTTTTTATCGCCGATTTTACAAATTTAATAAGAACCAAAAGGCTAAGTCCGAATACGGCGGCGGCATTTACGGCGAGAATGCGTCGTTTGTAGGCGTGATTTCCTGAAATTAAAATAATCGAGATGAGAAATATGTAAATGACAAAGTAATAATGGCTGAAAACGCCGGCAAATGCGGCGACCGAGTAAATGAAAAACCAGACGGATTTGGCGGCGGCATCATTGAGTTTTAATTGAGCAATTACGGTAAAAAGGAGAAAAAAAATCAAAGCGGAATACGACCGCGCCTCTTGTGAATACCAAATGTGAACCGGCGAAAAACTCAGCAAAAATGCGGCGAGAAGCGCAGTTTTCTCGTCAGCCACACGACAGGCTAAAACGTAAATCAAAACTATTGATGAAATGCCGAAAATCATGGGCAATGTTCTGACCGACAATTCGGAATCGCCGAATAATCCCGTCCATAAAAACATTAAAACCGAATAAAAAGGCGGATGAACATCAAAAACGCTGAAATATGCGAGTGCCTTCAAATTAGGTAGGTGAATACGGGTCGAAAATAATTCGTCATACCACAAACTCTCATTTAAGTTCGGTAGTGGCAGCAAAATTCCAACTAGAATTATAAAAAGTAATATAAATCGCGGCTCAAATCGAAAAGGAATAAATTTATTGTTTGGTTTGGTCATGAACATAAAAGGTTACAATATCTACGGAAAACGGCGTTGCTGCAGGGCAATGCCGTTTTCTTTATTCGGATTTTTCTGCGAAACAGGTCTTCAGACAAAATTACTGTGTTGATAGGCTAAATGGTTACAAAAAACAACTTCGATTTTGCTGTTGCCATCAAAAGCAGAAACTTACTATACAGGGAACTATCTTCAACGATATATCGCTTGTAAAAGTAGGAACAGTAATTTTTTGAATGCCGGATGATATACTAAATGATGATTTTCTCCTTTGTTAAAGCATATTTTATGAATTGGAAAGCCGTCGAATTTGGTATAGCCGAATCGTTTCCTTCGTCGCATCTATTTCAAAAAAAGCGTTTGATAAAAGGGAACATCAATCCATTTGATATAGCAATTTATACACTAAGTTTGGCTTTTTGCAAAGAAAATTATGACAAACACATTAAAATTCTTTATCAGAAGTGATTTAAAACTCGAAAACTGAAAACAATTAGTCTTAAAAATACGCGCAAGTTCACAAATAATTAAGAGAAGCAAACTTGAGATGACGAGTTGAAGGTTTCAAATTAACAATCGCTGATACCAATTTCCAAGTCTTCTCATAGTTTTTATGTTTCCCTCAATATTGTTCTTTGCAAATCCGCGCATATCTTATACGGATTGGACTTGAAAACTGTGCAATAAAACTAACTCGCTTAGAGATAGTTTCTGACCGCCAAAGATGGAAATATTATGCTGTTGATGGTTAGAAACCGCCACTATTGCTTGGTTTGTTAGTCAAAAACGTATGATAACGTATGATAATAAGCCCGCGCGAGTAACAGGCTGTTTATTGGCAATGAACATTGTCAAAGATTAGCTTATTTTTTACGCTTGCATAAGTCCTAATAATATGAGTTTGCATTTAGGTAGATTAATTGGCAAAATTGTTTATAGTTTCTTTTGACATTTTACATCAAGATTCGGTTATAAAATACTAATAAGGAAAAAGCAATGCGAAAAGTTATGCAGTTTATAGCAGTATTAAGCGTAGTTTTGCTCTCGGTTTATTTGACGATTGCTCAGTCGAAGGATTTAACTTCACCTGTAAAAACAATCGGTGGCAATGTAAAAATCACGGTTGACGCAGGAATAAAACATCAAATTATCGAAGGCTTCGGCGCAACGGTTACAACTTCAAAACGCGGACTCGCCTTTCAAATTCTAAACGAACCTAATTCGGATAACATTCCGCCTGAATTAAGAGCGAAAACCTATAAAGCAATCGGTGATGTCGGATTAACAATGGGAAATCTGCAACTGACGTTGCTGCAACTTGAGCAAGGTAAATTCGATTATTCGGAAATTGATTTTATGTGGAAAAGTGTTGTCAAACCGCTTGAGCAACACGGTTTTGACAACTATTCGCCCGCCTTTACAATTGATTTTCGCGGAATGGCGTGGCTTGCGCCCTTGAGAACGGCAAACTATAACGCTTATCTCGATGCTTGTGCTAATCACGTTTTGAAAGGCGTAAGTCGTTGGACGCAAGTTTCGGGCAAACAGCCGAAAACTTTAATGCTTTTCAATGAGCCGCTTTCAGGCAACACGGAACTTCGCGGCGGAAGCTTTAAGGAAATCGTTGACATTATCAAACGGACGGGAAGCGTTTTAAGAGCAAATAATTTTTCCGCTAAATTTCTTATTCCCAACGAAGGCTCGGAAGAAGGAAGTTTAAATATCACCGAAGCCGTGATGAATGACAGCGACGCACGGCAATTTGTCGCGGCAATCGGCTATCATCCGTATCCTTACGAGTCGGTTTATGTGGACGGTGCGCGAGTGTTGGCAACCAGCGGTGCCGGTAATCCCGTGGCTGACAGAATAAATATCAGAACACAGTTAAAGAATCTTGGAAAACAATATAATGTGCCGTTGTGGATGACGGAAGTATCGAATTCGACGCTTCAACGAGATTCGATTGACCAACTTCGCGCACGGGCAATCCATATTCACGATGAATTGATTTATGCCGATGCGTCTGCCTATTTCGGAATGCATGCCTTTTATGATAGAAAATCACACGCCGAACATTTTAATGGCAGAGAAACCGCCGTCGGCGGAAATTTTGACAATGATGAGCATCAGGTTGTTGCGCCCGACCAGAGAACGAATCAGGTAATAATCACGGGCGTAGGTTATGCAATCGGACATTATGCGCGGTTTGTAAAACGCGGCGCAGTTCGGGTTGAAGTCGTGTCAAGCGATAAACTTGTCCAAGTTACAGCATTTCAAAACGGCGCGAAATATAGTTTCGTTGTTCTTAACAATTCAACCGAAGCGAAAAAAATCACACTCGAAGTGAAAAATGCCGCATTGCCGCAAGTAATCAAAGGCGAAACATCGTTTGGCAATCAGAGATGGGCAACCGTGAAAAATATCACCGACAAAACAAGCAGAAGTTTTAGCGTCATTCTTGAGCCGAATAGTGTAACTTCAATTTCGGCGGAATAAGAAATTAGTGAAAATCTGTATTCACACGATAAATCACAATTTTATAACCCGGATGTTCCGCCGCTTGATAAACGAGTTCGAGTTGCGGAGTGTTTTGCGGTTCATTCAATAAACTGATTAATGGCGATGTCGGTTTTATATTTCTTTCATCAATAACCAGAAAATCAACCTGCTTGGCACTAGCTTCGGCTAATATCTCGTTGATATTTTCCGAATAAATCGGAACGAATTTGCCCTCGGCATAAAACGCCGGGCGAAATTCGTTTGCCATCACAACGGGAGCAGGTTTGGCGTTTCCCTTGAGCCAAAGCCCGGCGTTTCTTTGTTCATATTGAGAAAACTGCCACGCACCGTCGCTTGAACGCATAAAACTGTTAAGCGGCAGAGTGTAAAAAAGTATGAATGTCAAACACAGCGCGGGAAAAATGTATCTATTAGTAAAGAATTTACCAAAAGACGAGTGTTCAAGCGATTGGCGCAGCCAATCTTCCGTTTCAACGATTCCGCAAGCCGTCCAGCCAAACAAAATCGGCAGCAGAACATAAAAATAGCGCACTTCAACAATCGTCAGAGCATAACATATAATCGTTAAGGCAAAAAAATACAGCAGATAAATTTCGCGCCGAAAGCGATTGGCGTTCCAATACGAACGAAACAATCCTAACCCGACAAATATGAGTAGAATTGGCGGAAAAAGGTTTGGAAAAGATTTGTGAGTTCCCTCCAAATTGTGCAAAAAAACTTTAATCAATTGTTTTGCTGCATTACTCGTCGGTGGTGATGGCTGTGATTTTGGCATCGGCGTAAAAGTTTTATCAAACTCTGTGTCGGAAAAAGTTGTGCCCCCGATGTGCGCCTTGAATTTCGGGCTGATACTCCAACTGCCGGTCGCGCTGCGGATGTAAATAATATAAGGCGTTGCTAAAAGAGCGAAACCAAGCACTAAAACGGAAAGGCTCTTAAATGAATTTCGAGAAAACAGACCTTGCTCCTTAAAGTTTTTGAGAAAAATGATTGGCGCGAAAAAGAGCAAATAGCCGACGGCTTCGGGACGAGTCAGATAAGCACAACCGAGCAGCAATCCGACCAAAAAAAAATTTGCCGTCAAATTCTTCGTCAAGCCGTTCCAACCGATGATAAGCGCGGAAATGAGAAGCAACAAATAAACATTTTCCGTCCCGTAACCAAAAGTTGAAATGAGAAAATGCGGATAAAAAACGGCGATGGCGGCGGCTATCACCGCTTCGCGCCGGCTGTATGATTGTTTGACCAAATAATAAACTACCGGAACCGCCAAAGTTCCCGTAATAATAGAAACAATGACAGACGGCAGCATCAGCGAATTGCTAAAGAGTCCAAAACCAGCCAGCAACAACGGATAAAACGGTGTCCAAAAAGCGTTGAAACCAGCCGAAAAATCACCGGCGGCGAGATGCCGCGCAAGTTTGATGTAGGTCGAGGCATCCTTGCCGACTACCTCATCTTTGGCATATAAAAAATAATAAAATAATCTAACAATTAAAGCTGTCAACGACAGAATTAAAGGTATTCGATAATTTTTCATAGATTAGAATTTTGCTGCAAGCCATCTCAAAAACAGTGATTCGACAGAAAAGGCTTTGTTTTTTCTTTGCCCCTTTGCGCCTTTGCGGGATATTTTCTTGTCTCCCGCAAAGGCGCAAAGTGAAATGCAAAGTATTTTTGAGAAAGCTTCTAGTAATCCCGCAACAGCGGTTGGACGTTATAGCTTTGTTTCTGAAAAAAATCTATGTTTTTGATTTTTTCCCGATTTGAAAAACCAATAAACGGCGGTTTGTAAGAAAAAGGTCCTTTGTCGAAAGTGTTTTTTACAAACCAATTTTTCTTTAAGGCTTTCGCCAAAACGGGCAATGTCGGTTCAAACGTAAAGAGAAAACTGCTTTGGCTTTCTGCAAATAAGTATTCGCACACGGCGTTAAAGTATTTTTCGTAAAATCCTTCTTCGGCAAACTCGACGTGATGGATAAAACATCTGTTTTTTTCGTCCAATTTATAGACTAAAAACCCGATTATCCCGCGCCCTTCGCTTAATTTTACAATTTCATATTTGAATATCGGATTATCCGCCAATCGCCAATTTAAAAACAGTGCGTCAAGCCGATGCAGAATTTTGGCTGCCGCATACTGTTTGTTTTCAAAATAAGATGTAAAGTTCTCGTCGAATCTCTCGATTTTTTCAAACGACAGATTGGAAGTTTTCTTAAAAAGGTTCTTAACCTTAAAAATCGTCCGATTCACAAACAGATAATCAATGATAACAATGTCTTTCCAACCGAGTTTTTTGACAAAACCCGGATGCGACGTTACGCCCGGAAATCCGATAATAAAAACTTCTCCGTCAGTTTCTATCAGGTATTCGTAGGTTTTTCTTGCCAAGTTGGTAAATAAACCTTGCCGCTGATAATTGGGATGCGTCATCGTATCCATTGATTGATAAATGACGGTTTTTTCACCGCCCGCCATAAAATTTTCGGGAATGACTCCGTAGAATCCGGCAGCTTCACCTTCGTGATAAGCAACAAAACCGATTGCTTTGCCCGCCGGGTTTTGCAAAAATTTCCAATCAAAATAGTTTTTCGGCGGCATCGAGTTAAAACACAAACTAAACATTACCGCCATTTCATTCAAGTTGTCGTAATCAACCAATTTAAAATCGAAATTCTTTTTTTCCATCTTTGTTTGTCTCCTTCGACAGTCATTAAATATCGTATTTTTTCAGAAACGTCCGATTGACAAAAAACATCAGGTCTTCGGGCGTTTGATTGAGAACACCGATGCGCGGAAACAGAAAATTGAGCTTGGTTATTTCCATCTTTGCAAATGGAATAACATTGGTTGAATAGACAAACTTATATCCACTCGCATAGATTTTTACAATTATTTCTTTGTTATAATGCTCTCTTTTGCCAAACGGAATAGCGAAATGTTCTATCTCCGTGTTTAGCAAGTCTTTTAAGAAATCTCTGTTTCCGCCGATTTGTCTAATAAGTTCCGCTTTCGTGCATCTGTCTAACCGGAAATGGTCGGTTGAGTGACTGCCAATTAAAATTCCGTCATTGTGCAGTTGTTTTATTTCTTCTGCATCGAGATACGTCCTTTTCTCTTTTCCCTCGGCTGAATGCAGATAAATTTCTCTGAAATTCTCATCAAAATTTGCATACTCGTTTATTGCCCAAATCGGATTGGCAGCAAAATCTTCAAAAGAGATGGATTTATTTGTCAGACAGCTAAAAAGTTTTTGTAGATAAGTTTGGTCGTTTTTATGGAGAATTAAATTTGAAACCCACAATTGGTCAAAAACGATTGCCGATTTGTTGACAAAAACCGCAAACGGAATTTGTTCCGCCGCGAGAATTTTTCGCGCCGTTTCTGCAATCGAGAGAAAACCGTCATCGAAAATGATACTCGCATAATGTTTTTTGCGGCTCAAATTAGTATCTGTAACAAGCGCATTAAGCGGTATGATTTCAAATTTTTTAGCGAGAAAACCGATTTGCCGCTTAAAATTATCAACCGTTGTCGAATAATGTTCGCCGGCAAAATGTTTTTCCTGTTCGTCGGAGATGTCGTGATACGCAAAGATAAAGCGTCGGCTTTCCGCAAACGGCAAAAAAAAGTCGTGAGACAAAATCTTTTTGGCTGTGTTTTTCATAAACAAATATTAGTTAAGATAAGAAAAAAGTTTAATTATTCTCATAAAATTCATCAAATATATTTCTAAAATCTCTTAAATAATGCCGCGTTGCTTTGGTTGAAAGAGCCGTAGCTAACAAAGTTGCGGCTGATATTAACAACAATCCGACGATAGTTTCAACTTTTGTGCGATTAGAGCCGAGAAGTATTTTCCCGCTTCCGGCAACTGATAGAGCGGTAATAAAGGGAAGTGCCAAATCCTCAAAATACCATCTTAGTTTTTCGTCTTTCAAAATTCGCCGGTGCATTATTTGAATCGGAATGAATACCAGAAAAACATTCACTACTACCCAAACGACTGCGCCGCCGACTGCGCCGTAATGATAAACACCAAAAACCACAAAAGGTATCAGAACAATTATGGCGGCGACATTTTCGTAAAAAGAAAGTGTCGTCCAACCGTATGCCAATTGCGCGGAATGTGGCAAATATATCAAACTGTTCAGCCCATATCCGACGGCGACGAGCGATAAAAGCATATACGTATTGACGGCAATCTCTTCCTTCCCAATCCATATCAACAAAATATCGTAAGAAAAAAGCACCAGAATAATTGTCGGCGGAAACAGGAAAACAGAAACTATTTGACAACTGTGATGATAAAACTCCCGCAAAGCCGTTTCATCACCAACCGAGACAAGCCGCGAGAAGCGCGGATAAACCGCGTGATTTATTGAACTGACAACGATACCGGTTATAAGCCCGGAAATAGTCAGGGCAAGCATGTAATAGCCGAATATTTCCAAATTCAACATTCGGCTGAGAATGATTTTATCGGTCTGTGTTAAAACCAAAGCCGAGATAGTAATTCCCGTCATTCCGGCGGCAAATCGCCAGATTCTATTAAACAACTTTTTTTGAAAATGTCCTTTGTCGGGCGCGTTCGGCAAACTGTTTTTTAAAGTAAAAGCCATCAAGCCGACCTGCAAAATTACCACCAATCCTTGCCATAAAAGAAAACCCTGAATCGTCGGCGAAATGTATGCCAGCACGACAAAAGCACCGACGGAACGAAGCGTCGCGCAAAACATATTGATTAGACTCAACAATAACTGCTTTTGCAAGCCTAGCAAACCGCCGATATAAAAATTTACCGAAAACTGGATGGCAATGCTGACACCCAAAATTATAAATGCCTGCGTGATGGTTTCGACTGATAAATCTTTCGGATGCACCCAGAAACGGGCAATCAAAGGTGCGAATGCCGAGAGAACCAAAGCGATGAAAACAGCAAAAATCCAGTTTGGGATTTCAAGTGTGCGTTTTATATCGTGCATCTCTTGATTGCGGTCTTCGAACGCGGAAAGACGGGCAAGTTCGCGGTTAAGCGTCGGCGAAAGCCCAAAATCAAGCAAAATGATTAAGGCTTGAATACTGCTGAAAACCCCAATCAAGCCGTAACTCTCGATACCGATATAATGCAGGTAAATCGGCACAAAAACGATGCTTAAAAAAGCTATCCAAACATTGCCGACAAAGTTGGCAATGACATTAGTTTTTGTTGAATAAATTTTCTTGAACATCAATACGGTTTCAAAAACGAATTCGGGGTTTTGGCGGGAAATCGGGAACGTCAAACTTCGGAAAAATCTTTCAAAACTTTTACTGCTCCTTGTTCGGACGGTTTTGCTCCTGTGCGGTCTTCGATTAACTTAAAATCAGACACCGGTTTTCGCCGCGAATCGGTGGCATAGTTGATTGCGTCTTCTACGTTTTCAAAATTATGCTTGAGCAAATAAGGGGTCGAAGCATTGGCGAGATTATGGAGTCTGACTTTTAGCCCTTTTAATTTTCTCTCAATCGCCGCTTGAGCGCGATATTTAACCAAATCAGACCCTAATTTGGCGCGTAATTTGTTCAACATCTCTTCTCTCATCTTTTCATTTTTATACGAAACGACGTTTTCAACCAGCGATAAAAGATATTTATTTTGATTTATTTCAGGAAATTTATCGGAAACGGCGAATGGTTTGGCATAACAATATTCGTGGATAATAGCGTTCGGCAAAACCCAGATAGCTTTGACCGGACTATCGAAACAAATCTCGGTGGAACTCAAGTTGTTTATAAAGTCCAGAGCGTCTCGATTGAAATTTCCCTGTAACACATTCCAGCCGTTGCTTCGGTTGTTGCCGTAGCTTATCAGTAAAGGACGGTCATAATATAAAATGGATTCTTCCAAGTCCAAACTTCTGAAAGCAAAATTGTAATCAGGCGAAACGGAAAAGAAATAGTTGCCGTATTTTTCAAATATCTTCGTCATCAATTGGCGCGAAGCGACACTGTTGAGCATTCTTGGCAAAGCCTGGATGCGTTCCATCTCGGCGTAAATTTTCAAAATGCTTGCCGACTCTATTTCAAAGAGTTTTCCCGTATAGCGTATTTGCGACAATGAAACGGGAAATTCGCTGTCTTCTATCGAATCGAAAGCGTATGAAACTATCTTGTCAGGATATTTGGTCAAAATATTCTGGAGGTTTTGCAGACAATTTTTGGCAAATAGCAATCTGTCGGTTAAATAAGTTATATGATTGCTTTCTGAAATTTGGAGAGCCTGCCCTATCGCCCAATTCCAATGTTTGGTCATCGGCAACGGTTTCGGAGGACGAATATAACGTAGTCTTTTATCATCAGACCGGTGACAATACTCTTCTAATCTCGAAACTTCCGCCTCGTCGGTAGAGTTATCGGAAACGATGATTTCCAGTTCGCAGTTCTCTTGGCTTAAAACCGAATTTATCGCGTTTACGGCTAATTCGGCACGATTTCTGGTTGGGATAACGACTAGCAAACTTGTGTAATTTAACGACATATCAGGCAAATGATTTTTTAAATTTTTTTGAAATTTCTTCCAAAAACCGTTTTCTCGGAAATGGGGTTGCAAATAAAGATATAGTCATAGCAAAAAAGGAAACCAAAAGCAAAAGAATAAAATTCAATTCACGCGACAATTCACCCGGATAAAAATAGCGGCATATTGCGGCGAACAAAATCACGGCTAGCGCGGGCAGACCGACATCTTCGAGATACCATTTGCTTAATTCTCCGCGCAACAATAGATGGTGCATAATTTGCATTCCAACCAAAACATAGAATAAATTCAAAATAACCCAAGTCAAAGCCCCGCCGACGGCACCGTATCTTGCCGTGGCAAAAACCATAAACGGCACGAGCAAAATTATCGCACCTAAGGATTGCCAAAAAGCCAGCTTCGTCAAACCGTTTGCCAACTGCATATAATACGGCAAAAACACCAATCCGTTTAAGCCGCTGCCGATTACCAACAGCGTCAAAAGCAAATAAGTATTTTCGGCAACCACCGCGTCTTTTGTCCATAAAACCATAATCGGATATGAGAAAAAAGCCATCACAACCGTTACCGGAATCAGAAAAAAGGACATCACCTGACAACTTTTATGATAAATTCGCTTTAAGTATTCCACGTCGCCAAGCGCGGCAATCTGCGAAAATTGCGGATAATAAGCACTGCTGACCGAACCGACAATCATTGCCAAAGCGGTTGATGTCAACATATTTGCCAGCGAATAATAGCCGAACAATTCTAAAGTGAGCATTTTGCTGAGAATAATTTTGTCCAACTGTGTCAATATCAAGGAAGAAAAACCTATTCCCGTCATCCCGGCGGCAAACCGCCAAACGTTGCGTAACAAATCAACTTGAAATTTAGACGGAGAATCTGCTTTTGGCAAATGCCGCCAAAAAGCTATGACAAAAATCAATGTTGTAACGATTGACCAAAGAGTTTGCCACAACAGAAAGGCTTGAATCGTTGACGAGATATAAACCAACGTGAAAACCGAACCGAGTGTGCGAACCGTTTGACAAAAGGCGTTGATAAAATTGTAAGCAACCTGTCGCTGCAATCCCATCAAACCGCCGGAATATAAGTTTCCCGCCCACTGAAAAGCAAATCCAATGCTCATTAGCTGTAGCGATTGACTGATGGTTTCAACCGGAATCGTCTCGGATTTTATCCAGTATTGAGCGATATACGGTGAGATTATGAAGGTAAAAAGACCGATAAAAAATGAAATCAACCAGAAAGGAATTTCCAAACTGCGCGTCAGGTTACGCATTTCTTGGGCTTTATCGGGAAAAGCGGAAAGCCGCGCCATTTCCCGATTGAGCGTCGGCGAAAGACCGACATCGAGAAGCGTCAAAACGGCTTGCAGACTCGCAAAAACGCCGATAATTCCGTAAAGTTCAACACCGAGATAACGCAGATAAAGCGGAACAACTAATATCCCAATCAGCGTTATCCAAATCCGTCCGCTAAAGTTTGCTATTACATTTAACTTTAATGAGGATTTATTTAGCATAAATCAAAATAAGAATTTTACCGCAAAACATTCTGCTTTAATTGGCACACCCTTCAGCTAATTCGTTTCAAATATCCACTTGGCGCAGATGTCATCAGCAATTTATTCTCGACGTTTTTATCAATTTCAAAATTGTCGTTTTCTGCAAGAAACTCGAAAACGGCGGTTTTCGGATTGTCGCCGACAGTCCAGGGACGGTCAGGGAACGAATCCTGCGGCATATCTTCGACAAACGTATCGAAAACTACCAAATAACTGCCGACGCTAACCAACGAAGAGTATAATTCCAACTCTTTTTTGACATGCTCGTGCGTGTGATTCGAGTCTAAAATCACCATTAAATTTGAATAATCCGCCGCAATTTCATAAACCATTTGCGCCGTTTCCTCGCTGACGGAAGAACCTTCAATCATTTCAATCCTTTTCGCCAGGGGATGTTGTTCGATTTCTTCGCGGTTGTGTGGGCGAATGTCAATATCAATTCCCAAAACTTTGCCGTTGCCGCCGAGAAGGGCGAGTATCGAAGCCGAAAAAATCAAAGAACCGCCGTGGGCAATGCCGGTTTCGATTATCAAATCCGGCTTTACTTCCCAGATAATTTCCTGCAAACCGATAATATCCTGCGGCATTTGAATAATTGGTCTGCCTAACCATTTGAAGTTATAAACATATTGCTTAAGAACGCTTTGCCTCATCCATTCAGTGGCAAGTTCTTTGAAAACCGCGTCCGTTTCGTAGCCGGCAATGCGCTCCATGACTTCTTTTTTGAACTTTTCTATTTCATCCATTATCTTGCAATTTTCGGCAATAAATAAATTTTCATATTTACGGCGGTATCATACGACATTCAGCAAATTTTATCCAAATTTCGATTTAGATATTCGCAGTAAAAAAGTTTTTAATTTGATGAATGACCTCATCCAAAACAACTGCCGGCATTTTAGAATGAAGCGGCAAAGACAAAATTTCTTTGGCAACGCGGTCAGTAACGGAGAGATTGCCGCGTCGCGCCGTTTTAAATAAACTCATCCAATGTCCGGGCTGCCAATGAATGCCGGTATCTACTCCATTTTCAAATAAATATGTTTTCAGATTATCACGTTTTGTTTCGGGAACGCGAATGTAATAAAGAAAAGGCGTAACGTGTTCAAAATCTGTTTTTGGAACGATGAGTTCCGCAATTTCGGACAAATGTTCGTTGTAATAGCGGCAGGCTTGGCGGCGCGTCGCGGAAATTTCGTCCATTTTTGCGAGTTGCGCCAAGCCAATCGCCGCGTGTAGGTTAGCCAAATGATAACGATAGCCGAGATAATTCACGTCATAAGTCCACGCCCGCTTGTTTTGATACATCACCTCTGCCGGTTGTCCCATCCCGACCAGCCGCATTTCTTGAATTCTGTTTAGTTCTTCCGGCGTTTTGACAACCAACATTCCGCCGTCAATGCAGGTAATTGTTTTGACCGGGTCAAAGCTGAACATACAAATATCGGAAAAACTGCCAATCATTTTATCCTTATAAGTCGAGCCGAAAGAATGCGCTGCATCGTGTATCACGCGCAAATTATATTTTCGGGCAATGTCGGCAACACGGTCGTGGTCGCAGACGACACAATCATAATCCATCACAATTATTGCTTTGGTTTGCGGCGTGATTAACTGTTCGGCTTGGTCGAGATTAAGACAAAGCGTATCGTTGTCAATGTCGCAAAAAACGGGCTTTGCGCCGACGGCGAGAATTGCCTGAAAATCAGTTACGTTATTAAAAGAAGGCGTAATAACTTCATCGCCCGCGCCGACTTCGGCAACCATCAGACCGAGATGCAGGGCGGCATGCCCGGTGCTGACCGCCGCCAAATATCTGTCGGAGGCTTGCAGATACTTCTTAACACCTTTTTCAAACTCATCAACATAGCTTCCCAGAAATATTCGGCGGCGGCAATTTCGGGTGCGGCGCAGTTCATATCAATTAAAAGATAACAAACCTTTTCGGC
>MWVX01000206.1_pt1 | contig 16749 bp, 19 predicted proteins | sample 1047311 | NCBI WGS metagenome assembly MWVX01 (sample SAMN06349984, study PRJNA376086) | soil metagenome | isolation source: MtG-4 sample Antarctic (ecotone) soil | place: Antarctica | collected 2015-01-13 | reverse complement strand
GATTTTTATTTTTAATTTGGGTGTCTCCGCATTTCATTACAAAAAAAATTTGATTTCAAATAAACGATTCTCAAAGCCTTAAAAAAAATATTTAGAAAGTGAGTTTTTGATGCTTATAAATCTTTTTTGTGGGTGTCCCAGTGACGAAGACCGAAAGTTTATTCCAAACCTTTTATTACATCTAAGGTCTTCCTAAAGATTTCAATCCTCATTGTTCAGTTTATTTTAACACTTGTAAGCTATTTACAGGCCTAATTTAAAGTAATGTGTTAAATTTACACATTAAATTAGTTTATACTGATTTAAGCATTATACCTTTGCATCGCAATTCATAGTTTTATCATCTGCAGTGATTATGATCTAAAAAGATCTTCTAACCAAAACGAATGTTTATTGCAATCGCAGGCCAGCGAATTATTTAAAATTTAAAAATTAAAATCATGAACAGTAATGTATTACCTGCTGTTATACAAATAGACAGGGAAAATTTAAAGAATCTTGTAACAGAAGTAAAAGAAACTTTGGCAAACGATGTAAAAGGAAATCTACCAAGCCTTACACATAAAAAATTTGGTATAGTAGATTTATGGAACTGCCAAAAAACAATGCGCACTGCCGCTTCACGCAGATCACACTAATTACAAAAAAACACTATTCAACAGGTAGTAAGGGTAGCCATTATCGGGTTACTTTTACTGCCTTTATTTTTTGTATAAATCATAATTAACTGTAATTATGCTGATCAATAAATATCTCCCACGATACACTTACAATGAGTATCACAAAATTCCTGTGAATGGTTCGGTTAAAGATTGTTTTCTCGTAGCAAAAAATCTGGATATGTCCCGATCCTTTATTACAAGAACATTAATGAAATTGAGAGGTTTGCCCGTGAAAGACTTAACCCTTCAGGGCTTTATAAGAAATATCCACTTTACTTATCTTGGAGAAAATCTTTTTGAAGAATTTGTGATAGATGCTTCTCAACCTCATTTAAAAATTATTTGGAACTTTCATTTTCAAGAGACAGCCAAAAATAACACACTCGTAAGCACAGAAACAAGAATTTTTTGTTTAAGTAAAAGAAGTAAGTTTTTCTTTTCAATTTACTGGCTTTTTGTAAAACCATTTAGTGGAATTATACGAAATGAAATGCTGAGGTTAATTAAAAAAGAAGTAGAAAATAAAAATTGAACTATGCAGAAAAAAATATGTGCTATTAATTTATTAATTTAGAAATTTCTAAGAAAATACAGATGTCAAAAAATAACACAACAGGAAAAGGAACTAAAGAAGAACCCTGGGTTTTAAAAACCCCTCCTGGTACTTCAGAATTTACAATGTATAAAGATGAAACTAAAAACCCGCCTATTTTAGTTTGTACCGTAGGTAAAACAATTTTACATTATGATGCCTCTTGTTTAAACGATTTACATGAGATGCTTAAGAAACATGGCGACTGGATTGAGCTTGGCAGCGCAGATGAGCAGAAACCAGCGAAAGAAGGAACTGTAGAAGCATGGGCACGTTCACCAAAAAATCCGATCGGAGGCTGGTATGGCTTAAAAAAAGGTTTTCGCGGACGCTTCGGCATGTATATTCCGCCATTGATGGAAGCTTTAGGACTTGCAGAAGTAGAACATAATCCAAAAAATAACCGGATGAAAGCAATTTAGTTCTCAGGGTTATTATAATAGCTTATCACATCACTAAAATATCTTTCCTGTTTTTGTAAAACACCATTAAATGCCGGAGAATTAACACCATTACCAATATTCAATTGCTCATTACAAATAAGCCTTGCTTCATCCCACAGACCTGCATTAATAAATGATTTTAGGAGTTTAGCGCCACCTTCTACTATTATACTTTGAATATTCATCTCATGCAGCGCTTTTATTGTTTCCTCTAAAATATTACCAGTTTCAAGCTTATAAAAAATCAGATCATTTTTCTCTTCATGTTTGATCTTATTAAATATTATCGTTTTTACCTGTTTATTAAATATTTTGAGAGAAGAAGGCAAACGCAGGTTCATATCAAAAATTAAACGGATAGGATTTTTTCCTTGCCATAATCTTGTAGTGAGTGAAGGATCATCAAGCAAAGCGGTATTAGTGCCTACTATTATTGAGGTCTCTTCGCTTCTCCATTTATGTACGAGACGATTAGTGAATTCATTAGTTATAAAAGACCTTTCAGAATTTGCACCAGCAATTTTTCCGTCTATGCTTTGCGCCCATTTTAAAATGATATAAGGCCTTTGCTTTTCATGAAATGTAAAAAATCTTTTATTTAATTGGATACATTCTTTTTCTAAAACTCCAACAATAACTTCCACACCTTCAGCTTGCAATTTTTGAATGCCCTTTCCATCTACTTTTTTAAATACGTCTCTGGAACCGATCACCACTTTTGGGATTTTGCTTTTAATGATCAGATCAGTACATGGTGGCGTTTTACCATAGTGAACACAAGGCTCTAAAGAAACATATAATGTGCTCTTTTCAATCATACTTTTATCTTGTTCTGAAACACTGTTAATACAATTTACTTCTGCATGGGGTTCACCAAATATTTTATGGTAACCTTCGCCAATTATTTTTTCACCACAAATTAAAACAGCGCCCACCATTGGATTTGGGGCTACATATCCTTTGCCCGGCTCAGCAAGCTGTAAACAACGATGCATATATTTTTCGTCTGTTGTCATCAATAAAGATTAATATTTAACCGCTAAGAATCTATGAAATTTCAACATTAACCTCATGAAACCGTGTGTCTTCCCGGCTTATGGTTCTTTAAGCCTGCAAAATAATTAAGTTTGCTGTAATGAAAATTGAACAGATATATCACGACTTTGTTGAGCAACTGAAAAAAATTTATAATGAAAGAGAAGCCGCCAATATCGTTGAACTGGTTTTTGAAAGTGTTGCCGGAATTAAACGACTACAAAGACTTACAGATAAACAACAACAATTAGCCAATTCAACAATACAACAGTTAAATGTTGCCCTGCAAAAGTTATTAAAGCACCAGCCTGTACAATATGTTTTAAGCGAAGCATGGTTTTATAAAATGAAGCTTTTTGTGAATGAGCATGTGCTTATCCCCAGGCCCGAAACAGAAGAACTGGTGGAATGGATTGTTTCTGATGCACGAGGTACGATGCTTAATGCAATTTCAGATGTACGATGTACAATGTACGATGTAGGGAATAAGAATTATGAAATTGATGATGCAGGAAGTAAGACTGACAATGTACTATCTGAGATATCCGGTGTACACGCTCAAAAACCTAACGTCAAATACCGTACAACCAACATTATAGATATCATTGATGTTGGCACCGGCAGCGGATGCATTGCAATCGCTTTAAAAAAAGAATTACCTGGTGCAAACATTTTGGGGATAGATGTAAGTGCCGAAGCCTTATCAGTTGCTAAAAAGAATGCTGCTGATCAAAATACCAATATTGAATTAGCAGGAATTGATTTTTTAGATAACAACACCTGGCATCAGCTTCCGTTATTTGATGTTATTGTAAGCAATCCTCCATACATTCCCGGAACAGAAAAAAACAAACTGGAAAAGAATGTCGTTGAATATGAACCACACCTGGCGCTATTTGTAGAAGATAATGATCCATTTATTTTCTATAAAAAAATTGCATTGTTTGCAGAGATCCATTTACGTTCAAATGGAAAAATTTATGTTGAGGTGCATGAAAAATATGCTGATAAAGTGATGGATATATTTCAGCAATTTAAGTTTACAGCAATCTTAAAAAAAGATATTTACGGCAGGGATAGAATGATAAGGGCGACACGATAATTATTTTTGCCCGCTTACGGATGCTGAAGTTGTAGCGCCAAGCTTTTTAGCCACCTGCATTATTTTTACAATATCTCCCCAGCTAACTAATGAATCTGCATTCACTACAACGGCCGGTTTTATACTATCACCAATTTTAATATTTTTTCTGAGTGCTGGTTCGAGTGAATCGAATATGATCTTTTTTTGTCCTACATAGATATTTTTATCCTTATCAATACTTACAATTACACTTTGCTTGGCTTTAGCATCACTTTTAGCTTTAGGGTTACTCATTTTTATAACATTAGGGTTAGCTAACGTTGAAATGATAAGAAAGAAAAACATAAGTATAAATAATATATCATTCAGCGGCCCGGTGTCCAGCTCTGTAACTTCTGATTTAAATTTATTTCGTAAACTCATTATGTATTTGAAATTTTTGAATCTGATAATTCAAATTATCTTGTAGGTTCCTGTAAAATGTCAACAAATTCAGCACTGGCAGCATCCATTTTATTTTCTACCCGGTTAATTTGCGCTGCAAGGTAACTGTAACCAATGTATGCCAAAATACCAATGATAAGCCCTGTTGCAGAAGTAATCATTTTTATGTAAATACCATCTGCAATTGTGTTAGGCGTATATTCTGCGCTGGCAGCAATTCCTTTAAACAATTGAAGCATGCCAATAATAGTTCCTAAAAATCCGAATAAAGGTGCTATACGGGCTATTATAGAAATAATAGAAAGATTTTTTTCCATTTTATACATTTCGAGTACGCCAACATTGTCCATGCTTTTTTCAATTGCATCAATGGGTTTACCAATACGTTGTATTCCTTTATCAATCATGCGTGCTACAGGATGAGATGTGTTTTTAGATAAGCTTCTTGCTGCGGCTACATTGCCTGTTATAATGTGATCACGGATTATGCTCATAAAATTATCCTCAATTTGCCCTGCTTTACGAATGGCAATCAATCTTTCAATAAAAAAGAATACTGCAGCTATAAATAAAAGTGCCAATGGAATCATTAATACACCGCCTTTTATGAAAACCTGCCATAAAGATTGTACTTCAGGAGTTGCATTGGTAAGTGTTGTATCAACCTGTAACAAAAATAATTGCATGAAATTTTGTTTTGAACAAATGTAAAGAGTAATTAATGATGATGATAAAACAAAAATTCCTGAAATATAATTTTAACGTAAATGTTAACGCAGCCGTCATCCATGTTTTAGATTTCCGATTTTCGATTTCCAATTGAATTTTGAATTTAGATTGGGATGAGTGAGTTGACACCTTCTTGTTTTTGTCACGTTCGGTAATTGTTTTTAAAGACCTAAAATCGTCAATCTAAAATCTAAATCGAACTTAGCTCCTTTCTTCCCAAATCATACATAAATGCACAATAGTTTTTGCGGATTTTACCATGTCATTTACTCCTATCCACTCCAGCTTTGAATGTATGGCCTGCATACCTGTAAAAATATTTGGGCACGGCAAACCCATGTAGCTTAACCTGCTGCCATCTGTTCCACCTCTTATACTTTCTGTCTTCACATCTAACCCTGTCCGCTTAATGGCTTCAGCAGCATAAGCAGCAACTTGTGGATGTTTATCTAAAATTTCCTTCATATTTCTGTATTGCTCATGGATTGTAAATTCCATTGTGGCTCCGGGATGTTTGCTTATAACCTCTCCGGCTAAATGCATTAATTTTTCTCCATGATCCTTTAACTTATCCAGATTAAAATCTCTCAATATAAATTCTATAGTTGCTTTTTCGGCTACACCCTCTACATGTAAAGGATGCACAAAACCTTCTATTTTTTCCGTTGATTCCGGGCTCCATTCATTTTTGGGAAGCGTATTTAAAAGTTCACCTGCAATTTTTAAAGCATTCACTAATTTTCCTTTGGCATAGCCGGGATGTGCAATTACACCATGTATAATTATTTTTGCGCCATCGGCATTAAATGTTTCATCTTCCAGGCTTCCGGCCTCTCCACCATCAAGGGTGTAGCCAAATTGAGCGCCTAATTTTTCCATATCAATCTTAGCGGTGCCTTTACCAACTTCTTCATCGGGTGTAAATAAAATTTTTATATCCCCATGTTTTATAGATGGATTTTTTAATAACCATGAAGCAGCTTCCATTATAACAGCAACACCACTTTTATCATCAGCGCCTAATAAAGTATTGCCACTGGCCGTTATTATATCACCGCCAATATGATTTCTTAAATAAGGATAATTGTCTGCTTTTAAAACCTGCGAAGTATCATCTGGTAATACAATATCCTTACCGTCATAGTTTTTGTGAAGAACAGGTTTTACATTTGTCCCACTGCAATCCGGGGCTGTATCTATGTGACTGCAAAAGCAAATAACAGGCACATTTTGTTTTTCTGAATTAGAAAAAATAGTAGCATATACATAGCCATATTCATCCATTTCTGCATTGGTAATGCCTGCCTTTTTCAATTCTTTTAATAAAACTTTGCCCAGATTTTTTTGCTTTTCAGTTGTTGGATGAGTGTTACTATGCGGATTACTTTGCGTATCAATCTGTACATAGCGCATAAACCGCTCGGTTATACTTTTTTTATTTATTTGTATCATGTATTAGTTTTAAGTACAAACATAAATAATAGGAAAAGATGAAATTACAACTTGCGAAAAGGAAAAAAGTATTTGCATTTATCAGTCAATATTTATATTTTTCAATTAATATTTCTAACAGCTAAATCATTTGTAATGAGAAAAATAATTGTTGGATCTCTGATTGGCTCCATACTTTTATTTGGTTGGCAATCTCTCTCATGGACAGCCCTGCATATTCATGATAATGCCTATCAATACACATCTTCACAGGAAACATTGTTAACCACAATTCAAAACAATTTACCAAATGAGGGGCAGTATATTTTACCGTCCACTCCACCTAACTCTTCCGCTGATGCGATGGATTCATTAGGTAGAAAAATGAATGGTAATCCATGGGCAATAATTACTTATCATAAATCTTATGAATACAATATGGTAATGCCAATTATACGCGGATTTTTAATTGCGTTGGTTTGTGTATTATTGGTTTGCCTGGTAATTCAAAAGGCAGATAAAAAAACTTTTCTCTCCATATTTGGAACTGTACTAACATTCGGGTTGGTATGCTTTCTTTTTGTTTGGTATAATCAGCATAACTGGTTTCACACACCATGGACAATATTAAAAGGAGAATTAATTGATAGTATTGTTGGCTGGAGCCTATGTGGTTTATGGCTGGGTTGGTGGTATAATAGAAAAAAAAGAATTGTTGTCAATTGACCATATAATTAATTTATCGGCCTTTAAATGCCCAATATTTATTTTATCTCAACAAGTTCAATATCAAAAACAAGTTCCTTCCCCGCTAAGGAGTGATTAGCATCTAAAACTACTATATCGTCCTTTATTTCAGCAATTGTTACGGGAAAAGATTGGCTATTTTCATCTTTCAATTCTAATTGCATACCTACTTCCAAAGGCATATCAGGTGGTATATTTTTTTTTGGAAATTCAATTAAAGCCTCATCATTTATTTGCCCATAGGCATCATCCGGGGAAATATTGATCGTTTTCTTTTCTCCCATACTCATGCCAGGCATTGCATCATCAAAACCTTTGATCATTTGGCCAGCACCCACCGTAAACTCAAGCGGCTCACGACCGGTACTTGAATCAAATTCTTCGCCAGTAGTTAATTTTCCGGTGTAATGTACTTTAACTACATCGCCATTTTTTACCTGTTCCATAACTAATATTTTTAAAATTTTGTTAGTCAACATTCATTACCATATTTCAATATTAATAAAAGTTTTCAACATGGGAATCGTGGGCTAATTCTCAATAACAACTTAATTTTTTAATTTGGTTAATGATAGTTACAACCGATATAAAGTTATTTAGGATTTTTAAAGAAAGATTGGGAGAAAAAGAAGCTGAAGCCTGGTAGATTTGTTGATGCCAGGCTTAAAGAAACAATGATGTTAATCTTACAATATTAGCCACAAAAGAAGACATTGCTGAAACCAAACAAGAGATTTTCCGCTACGGGAACTTTAATTGCAGAAACAAAAAGCAGAATTGATAAAATGGATATTTATTTTTGGATAGGACAAATAGCAGCTACTTTTAGATTTATTCTTCTTTTTAAAAAGATATCTTTATTTCAACTTCATATTCCCCTTATGCCTCTCCCCATCTCTTAAACTTTTCTTCTCAAAATTTTTTTGTAATGCATCTGTAAGATCAACACCGGTTTGGTTGGCAAGGCAAAGCAATATCCAAAGTACATCAGCCATTTCATCTGGCAATTCTTTTTTCTTATCAGGCTCTTTATAAGATTGCTCTCCATATTTCCTTACCATTAATCTTGATAGCTCACCTACTTCTTCCATTAAAATTCCAAGATTGGTTAACTCACCAAAATATTTAACGCCAACAGTTTTAATCCATTGGTCAACCTTAGTTTGTGCTTCTTTTAAAGTAATTTCTTGTTCCATAAAAATTATTATTAAATTACCAAATCATTATCATTCTTTATTCCTGGTATCTATAATAATTGTAACAGGCCCTTCATTGATAAGCTCCACTTTCATATCTGCTCCAAATTCACCTGTATATATTATTTTACCAAGATCATTTGCCACCTGTATAATAAATTGTTCATACAATGGTATAGCTATTTCTGCCTTACTTGCTTTTAAATAAGAAGGACGGTTTCCTTTTTTTGTTGAGGCATGCAATGTGAATTGACTTACCACTAAAATATCACCCCCAATATCTTTTAATGAAATATTTGGTATTTTATTTTCATCATCAAAAATGCGCAGGTTAACAATTTTATTGCTAAGCCATTGTATATCTTCTATTGTATCAACATCCTCTATACCAACGAAAACAACCAGCCCATTTGTTATTGCAGATCTTACTTTTCCGTTAATGCTAACGCTGGCGCTTGATACACGTTGTATTACTACTCTCATAATTTTTGCCTGGCTAAGAAATCTTTAGCTTTGTAATTTTTAGAACTCCCTTATGTGCAAATTTTGATTAAAGCTCCCATAGCTCATTGTCTTTTCAAACAAAAATCTTCTTAAATTATTTTCTCCTCAAAATGGTGCAAAATTCAAAACCCGCTGTCAGCCTGCTTATAAAATTCTACACACTTCTTTTCCACAAGTGTTAATATTTAAGAGTTTGTTTCTTGACGTACATCAAATATTTTCGTTGTCCTCTTTACTTTAATTATTAACCTAAAATTAATATTCAATCTATGACAAATACTACGCAATCCATAAAAGGGCTACAGTTCAGTCGCCACTTCACAAGGGAAAATATTTCTCCTTTTGATTTATTTGAATATGATTATCGTACTTCTTTAATAAAAGATACAAAAGGCGAAATTGTTTTTCAAATGGATAATGTGGAAGTTCCAAAACAATGGAGCCAGATTGCGACAGATATTTTGGCGCAAAAATATTTTAGAAAAGCGGGCATACCACAGCCTGATGGGTCTACAGGAAGAGAAACTACAGTAAAACAAGTTGCCCATCGTATGGCACATTGCTGGCGTATTTGGGGTGAAAAAAATAATTACTTTGCTACAGCGAAAGATGCTCAGATTTTTTATGAAGAGCTTGTATTTTGCATTTTGAACCAATCATGTGTTCCTAATTCGCCGCAATGGTTCAATACCGGCCTTTTTGAGGTATATGGTATAAAAGGTAAACCCCAGGGACATTATTATGTAGATGCTAAAGACGGGGAATTAAAAAAGTCTACCTCAGCTTACGAACGTCCGCAGCCGCATGCCTGTTTTATTTTAAGTGTAGAAGATGACCTGGTTAACGATGGTGGTATTATGGATCTATGGGTTCGCGAAGCAAGGATATTTAAGTATGGCAGTGGTGTGGGCACTAATTACAGCAGTATACGGGGCGAAGGCGAAAAGCTTAGTGGTGGCGGTACTTCAAGCGGCCTTATGAGTTTTTTAAAAATCGGCGACAGGGCAGCCGGTGCAATTAAAAGCGGTGGCACTACACGCAGAGCTGCAAAAATGGTTTGTCTTGATCTTGACCATCCTGAAATTGAAACATTTGTTAACTGGAAAGTTGAAGAAGAAAAAAAGGTTGCCGCATTAATAAATGCAGGTTATCCAAGCGATTATGAAGGCGAAGCCTACAAAACCATCAGCGGTCAAAACAGTAATAATTCCGTTCGTATTCCAAATAAATTTTTTAAGGTATTAGAAACAGGCGGAGATTGGGAATTGAAAGCACGAAGTGATGGCCGCACCATGAAAAAGGTAAAAGCACAGGATCTTTGGGATAAGATTAATTATGCTGCATGGCGTTGTGCTGATCCCGGAACCCAATTTGATACCACTATAAATGAATGGCATACCTGCCCTGAAGGCGGGCCAATAAGAGCGTCTAATCCTTGCAGCGAGTATATGTTTTTAGATAATACCGCCTGTAATTTAGCATCAATAAATCTTCGCAAATTTTTTAATGAAGATGATAATACCCTTGATGTGCCAGGTTTTGAATATACGGTGAGGCTTTGGACAACTGTATTGGAAATTTCTGTATTAATGGCACAATTCCCAAGCAAAGAGGTAGCACAGCTTTCTTACGATTACAGAACCTTAGGATTGGGATTCGCTAACCTTGGTAGTATGTTAATGGTTAGTGGTATTCCGTATGATAGTGATGAAGCCCGTGGAATTGCAGGAGCCATTACCGCTATAATGACCGGTGTTGCTTATAAAACTTCTGCCGAGCTTGCTCAACACCTGGGGCCATTCAGTAAGTATGAAGAGAATAAAAAGAACATGTTAAAAGTGATGCGTAATCACCGGGCTGCTGCTTATAATTCATTGGATGCCTATGAAGGAATTGAAATAAAACCAAAAGGCATTGACGCAAAATACTGCCCTGATTATTTACTAAAGGCTGCCACAAAAGCATGGGACGACGCAATAATGCTTGGCGAAAATTACGGTTACCGGAATGCACAAACCACCGTGATTGCACCAACGGGCACAATTGGGTTGGTTATGGATTGTGATACTACAGGAGTTGAGCCTGATTTTGCATTAGTTAAATTTAAAAAATTAAGCGGTGGAGGATATTTTAAAATAATTAACCAAAGTGTACCCCAGGCTTTAAGAAATTTAAAATATAACGAGAACCAGATTGAGCAAATGGTTAATTATGCAAAAGGGCATGGTACCTTAAAAGGCGCTCCGTTCATCAACGCTCATTCATTAACTCAAAAAGGTTTTCAAGCAGAAGAAATAAAAAAATTAGAAAGCTGCATGGGCTCAGCTTTTGAAATTGGCTTTGTATTTAATGTTTATAATCTGGGAGAGGAATGTCTTAAACGTCTTGGTTTTACAGCCAGCCAGTATTATAATTTTGAATGGAGCTTGCTGCAGGCTTTAGGATTTACTGAAGAAGAAATTGAAAAAGCTAACGAATATATTTGCGGCGCTATGACTGTTGAAGGTGCACCTTTTTTAAATGATGCCCATCTTGCAATTTTTGATTGTGCTAATAAGTGCGGAAAAAACGGCCAGCGGTTTATACATCATAGTGGCCATATTCGAATGATGGCTGCAGCACAGCCATTTATTAGCGGCGCAATTTCAAAAACGATCAATTTACCTAATGAAGCAACTGTTGCAGAAATTGCAGAAGCATATAAGCTTAGCTGGCAACTTGGCTTAAAAGCATGTGCCCTTTACCGTGATGGCTCTAAATTATCTCAGCCGCTTAGTAATAAAAGCGATAAAAAATTAAAGGTTGCAAATAAGGGTGAAGAAGAAATGTCAGAAGCTGCCGCTCAGGTTTCTTCATTGGTTGATATGGGTAAATTAACAGTAGAAGAATTGCTTGATGAAGTAAATAAGAGAGTGCAAAACAGCGCCGATACTTCATTAAAACGTCAACTGGCCATGATAGTGGAGAGAAGGACATTACCGGCAAAAAGAAGAGGGTTTACGCAAAAAGCAAAAATAAACGGACAGGCATTATTTTTAAGGACAGGCGAATACAGTGATGGCACATTAGGAGAAATATTTATTGATATGGCCAAAGAAGGCGCCACTATGCGTAGCATGCTGAACTGCTTTGCCATTGCCATTTCTATCGGTTTACAATACGGTGTTCCCCTCGAAGAATTTGTAGAAAAATTTGTGTTTACCCGCTTTGAACCTTCTGGTATGGTTGACCATCCAAATATTAAAACAACCACTTCTATCATTGATTTCATGTTCCGTTCGCTGGCTTATGAATACCTGGGAAGAAATGACCTTGTTCATGTTTTGGATAAGCCGGAAGTACAAAACCTGGGCAAAGAAGAATGGGATATTGCAACACCTACTATTGGTGAAAGGGTTCATGAATTAAGTGATGTAAGAGTGATCGGAACTATTCCTGCCGGTATTGCACAATCGCCAGGCGCAAAAGCCCACCGAACAGAATCTGTGAAAAAAGTGGATCGTACACTTGATGCGGTAAATGCTGCTGCAAAAAATATGCAGAGTGATGCACCCGCTTGTAATACTTGCGGGCATATAACTATAAGAAGCGGTACTTGTTATAAATGTTTGAATTGTGGAAACAGTATGGGTTGCAGCTAAGTATCGACTTCCCCCCCCAATTTTCCTAAAAAAGCGAAGGTTTAAAGCGTTTTATGGACAGTAAAAGATTTAGATTTTTGAGAATTGGTTCAGTATTTCATTAGCTGAAATATATAAAAGCCACTCAAATTGGAGTAGCTTTTGTATGCTTGTATATATTTAATTGGGTTGCCATTTAATGCTAATTTTTACTTTTGCCTGCAAAAATGATTGATATTAAAATATTTTTTTTAAAACTACTTGTTCATCTGCCAAAAATATAAACCTTTTAATGCTGCCGCAATAATTATGTATTTTGTATCTCCAAAAGCATAAACTACTAATGATAGGCAAAATCTATTTATATATTTTTTTTACCATTTCAATTTATAGTAACAGTTTTTCTCAAAATACTACTGGCATTGTAAGTGGCCCATGGGCCGGCAATGTAGAGCTTCGTAATGCAATAATTTGGGTAGAGGTAATTACGACGGTAAAAAGTATAGGCGTAAAATATTATCCGAATGATAATTTAAAAGCAGCTAAAACAATTATGTACAAAGGTGAATTAGGTAAAGATTTTAATCCCATAAAAATTGAGCTAAACGGGTTGCATTTTAATACCACTTACGCCTATACAATTATAATTGATGGCAAACCTGTAACACCGGCTTATGCCTTACAATTTACCACCAAAGATCTATGGCAGTTTAGAAAACCTGCTCCTGATTTTAGTTTTTTAACTGGTAGCTGTGCATATTTTAACGAACCTATGTTTGATCGTCCGGGTAAACCCTATGGCGGTGATTCATCAATTTTTGAAACTATGGCAACAACCAATGCAGCTTTTAATTTATGGCTGGGGGATAACTGGTACACAAGGGAAGTTGATTACGCTACGGCATGGGGATTAAATTACAGGGCCAGCAGAGATATGAGCCTTTCGGTATTGCAAAAGTTTAAGAGCATTATGCCGCAATATGCAATATGGGACGATCATGATTACGGCCCTAATGATGCTGGTAAAAGCTTTATTTTAAAAGAAGAAAGCCGTAAAGTTTTTATGAATTACTGGTGCAACCCCAGCTATGGAGAAGAAGGTAAAGGTATTTATTCAAAGATAAGTTATAGTGATGTTGATATTTTTTTAACTGATGACAGGTATTTCCGAAGTGAGGTTGATATACCTGATAGTATCAACGGCCAACAAAATACCGGCAAAAGTTATTTTGGTGCTATGCAAATGGAGTGGCTTAAAAATTCTTTGCTGTTTAGCAATGCTACATTTAAAATAATAGCCTCCGGCAGCCAGGTTTTAAATCCCTATGCAGACTATGACTGTATGAGGCATTATAGTGCAGAATATAATGAGCTAATGGATTTTCTTAGTGTACAAAAAATACAAGGAATTTTATTTTTTTCCGGCGACCGGCATCACAGTGAAATAATAAAGCAAGGCAGGGATGGAATGTATCCATTATATGATGTTACAATTTCTCCGTTTACAGCGGGAGTTAGTAAAGTAAGAGGTGCAGAATTAAATAATGAAGCCAGAATAAAGGGAACTTTGGTAGAAGAACAGAATTTTGGTAAAGTAACAGTAAGCGGCAAACGAAATGAAAGGATTTTAAAGATCGAATTTACCGGCATTAAGGGAGATAAGCTTGGTGAATGGGGTATTAGCGAAAATGAATTGAAATAAAAGCTGATAAACAAAGAGGATTAAAATTTAAATGTATGACCTCTTCTAATTTTTCTTATAATAAATCAAAAGTAATACAGGCTTTGCGGTATCATTTTATTACCCGTAAAGAAATACGGCTAATGATGATACTGGTAAATATTTTTGCTATAACTTCTGCTGCACTTTTCTTTTTTAAAAAGGTATCTCCCCTGGCTTTTTTAGTGGGATCCCTATTATGGTTTACTTTAATGATTGCTTTTTGGTTCATATTGCCTTATACTATTTATAAAAAAGCCACTACTTTTAAAGATCATTTTACTGTAAGCCTGGAAGATAATCATCTGTTTTTAGAAAATGAGAGGGGCAGCAAAAGCTGGCCATGGACCGCCTTTAGCAGGTTGATTGAAAGCCCTCATTTTTTTCATTTATATTTTAATTCCCGGTCATTTTTTCTTTTACCAAAAGAAGCATTTGAAGATAATACAATACAGGATGCAAGAAGAATGCTGAGTATCAAGATCAAAAAATAAAACCATTTTGTTTGTATATTTGGATAAATGAAAAAGGATTTACAAATCCCACCACGTACGGCGATGGAAGTTTTTAAGCTACTTCCGGAAGGTACTTTATGCGAAGTAATAAACGGACAGCTATTTATGTCGCCATCTCCATTTACAAAACATCAGATTATAGTAACCGATTTATTAACCGACATAAATTACTACTGTAGAAAAACAAAAATAGCAAAAGCGTTTGTTGCTCCTTTTGATGTATATCTTGATGAAGATAGTAATGCAGTTCAGCCGGATATAATTGTGGTATTAAAAGAGAATGAAGGCATTATTAAAGACCATATTCATGGAGTTCCTGATATTTTAATTGAGGTTTCATCGGAGGGAAATAGGGATCACGACCTGGTAACAAAAAAACATTTATATCAAAAATTTGGAGTAAAAGAATATTATATTATAGATCCGGAAACCAAAGTGGTTTTACATTTTCAGTTAAATGATAGTAATTACAATTTAATAAATGAACAAACAGGCAGGCTTACTTCATTTTTGCTTGGCACAACTTTTGAATTTTAGCAGAGCCTTTTTTCCATAATGCAATGGGGAATAGTTATTTCTTCAAACTCATCACTTGTAACCTTATAGTCTAATTTTTCATAAAAACCTACAGCAGTTTTACGGGCATGCATTACCATATTTTTGTATCCTGCATCACGGGCTACATTTTCCGCATAATTTAGCATGGTAGCGCCAACCCCTTTACCCTGAAGATTATTTTGAACCGCCATCTGGCGAAGCCTTACACTATTTTTATCTACTCTTGTTAGCAGGCAACAACCAAGCATTTTATCTTCTTCAAATGCGCCAATTAAAATATCGTCCTTCTCCCTTTCTAATTCTTCTTGTTTAAAAGCTAAGCCCAAAGGCTTACGCAGAATTTCATTTCTGAGTTCAACCATTTGCCGGTATTCTTTTGAGCCGTGATCTATTTGTTTAATTGGCATAAATAATTTTTACATAGCATTTTGGTATCGGCTAAATAAAAATACAATTTTTATTGATTGTTATGGTGCTGCAAATCGAAAAGTAATTTTAATTTTATGAATACGGATATAGAAAATTAATTGCTGAAACACTTTGGGATAGCCTGCTTTCGGAAGATGAAAATGAAGATATTACTGAAGAAGAAAAGCAGCTATTGCAACAACGTTGGAATGCCTTGCAAAACGGTGAAACCAAATTGCACAATTGGGAAGAAGTAAAAGCAAGAATTATACCGTCTGTATAAGTGAAAGTTTATACTTATAAAGTAACGGACGATGCAGAGTTAGATGCTAAGGAAGTATTTGAATGGTACGAAAATAAACTTCAGGGATTAGGAAATCGTTTTCTTTCACATCTTGAAAAGAGCTTTAACAAAATTGCATTCAATCCTCTTGCTTTTGCAAATACAGGTTTCTTAGATTTCAGAAGATTTGTACTTGATGTTTTTCCTTACAAAATATTTTTTCTTATAAAAGATGATGTTATCATAATCACTGCTATTATTCATAAATCAAGATCGCAACGGTACTGGACAAAAAAACTAAAAAAAAGAAAATAGTAGCTCTAATATCTCCTTGTCGTTGCTGACTGCATAGTCAACGACACTAATTTATTCCACTCTTTCCTTATCTTTCTAATTCAATCTTTCTAATTTCTAATCAAACATTTCACATGCCCCAATCCCGTCAACTCGCCGCTATTATGTTTACCGATATTGTCGGCTATACTGCATTGATGGGTGAGGATGAACAAAAAGCATTTGAATTACTGAAGAAAAATCGCAAGCTGCAAAAACCGCTGATTGAACAATATGGAGGACGATGGATAAAAGAATTGGGCGATGGAGTGCTTGCATGTTTCACTACAGTTTCTGATGCAGTAAATGCAGCAATAAAAATTCAGGAAGCATGCAATGTTTCCAAAGACTTTTTATTAAGAATAGGCATTCATCATGGCGAAGTTGTTTTTGAAGACGATGATATTTTTGGTGATGCCGTTAACATAGCTTCACGTATACAGGC
>MWVX01000205.1_pt1 | contig 16782 bp, 17 predicted proteins | sample 1047311 | NCBI WGS metagenome assembly MWVX01 (sample SAMN06349984, study PRJNA376086) | soil metagenome | isolation source: MtG-4 sample Antarctic (ecotone) soil | place: Antarctica | collected 2015-01-13 | reverse complement strand
GTGGTTTTTTACTGACCTGCGGTCAATAAAGGTGGAAGAAGTAAGTAATGATAAACTTGTTCACCTTACTTATGCGCATCCGGGGAAAGACAGCTACCTCGATACCTGGGGCAATGCTCAAATAATTACAGACAAAGCATTGATCAAAGACAAATGGAAAGTTATGTTGAAAGCATGGTTTCCTAACGGTCCTGATGACCCAAGTGTTGCCTTATTAAAAGTGCAACCTACGGAATGTTATTACTGGGATAGCGAAACTGGTAAAATGGTGGAATTTTTAAAAATGGCCGCTGCCATTGTTACAGGTAGAAGGCTGGCAGATGGTGCTGAAGGAAAACTTAGTTTATAAGTTTCATTCTAATAGATTGCAATGGAAAGCCCTCGTGGATGGTTTGATGGATAAATAGCTGAAACTAATTTCAAATTTGAAATGAGTAAATGATCATTTGACTTTTCAGCATAGCTCACCGTTCATAAAAAAATCATTCGAGTTTTTTACAATTATTATTATTTAATTGTAATTTTTCTATCCTATTATTGAGCTCAGTTTGTAAATCAACGTTTTATACCTGGTTGCACAAACTTCCTTCCCCTTATGAAAATTGATTTTTAATGATTTAATGAATCAGATCATTGGGTCATATTTAGTATCATATGAAGCAAATAATTATTCATTTTTAAAACTGCTTTATGGTTATTTTTTTACCCCATTTAAAAAGGAGATGGAAAGCTCTTCTTTACTTTTTTCTATTAACTACCATTGGTTTAACTGCACAGGCCCAGGTGCGTATTACGGGTAAGGTAAGTGATGCTTCAGGTAATGGTATTCCTGGAATAACAGTAGCGATAAAAAATACAACGATTGCTACATCCACTGATGCTACCGGTAACTATGAATTAAATCCCAATTTGAGACCCGGCAATTATATATTGGAGATTTCCGGGGTAGGTTTTAAAACCATCAATCAGGGTTTACAGATTACTACAGCATCAGATTACACTGCCAATGCAAGTTTAAGCGGTGATATATTAGGCTTAGATGAAGTAGTTGTTACCGGTACATTAGGAAGGACCACTAAAAGAGAAGTTGGTAATTCTATATCAACTGTTTCTTCCCGTCAATTGCAAAATACAGGCGCTGCTAATCTAAGTGCAATGTTAAGTGGAAAAGTGATGGGTGCACAGGTTACACAAAATTCAGGTGATCCGGCAAGCGGTATTTCAATAAAGCTAAGAGGAGTTGGGTCCATCTTTGGTTCATCTGAGCCTTTATATATGATTGATGGCGTAATTGTAGACAATAGTTCTGCAAATGTCATTAATCTAAGTGCTGATGCACAAGGTGCAAGAATTCAAAGTGGAACAAACCGTTTAGTGGATATAAACCCTAATGATATTGATCGGATAGAAGTAATCAATGGTGCAGCCGCTTCAGCTATATATGGCTCACGGGCTTCGAATGGTGTAGTTCAGATTTTTACAAAAAGAGGAAAGAGCGGAAAGTCACAGGTAAGTTTTACAACAAGCGTACAACATAACTCACTTCGTAAAAGGCTTGAGTTTAATACCTACCCTTTTCGATTTGGTTATCCCGGTGAAAATAATTTAGGTTATCAGCAGGATAGATTAACAATAGTTGGTAACAATAGGCCGGCAACAACTGCTGTTGCTAATACACGTGGAGAACCCACACAATATACGCTGGCAGCTTTCCCCGCAACAGGACCTGTAGCATTATTTGGAAATCCTTTAGATCTAAATAAATATCCAGTTACCCGGTATGATTACCAGGATAATATTTTTGAAAATTCTTTTGGGACTGATAATCACATTTCCGTTACTGGTGGTAACGATAAAGCCAACTATTATTTTTCTGGTTCATATTTAAAAAAACAATGGTATTATCAGGAATACAAACTTTCAACGTTATGGATTTAGAGGAAGAACAGATTTTACTTTAAATACATGGGCGAAACTTTCAGGGGGTATCCTTTTTACTAACTCACGGTCGCAGGATATGCCCAATGGAAATAATTTCTTTTCACCGGTAAGTACTGTAACTATAATTGATAATGTATGGGACATCAACGCACGGGATGCATTTGGAAATTTACCTCACGCCGAACCGGTAAGATTAAATCCACTATCAGTAATTGAAACTTTTGATATAAGGCAGGAAGTCAATAGAACATTATCAGACGTAAAACTTAACCTTACTCCAATTGCGGGATTAAATATTGATCTTACAACAGGGTTTGATACTTATTCTCAACAAGGATTTGAATTTCATGACAGGATCCCATATCCGGGAGTATCGGGGGCATTTTTTCCTGATGGATATGTTGCCAATGCAAAATTCAATTATTATCAGTGGACAGGGGATGCGGTGGCATCTTATAAATTTAATCTTGCAACTAATATACAGTCTACGACATCAGGTGGCTACTCAGCACAGTATATAAAAAATGCGTACAGTGCGCAGGAAGGAAGAGATATTAACCCTTTAGTTAGAACAGTTTCATCTGCTCTAAACCTTTTTGCACCTCCTGTAGAATCCCGTACAGAGCAATCGATATTTGGGACTTTTTTCCAGCAATCTTTTGGATTTAAAAACCGGTTATTTATTACAGGCGCCGGTAGGATTGATGGTTCTTCCGCATTCGGAAAAGAGGCTCAAAATAATTTTTATCCAAAAGCAAGTATTAGTTATAATATTTCTGATGAAGATTTTTGGACTAATGGCAAATTAGGAAATTTCATTAATAATCTAAAGTTGCGTGCTTCATACGGTAAGGCTGGTAATTTAACAGGTATTGGAGCTTATGACAGATTCATAACTTATCTTCCTATAGGCTATACTGCAGGCGGAACTGCACCACGCAATCAAATAGGAAATGTAAATATCAAACCGGAAATTAAAACTGAATTAGAGGCTGGAGTTGACATGCAACTACTAAAAGGTAGATTAGGCGTTCAATTCACGATTTATGATCAGAAAATAAAAGACCTTGTTCTTCCTTTCAGCGTTGCTCCTTCAAACGGTATTTCATCAATCATTGATAACTTGGGTAAAATGACTAACAAAGGATTTGAGTTAATGCTGACAGGTTCTCCTGTTAAAACAAATAGCTTCAACTGGGATGCATCCTTATTGGTTAATCAAAGTAAAAATAAAATTACAGAGTTGTATCGTACGGCAACATTCATTGCTTTTGACGGAGCTACACAAGGCGCTCTGTTAGGTTATCCAGTTGGTGTTTATTATGTAACCTATTATGCAAGAAATGAAGATGGAACTCTTTTACTGAAAGATGTAAATGGATATAAATTACCTCAGGTTGAAAGAGGTACTGTAACCCAAGACCCTGCTGGGAAACCAATAGAAACTGTGCAACGTAATGCCAGCGGGCAACCAACCGGAACTCCATTACGAAAAGTACTGGGCGATCCTAACCCGGATTATACAGCAACTTTATCAAATGAATTTGGATTTAAAAATTGGGGTTTACGTGTTCAGGTAGACCGTGTTGCAGGTTTTGAGGTATTTAATTGGGATTGGATAACAAGAAATAATGTGGGTAATGGAACAATGGCGGAGAAGGAATTAAAGGGAGAATTAACCCGTGGTTGGGTGGCAGCTATTGGTGGCTTTATAGGGCCACGTATACAGGAAGAACATGTTCAGGATGGAACCTTTACTAAGATAAGAGAAGTTGCACTAAGTTATACTTTAAACAAATTGAAATTTGCCCAAAGTGTAAAGGTATCTTTGGTAGGAAGAAACCTTTTCTCTTTTGATAATTATATCGGTTTTGATCCTGAAATTAGTTCAGCAGGCCAGTCAATTGTAAGAGGTGATGATTTTGGTGCCTTTCCAATACCCAGAACAATTCAATTATCTTTTATTGTAAATTTCAAATAAGAACAATGAAAAAAATATTATATCTCTTAATAGGCCTTGTAATTTTTGCTGGGTTAAGCTGTAAAAAAGAGTATGCTAATCCTAATGCTCCTAACCAAGACCAGGTTTTTAGCAGTGCGGATGGGTTGACACGTGTAATTGTTGGTATTAAGCAGAGGTTTGCAGTTAATACTTTAGGCGCTGCTCCTGTATTTACGTCTATTACCGCTTCAGCATTAAGCACAAAGGAAGTTATCGTTAACAATGCCGGCAGTGCCGATTATGCACAACTTGAAAATGGAGGATCTAACGTTTCACCAAATAATGGAACTGTGGGCGGGTTATGGGTTAACAGCAATCTTGTAAACAGCGAAGCACAAAGGGTAATTGACAATTCAGGAGTTATCGCAGATGTCAACTATAGGAATGCTGTAAAAATTTATGGACAGTTATATAAAGCATTGAGCATAGGAACTTTAGCACAATTTTTTGAAAAATTGCCCATTAATACAGGCCCAAATGCTGTTTATAACACACGGATAGAAGCCCTTACTAAAGCTGTTCAATTACTTGATGAAGCTTCTGCTACATTAGCTGGAACTACTGTTCCCGCATCTTTTACATCAGGGGTAGGCGGTGAGATAGACCTTAAAAATACATTACTAGCATTATCTGCAAGGTATAATAATATGCTTGGTAATAATGATGCGGCAATAGCAAAAGCAGCAGTCGTTGATCTTACTAAAAAGTCAGTATTTTTTTATACTAATACAAATCCAAATCCCATTTTCAGATCTATTGTTGTGCAGGCTACTAACACATTCGGCCCGAGAGCAAACTTGGGACTATCCGGTGCATTAGCTCCAAATCCGGCAGATAAAAGAATTCCCTTTTACTTTACAAAAACTGGTGTTATCGGTCATGGTTTTTTCTTAAGTGATGCAACCACTATACCTTTGTATTTACCAGGTGAAATGTTACTCATCCAGGCTGAGGCATATGCGAGAAAAAACGATTTGGTTAATGCTAAATTATTTTTAGATAAAGTATTAACTAAAACCCCTGCACAGGATATATTTGGTGTTGGGGCAGATTTACCACCATATTCTGGACCCATGACACAAGCTGCTCTTTTAGAAGAGATTTATAAAAACAGATGCATTGAATTATATATGAGTGGTATGAAACTCGAAGACAGCAGGAGATTCGGCAGACCTGGTCCAGGAGTCGCTGGTGCGGAGAGAACAAGAAATTTTTATCCTTATCCACAACAGGAAAGAGATGGCAATCCAAATACTCCCCCTGACCCAACAATCTAAATATTAAATTATGCAAATTTGTAAGGTGAGTAGACTACTGCTCACCTTATTGTTTAAAGGATGCTGATATCATAGTTATACATGAATAATAACATTCAACAACTATTTGCAATTGCCAATAAAGATATTCGCAGTATCATTGGTTTGATGTCAGGCACTTCGCTTGATGGCTTAGACATTGCCCTCTGCTCTGTAGAAGGAAATGGTGTGAATACAAAACTTGATCTGAAACAGTTCACAACTATTCCTTATCCGCAGGATGTTAAAGACGAAATACGCAAAATATTTGCAAGGCAAAACATCGAATTCCAGCAATTATGTTTATTGAACCCATGGATCGCAAACATCCATGCAGAGTATATATTGCAAAGTTTACAAGAATGGAAAATCTCCCCCACGGATATTGATCTTATTGCTTCACACGGACAAACAGTTTATCATAGCCCTAAGATCCTACACAAGAAGGAAGGGTTTCCCAATGCTACATTACAGATAGGAGATGGGGACCACTTAGCCGTAAAAACAGGCATCATTACAATATCTGATTTTCGTCAAAAACACGTGGCTGCCGGTGGTGAAGGGGCACCGCTTGCATTATATGGCGACTATTGTCTTTTTTCAAAGCAGGGAGAAAACAGGATCATGCTCAATATGGGGGGGATAGCCAATTTTACTTTCTTACCTGCCAGTCTTCATACTGCTGAAGTGTTTGTAACGGATACAGGCCCGGGCAATACCCTCATAGATGCCCTGGCTCAAAAATATTTCGATAAACCATTTGATGATAATGCGCAATTGGCTGCGCAGGGGAAGGTCAATGAATTACTCTTACAGCAACTGAAAAATAATGATTTTTTCAGAACGGGTTTTCCTAAAACTACAGGACCCGAGCTTTTTAATCTCTCTTATATTGAAGCAGCCCAAACATTATCAGGTACAGGAAATATTGATAACTATGATCTCTTGGCAACCATCACACGCTTCAGTGCAGATACCATTACAGATGCGCTGTTGAGTATTATTAAGCAAGAAAAAGCTTATAATATATATGTGAGTGGTGGCGGTGCACATAATCCTTTACTTATGCAATGGATCAGCCAGGTATTGCCTGAAATAAACATTAGTTCTACAGAAGTGCTTGGAATATCCGGCGATGCCAAGGAAGCCGTTTTGTTTGCCATGCTTGCCAATGAAACTGTTGCAGGTACTGCCATTGATTTTGGTAATCGAAAAGGTTTGCCCGCTGTTACGATGGGAAAAATTTCTTTTCCTGTGTAGGCACTGCATCAATTTCCTCAGCATTGAAAACAGCTCCATTACCGGTTTTCTGATCAAACAACTGTTCGTACATCGGGCTTTCAGTTTGCTTCCACTTATCCCAAAAAGTGAAATACAAACCATAATTATACCGGAATTGCTTGTGATGCAGTGAATGATGCGTGGCACCAATGAACCATCTGCCAATAAAATGTTTATGAAAACCAGGCGGATATACTTCTATATCCAGATGATTAATTACACTACTAAATGTCATTATAGTCAACTGTGCTATGATCACATACAAATGCATAGGCATAAGTATTAATAATAAGGGCAAAAAAATGGCCTGAAGCAAACCTTCTAAAGGGTGAAAAGAAAATGCTGTCCACGGAGAAGTAATGTTGCTGTCATGATGCACTTTATGAACTGTGCGGAAAACTTTTGGATGATGCATCCACCTATGCAGCCAGTAATAATAAGTTTCATGCAAAAGCAGGGCAATGGTCAAACTTAAAGGGATCCACCACCATGAATAATCACCTGCACTAAGATATACTTTTGTATATCCTTGTTGCCATAATACAAGAGTACTGCTACCTGCTAACGCAAAAAGCCCCGCTGTGACAGTGCTCCATTTAACTTCTCTTTTAAATTGACCGTTTTTGTAACCCCGCTCAGTTATTTTTCTATTCTTCCATTTATTTGGTTGCCACTTATAAAAAAACAAATGAAATAATCCTGCAATAAGTAGGTAACGACCAATAACAACAGCAAAAACGACCAGAGTTGCTATACTGAACCAGAGAGGAGAACTAAAATCGGGTATCTTCATTAGGGTAATTCTGATAAAGATAACAAAGCAGTTACTGAAATGTTGTTGTGCTTTTAGCCAAAAGATTAAGAAGGTAATTTTATTTGATAGGTTCGTCCACCACTTACAGTCAGGGATTTACCCCTCAACCAGGGGTTATGCAGCCGCAACATTTTATAGGTAGTCCCATTTTCTTTTGCAAATTCTGCCAGGTTAGTAATAGTTGATGAAATGGTTATCGTTTTATAAGGGATCTCTTCATACTTATCTACTGGTTTCAATTGAAATCCTAATTCTTCTGCATTTTCCATCAGATGTTTAAAAGTGAGAATACGAAAAATATATCTGTTGGTTTCTTCAGGCAACAACAAATCATAATAGTGAGTTGTTCCCTGGTAAGTAACCTGTGAAGCATATCCTCCCTGGCCACAATTGTAAGAAGCAGCCGCACCTGTCCATGTTCCAAATTTCTGATAAGCCTGCTTTAAATATTTGCAGGCAGCATCGGTTGATTTTTCCACGTCATGACGGTAATCCACCTGGTTGTTAACCTCCAGACCATAAGCCGGTGCTGTACCACTCATGAATTGCCAAAAGCCTGTGGCGCCTACGGATGACCTTGCGCCGCTTAACAAGTTGCTCTCAGCCACACATAAATATTTAAAATCATCAGGTACTTCGTTTGCTTTCAGACGCTCTGATATCACAGGAAAATAACGATTAGCCAACTTGAGTAAATAAAGAACATTGGCCTTATTATAATAATTAAAAAGTAGTTCGCGGTCAAATCTTTCGTTAACATCCCACCTTTCCAGGGGTACTTTTTCCTCTGCAAAACTGATTTGATTTGGTAAGGGGGGAGCATAATACTTTAGTTGCGGTTCGTTGTCTTTTAAACTGCGATTTTTAAAAGCAAATAGCCCCACAATAAAAAAACCTAAAAGCAATCCTGCAAAAACATTCAATAATGTAGTAGTTTGACTCTTCATAATATTTATTTGATACTGAACTACTTACAAGTTTTACAAAAAAGATGCCCGTAATACAGCAGTGGTCTTAAAATTGCAACTCTGCTATTAAAATATGATTATGAAAAAATTAATTTTCCCTGTTATACTACTTGCTATTGGAGTTTTATGGCAGGCCTGCGAATCCAAATCACGATATGTTGATCCAAACACGGGCACAGCGCTCAACCTCAAAGAAGATCCCAAAACCGGGCTTATGGTTGATGAAGAAACCGGCAAACCTGTAAAAATTTATGTAGATACGAGAACAAAAGATACTTTTTATGGACGAACCGGTAAAGTGATCAATGGCAGTATCCGGCGCAATGAACTAAGCGATGGAAACTATACTTATGTATACATAGATGATGATAAGGATTCAAGAAATAATTCAGATGACGATGATGCAACTAAGGTAAAAACCACTGATGATGAAACCAAGATAAAAAGCGGGGATTATAAAAAAGAAGTTGAAAAAGACGGTGACATCACAATCAAAGATGGCAATACGAAAATAAAAATAGATGGTGAAACGGGTAAAAGAAAAGTGAAAAAAGATGACTAAAACAATAAAAAAAACGGATCATCGATCCGTTTTTTTTATTAAGAAACTTCTATGCGTCTTGGTGGGCGTTGCTTGGCCTCCTCCTTTTTTGGAATAGAAAGCTGTAATAAACCATTTACATAACGTGCCTGTATTTTATCGGCGTCAACTACGTCTTTAGGAAGTTGAAAAATTCTTTGAAAGGACTGAAAGCTGAATTCCTTTCTGCTGTATTTATTATCTTCATTATTTTCCTGCAGTGATTCCATCTCGCTGGAAATGGTAAGCTGATTGCCATCCAGTTCTATTTTAAAATCATCTTTCGTCATACCGGGAGCTGCCATTTCCACTTCAAAGTTTTCAGCTGATTCGCGGATGTTCACTGCCGGCAAGGTAGTATTGGTAGTTGAATTGTTATTCAAACCCCAATTAGATAAATCTCTTGTAAAAAAATCATCAAACATTCCGGTCATCGGAAATAATTGGTTTCTTTTAATAAGTGACATAAGACCTCCTTTTTTTTTTATTTTTTAAAAAACATGGTACTTAAATCAACCGAAATGCCAATACTTATAAACCTGAAAAATTTACATTAATAATGACCACATGACAATAAAAACTGAAATTTTTTCATTATGATCTTTTTTCATTTTCATCATTTTCATCGCTGCCTAAACTAAAATGCTTATTCTCTTCATTGCCGGAGGAGGTATTGTTGCGGGTTAAATTGCTGTTGCGGACCATGTCCAGATCATCGCTTGTATGATCGTTTCCGAAAACTTCTTCATTTAATTCTTCTCCATCGAAATCAGTATGATCAAGGGAAGCTTTTCAAAGTTGATCTTCATCAGTACCAGGCATGGATTTTCGCTGGCCTGCAGCGTTTGGTGCTCTGCACCGGTAATATTTGAATCTGTACCCCTCACTATATCTCATCATCATCCTCATCATCATCAAAAAGTTCGTCTCCTTCTTCACCAGCCGAGGATATTGTAGTATCGGCAAGCATTCCCAGCGGGGGTGCATTTACAAATTCCTGTCCGGGAATATCTTTTACGTCAGGCAGATCAATAGTGGTTTCATTGGGTTGTAATCTTTCCTTATCCCAGTCGGAATCAGGGAGGTCTATTTTATTTTTTTCCAGGTCCTCATGCAAGGGTTCATTTTTTTGATCACCATGTTTATAACCGGGAGTGCTATTATCCTTCATAAAGTTTACACTTAATACATAAAAATCCATGCCCTTAAAAAAAATAGTAGAATAAATATGGCATAACATTTTCCTGTTTTAAAATAAATTAATTGTATGAAAAACGAAAATCAGACAGGTAGAAACCGGCCTTCTGTTGAAGGCAGGAATAATGATCCAAATATCAGGGATGAATCTGCTTTGCAACCTGGTATAAGTACTATCAGCAGCAGCGACACCGATGAGGAAAATAATAAGTTGACTAAAACAGCATCAGATGATTTCCGGGAAGAGGAATTTGGTGAAGATGCTGATAAAACTTTTGATGAAGAGGAAAACTACTGAGGCTGAAGCCAGGTAAAATCTTAATTGTAGGTTTAATAACCTTTCTTCAGGGATAATTTTCCACAACTTTGCCAAATTCTATTATAAACCCAGAAGAAATTCTCTGGGTTAATTTTGTCTTGATCCGGGCTAATTAAATGGCACTTAGTTTGTCCTACTATTTAAAATAGCCCCGACAATGAACTCCCGGAAATTTGGCAGTCTGCCAAAAAATTTAAAGAAAAGTATATTGCTCAAAACAGGAGTTTACCTTGCTGAACGGAGGTGGAGTCTCTTTCGAATCATGCTATACCAGATTGATAATCTGTACGTTGAGGTTTTTTTCTTTAAATGGAACAGGAGGGCCATCGGTTTCAGAAGCTTTCAATCTATCAATAAATTAAACCCTTATTTGGAACAAATTGATATTCGCAATCTCATGCAACAGGTTCTACATTAAACTATGTTTACTATATTTTCATACACATTAATTAAATAAGGTTCTTATTCTTAAATAAAATCAAACTTCATAATAATTTTTACCTGATAGTAAAGGATTGATATTTAGCTAAATATGTAGTTACTCACATACATGTGTGCCTGTTTAAATGTTAATTGCTGTGTATAAATAAATAAACTCATAATCAATTGATTATAAATTATATTACGTTTTCATGTATCAATGGCATACCCTTCTCTAAGTTTTAATATATGAGTATCAAGAAAACAACAGCCAATGAAAAGAAAAATGCACCTTATCAACCTGATCTCAATCTATCAGTCAAAAAATTATTGTCTGAAAAGCATCAACAGTCAAATAAGAAAATAGAAGCAAGCGAAATTGTTATTCCGCTGAATCAAACTAAGAATAAACAGGTACTTCAGTTTTTAAAAAGAAGATTAAAAACTTTATCACCTGCGCCCATGCCTTTTAACCTGAAGCCAATGCTGGCGGGTACTGTTGATACACCATTTAATAATGACGAGTGGCAATTTGAGATTAAATGGGATGGTTACCGTGCAATAAGTTATCTATCCAATGACACTGCGGACATCAGGTCCAGAAATAACCTTTCTTTCAATCAAAAATATTCAGAAGTCTACAATGCGTTGAAGACATGGAAAATCAATGCAGTAGTAGATGGTGAGATCGTTGTATTAAATGAAGAAGGACATGCTGACTTTGAAGCCTTACAACAATGGATTCAAAACAGGGAAGGCACATTGGTTTATTTCGTTTTCGATCTTTTATGGCTTGAAGGTTATGATCTGATAGTAAGGCCTCTTATTGAAAGAAGAGAATTGCTAAAACAGATCATGCCTCCCTCTAATATTATACGATATAGTGATGCTATTGAGGAATGCGGAATAGATTTTTTCAAAGTAGCAAAACAAAACAGTTTGGAAGGTATCATTGCAAAAAAGAAAGATTCTTTATACTTACCTGCTTACCGCACCAGATCATGGTTGAAAATAAAAATTGAAGAACGTCATGAAGCAGTTATTTGCGGCTATACGAAAAACAAAAACTCTGACCGTTTATTCAGTTCACTGGTTCTTGGTATCCCTGCGCAGGATAAAATGCTTTTCATAGGTCAGGTTGGTACAGGTTTTAACGTGGCTTCGCAAAAGGAAATTTTTAAAACAATCAAGCCTCTGGTCATTAACGAATGTCCTTTCGATAATATACCAAATACAGGTGTACCAACTGTATGGGTAGCACCCAGGCTGGTGTGTGAAGTGAAATATACTGAATTGACAAAAGAAGGAATTATGCGTCACCCATCTTTCCAGGGCATGCGTGAAGATAAATCTGCGGAGGAGCTGAATAAAGATGAAATAAATTTTAAAAAAAGCAAACTGCCAAAAGCTGCTCCAGAGAAACTATTTACACCTATTGAAAATTCACCGATACATTCATCCATAGTTCAGCACAATCTTGTTGACTTCAGCAATGAGCAACAAGTGGCTGTTGTCGACAAACAACATTTGAAGTTTTCAAATCTCAAAAAAATATATTGGCCAAAAGAAAAAATCTGTAAAGGCGATCTGATCAATTATTACCACCTGATGGCGCCTTATATCATGCCTTATATGAAAGACCGGCCACAATCCCTCAACCGGTTTCCCAACGGTATTAATGGCGAAAGCTTTTATCAAAAGAACATGCTGGGAAAGGTAGAGCCATGGATAAAACTGCACAGGCGTTTTAGTGAATCGAACGGCGAAAGCAAAGACTTTATGGTGTGTACAAATGAAGCTTCACTTCTATACATGGCTAACCTTGGTTGTATTGAAATGAATCCATGGCATAGCCGTTCAAAGCTGCCTAACCATCCTGACTGGAGTGTAATTGACCTTGATCCCGGCGACTATATTGGTTTTGATAAAGTGGTGCAAACTGCATTAGTAGTAAAGTCTATTCTGGATAATTATAAAATTACTTCCCTGGTAAAAACATCAGGTTCCACAGGACTGCATATTTACGTACCATTTGGTGCACGGTATGATTATGATCATTCAAAACAGTTTGCAGAGCTCATCGCCAACATTGTTCATGAAGAATTACCTGACATCACAAGTATTGAAAGAAATCCGCAAAAAAGGAAGGATAAGATCTATATTGATTATTTACAAAACAGGCCTATTCAAACTATATGTGCACCATATTCAGTACGGCCCAAGCCCGGGACTACCGTGTCAGCACCCTTACATTGGGATGAAGTAAATAAGAATCTGAAAATAGCACAGTTTACAATACATAATATTTATGAAAGGGTACAATCAGAAGGAGATTTGTTTATTGGAGTATTAGGTAAAGGAATAGATCTCAACAAAATAATACGCCAACTGTCTGCGCTTGTTTAAACGATTAGATTATTATTAAAACTTTGCTGGCATATTATTTATTGCATATAAATAGAAAAAAACAAATGAACAAATACAATACAAAGCCTGAAAAAGATAAAACTGAGGAGGTCAATTCTTCGCCTGAATCTTCTGAGAATGGACAACCCCGGGAAAACAGGATGGCGCAAAATCCCAATCCCCGGGCGAATGAAAATATTGAACATGCACCCTTTGAAAGAGAACAAAAAGGAGATCAAAGTGTAGGCAGCGAGATTACTGACGGCGAAGCAGGTTAATGAACGATTGAAAATGTTTCAAAAGTTTTCGATTCGCTGGGTTTCACAATTACGTTTTCCACGATTGCATGCCTGGGACCTTGCTTACACCAGTCAATGAATGTTTCAATGTTTTCTTGTGAACCCGTTATGATAGCTTCCACAGCTCCTTCCTTTGTATTTTTGATCCATCCTGAAATGCCTAACATCAATGCCTTATCTTTAGCAGAAGCTCTGTAAAACACACCCTGCACGTTGCCTGTAATCAATAAATGAAATGTGGGCATATTTTAATAAACCTGTTTAGTATCCATTGCTTCCCACTCTTTAAATACATTAATAGCATCGGGATGGGGCAGATGTATAAAAGGTATTTGCCTCCCCGACGGCGGTTTGTCAATTTCCGCGTAAATAAAATTATCATCAAAGCTTATAGAGGCTGCATCCTGTTTTGTATTTGCATAGATGACCCTGCGGGGACGGGCCCAGTAAATAGCGCCAAGGCACATAGGGCAAGGTTCACAGCTGGTATAAATATCACAGTCTGTCAATTGAAACGAATTTAAGCGCTGGCAGGCTGCTCTGATTGCCACTACCTCAGCATGAGCTGTAGGATCATTAAGTAAGAGTACTTTATTCCACCCTTCTCCAATCACCAGGTTCTCTTTCACTATTACACATCCGAATGGACCACCTTGCCCTTTTTCGATTCCCTGGCGGGATAAATGAATGGCCTGCTCTAAAAATCTTTGATTGATCTCCATAAAATATGCAAATTAAAAACCTAATAATTGACGGGCATAAACATATATTATAAAAGTGGAAGTTGATCCGATTTATCTTTTTTCAAAGCCCTGATCATTTTAACATAATCCCAGTTTCTTGAAAGCGCTTCTACACTGTTAGCAATACGCCTTGCCTTTGTTGATTCAGTTTTAGCACTTTCTATCCAGCGGCTAAAATAAAGCTGGTGTGATGGAGCTAAAGAATTGAAATAATTAAGGGCGGTTGGTTCATCATGCAGGCATTCCAACAATTGAGTTGAATTTTTTGGAATATTGGCATCTATGGCTAGCTGAACAATAATGGCAGCACCTTTTCTTTTTTTAATTTCTTTACGAATAGCAGCATTTAAGGCCAAAATAAAATTACCTCCACCCATAGGTATCAGCGCTAAGCCTTCAAAAGGATAAGCATCCAGTTTTCCTTTCACACGAAAAGATTTTTTATTGCCCGGTTTTAATGCCTGCGCTGCCACAGCCGGAATTTCTATATAAGTCCAACCGGTTTTTTCACCCTGTTGAGAAAATTGTTTTATGGTAGTCGTAAAGCGAATCATTGCTTTAGACTTGAAAATTACTCAGATCGGAGGTAATATAAGAAATTAGATGGCATAGGATTAGCATTTAATTAAACCTCAATAAAATAAAATGAAACAAAACGATTTAAAAGAAAGGCCCCAGCCGGAACCTAACAAAACTGCTTATACTGGTCATGGGCCTGAAGGAGTGGATAAAGTACCTGGTGAAGAAACTTCACAGGATAATATTCAATTCACACAGCAAAGTCAAAAGGGAAAAAAGGTTGATGCTGACCCCACAAAAGAAAACGACCAGCCTATAGACCAGGATCTTTAAAGAGAACTTAATTAAGTAGTTAAATTCTATTCAGTGGCTATTTAAAACTGCATATAACGGTTTTTTCACAAAAAAAGGTATAGATTATGGTTGTTCTGGTATGCTTCCTTTTCAACCATGAAAAAAATTTATGCTCTTCTCCGTAACAACCAGCAATCTGGTCCTTATACCCTGGATGAGCTTGTTTCGCTTAATTTAAAACCTTTTGATCTTATTTGGATGGAAGGAAAAAGTGCTGGATGGTGTTACCCTTCTGAAGTAGATGATCTAAAAACATATGTGCAGGAACAACCGGCTTTGAAAAAAGAGGAAACACCGGTTTTATCAGAAGGAAACGCTTTGCCACAAAAAATTGAGCAGCAACACAATGCTGCCGTAACAATGAAGACCGCTGCTTCTCAGCATATATATGTCAGCCTGCCTGCCGGCCAGGCTAAGGAAGTCTTAAGGGATGAAGAAGTAAATGAAATATCTTTTGAGCAAAGAGTTGAGAAAATGAGGCAACGTGTGGCTGCGGTAGCAAATGGAGAAAATACTCCAAAAGATGATATAGATACAAAATATTCACGTTCACTCGAAGACATTAAAGAAGAATATAGTGAATGGATGCAAAAAAATAAAAAGAAAACTTTTTTTCCGGTTAAAAAATTAATGGCTGCAGCCTTATTACTTCTGGTAGTAAGCGCAGGTTTCTATACAGCAAGATTGGTTTTGGCAGAAAATACACCTGCTAATAAGATTATCTCAAAGCAACAAACAAGCGCAACATATAATGAGTTGAATAGTGAATTACCCAAAGTAAATATCGAAAAAAAGGCATCGCTTTTTTCACCGCCATTGCCCGCTGAAACGAAAAATGAAACTGTTGCCGAACCAAAGAAAAACAATACCCTAATAAAACAAAAAAATGAACCTCCTGTCATTGCTGCATCAAGTGAAGAACAACCGGAAGCTCCAGTGGATGAAGAAGAAATAAAGCCTGAACCAGCAATTCGGAATGCCCCGGAAGCGGAGCCTATTGCATCATTGGACAAGCAAATAACTGTAAATTCACGTTATATTCCAGCCAAAGATCATCCGGGTATAGAGGGTGCGGCAATCACTGTAAATAATAATAGTTCTGAGTTTTTAAAAGTGGTAGCGGTAGACGTATTTTATCACCAGGGGGATAATATTGCAGTCCACAAAGAAACCCTGTACTTCAGTAACCTGGCTCCACAAAACTCTTATACTCTGAAAGTACCAGCAAATAGTAGGGGCGATAAAATTTATTGCCAGTTAGGATTGATCAGCAGTGAAAAAGGGGCCATTTATTTTGCAAAACAATAAGTTCAGTCCGGATATTCATCTGAGCCCATTACCCATAGGAAAGATTGCAGGTCAATATAATCTTTAGGATTCAGGTCGTTCAAATCTTCACGCACCTGTTCAGCAAATCCTATCAGGCTTGAATAGGTAGACCAATTTCGTTTGGAACGATAATCAAAATCATAATTTTATTTTTTAGCAGCTACCTGCGTTACCCGTGGTTTCAAAAAGATGTGTTCTTCAGGTTTGGCTATAAAACCAAAAACTGTTTGCACAGGCCATGTAGCCACCCTGGTTTGCTTTCTTGGCAACTGAAAAAGTAAATCTGAAAATTGTTCAAAGCGGTCGCTCAACCGT
>MWVX01000204.1_pt1 | contig 16922 bp, 13 predicted proteins | sample 1047311 | NCBI WGS metagenome assembly MWVX01 (sample SAMN06349984, study PRJNA376086) | soil metagenome | isolation source: MtG-4 sample Antarctic (ecotone) soil | place: Antarctica | collected 2015-01-13 | reverse complement strand
TTTAAGAGTGGATGAATCGCCCAAATGGTTACAGGAACGTCTTAAAAGCATCGGGCTTCGTCCCATCAATAACCTGGTTGATATAACCAATTTTATTCAACATGAAACAGGCCAGCCATTGCATGCATTCGATCTGGATGCGATAAAGGGAAATCAGATTATAGTCAAAAAAATGCCACAGGGCACCCGGTTCAGGACGCTTGATGAAAAAGACAGGGAACTGGCCAATGAAGACCTTATGATCTGCAATGCCGAAGAAGCTATGTGCATCGCAGGTGTGTTTGGCGGTCATAAAAGTGGGGTGACTGCAGATACCCGCAATATTTTTTTAGAAAGCGCCTGCTTTGATCCGGCTACCATCCGAAAAACTTCCTTTCGCCACGGTTTACGTACCGATGCGGCATCCCGGTTCGAAAAAGGTATTGATATCTCCAATACAGTTAATGTATTAAAGCGGGCAGCTCTGCTAATCAAAGAAATTGCAGGTGGAAAAATTAGTTCGGATATCATTGATATATATCCAAATCCCCAGCCCAAAAAACAAGTCACCTTAAAATATCAATACCTGAAAAAATTAAGTGGCAAAATTTACCACCCGCAAAAAGTAAATAGTATACTGCAAAGTCTGGGCTTTATAATTATCAAAGACGGTTTGGATGCACTCACAGTAGAAGTACCATATCATAAACCGGATATTACCCTGCCGGCAGATATCGTTGAAGAAATAGTCAGGATAGACGGGCTTGACCATATTGAAATTCCATCAGCAATAACGATCACCCCTTCGATTGAAGAGGATTATAAAAGAGAAGGAATAAAGGAAAAAATTGCGCAGGTTTTGACGGGTGCAGGTTTTTCTGAAATACTTACCAACTCTATTACAAACTCAGCATATCTAAACCAGCAACAGCTATCTAAAACAGTTAGATTAGTAAACAATTTAAGCACGGAGCTGGATGTACTTCGTCCTGCGATGTTGCCAACAGCGCTTGAAGTGATCGTTTTTAACTGTAACCGCAAAAACAATAACCTTAAACTATTTGAGTTTGGGAAAACGTATGAAACCGAAACCAGGGAGGCGTGCAAAGAAATTGAACACCTATGCCTGTATATTACCGGAAATAATATAAACCAGAATTGGAAAGGAAAAGCGGTTGCTGCTGATATTTATTATCTGAAAGGAATTGTAGAAGCAATTCTAACTTTGTTTGAAGCAAATGTGGTTTTCCGGGAAGAGAGCACACCTGATTTTAATGATATGCTTACTGCTTCAATTGGTGAAGAGATAGTAGTAAGATTGGGGAAAGTAGTACCAGGGAGCACACAAAAAACTGAATTGAAGCAATCTGTTTTCTTTGCTAACTTCAATTGGGATAGCCTGGTAAAGTTTACTATTAAACTGCACAAGAAAGCGGAAGAGGTGGCTAAGTTCCCATTCGTAGAAAGAGACCTGGCAATGATCGTCTCAAAAGAGGTGAAGTTTGAAGAAGCAAAAAACAATATTTTAAATTTAAAATTGAACACATTAAGGGATGTGAAATTGTTTGATGTATTTACAAACGATAAATTAGGGCCTGATAAAAAATCATTGGCAATTAATTTCACATTTCTGGATAGGGAAAAAACGTTGACTGATAAAGAAATTGATGTTTGGATGAATACGATCATGACTTCCCTTGAAAAAGGATTAGGCGCCGAAATAAGAAAACAATAGAAATGACCATCGACCTGCAATTCAATACGATCAATAACAAGCTGCAACAATTGGTAAAACAGCATCATCGTGTAAAAAAAGAAAATGAGCAGCTGCGGAAGGAAATCAGAGTGGAAAAAGAAAAACATTCCAAAACTGATCTTAAAATTGAAGATCTGCAACAACAGCTTTCGGTACTTAAATTTGGAGCAAATGAGATGAACGATAAGGATAAGAAAGATTTTGAAAGAAAGATCAACCAGTATATCAAAGAAATTGACAAATGCATCGCCTATTTAAGTGAATAATGCCTGGTAAAAAATAATTGGTAATGAAAAATATCCAGGAGCTTTAAAAAAAATTACTTTGAGCAAAGAAGAACTTATACCACTGAATTTATTGATAGCTGATCGTAATTACCGGGTACGCATCAATCCCAAAGATGAAGAAGTGGTGCGTAAAACTGTAAAGACAATAAATGATAAACTGATTGAATTCAAAACACAATTTGCCGGTAAGGATATGCAGGATTATATTGCTATGGTACTGGTATGGTTTGCTACGGAACAAAATTCATCAATTTCCAACCAGGTTAATTTAGATAATGTAAGCAGCCGGCTTCAAACCATCGAAAAAACTATAGAAGGCGCACTCGATTAACTAAGCCATTCATTTTCTTTTTATCGGTTTCACATTATTTTTCAGGGATACTAAATACTCCTTGCATGCATCATATTTACCCTGCTCTGACAAATAGATTCGGTTTTGTATCTTCGTTAATCACCATTTTTAGAGGTATGATACTATATTATATATATAATCAGCCCCAATATTTAAAACAATTGATCAATGGACCCCAACATAATTACTATCATCGTAGCTATTGTCACACTCGTAGCAGGCATCATAACGGGTAAGCTCATTTTTGCCAAAGACACAAAGAAAAAGATAGAAGATGCAGAACAACATGCCCAAAACCTGATAAAAGAAGCAGAATTAAGATCAGAAACCATTCGCAAGGAAAAAGAACTAGCAGCCAAAGAAAGGTTTGTTCATTTAAAATCTGAGCATGAACGTGAGGTGCTGGAACGTAACCGTAAGGTGGGTGAAAGCGAAAACCGGATCAAACAAAAAGAACAGGGGCTCAATCAAAAAACAGAACAATTGGAGCGCCAGGTCAAAGAAAATGAGGCCATCAAACAAAACCTGAACCGGCAAATAGAAGTAGTCAATATACGCCAGGCAGAACTGGAAAAACACCAGGAAGAGCACACCCGTCGCCTTGAAAAAATTTCAGGTCTGACAGCAGAAGAAGCGAAAGCACAATTGGTAGAAGGGTTGAAGCAGGAAGCTCATTCCAGAGCTATTGGCATACAGCAGGAGATAATAGATGAGGCAAAACAAAAAGCTAATAAAGAAGCCCGGAAAATCGTAATTCAAAGTATTCAACGTACCGCTGCCGAGCAGGCTATTGAAAACGCTATTACAGTTTTTAACCTGGAGACAGATGAAATAAAAGGACAGATCATTGGCCGTGAAGGTCGTAACATACGTGCTATTGAAGCAGCCACAGGTGTAGACCTGATCGTAGATGATACCCCGGAAGCTATTATTCTTTCCTGCTTTGATCCTCTGCGAAGGGAAATTGCCCGGTTAAGTTTGCAGCGCCTCGTATCTGATGGTCGCATACACCCAGCAAGAATTGAAGAAGTGGTGGAAAAAACTAAGCGCCAGTTAGAAGAACAAATTATGGAGATCGGAGAACGTACTGTGATTGAGTTAGGAATACATGGCTTACACAAAGAGTTGGTAAGGTTAGTGGGTAAGATGCGTTTCAGGTCTTCTTATGGACAAAACCTGCTGATGCATAGCCGCGAAGTCGCAAATCTTTGCTCAGTAATGGCTGCTGAACTTGGCTTGAATCCCAAACTGGCTAAACGTGCAGGCTTATTACATGATATAGGCAAAGTGCCTGATGAAGAGGCTGAATTAAGCCATGCATTGCTGGGTGCAAAATTGGCGGAAAGATATGGGGAACAACCGGCAATTATCAATGCTATAGGTGCCCATCATGATGAAATGGAAATGCAATATGTCATTTCTCCCATCATACAGGCCTGCGATTCTATTAGCGGAGCACGGCCGGGCGCCCGACGGGAGATTATGCAGCAATACCTGCAAAGGATAAAGGAATTGGAAAACCTTGCACTGGCTTATACGGGTGTAGAAAAAGCATATGCTATTCAGGCGGGTCGAGAGCTTAGGGTAATAGTGGAAGCAGATAAAGTAACAGATACTGATAGCGAACGTTTATCCTTTGATATTGCTCAAAAAATTCAAACTGAAATGACTTACCCCGGACAAATCAAAGTAACAGTAATAAGAGAAAAAAGAACTGTGAACGTAGCCCGGTAATATAATGTGTTTGAATTTTTGAATAATCAGAACCCTCTATAGTTTTTAAGATGTAACTTTTTAATTTTTCTGCCTTACCTTTGCGGTCTTTAAATTTCACGTATGAATTCTGCGGCTATAGCTTTTGTTCAGGAGCAGGTCACTGGCAAAAAAAAATTTCCAAAATTCAAAGCAGGTGATAATATCACTGTTAACTATAAGATTTTAGAAGGTACTAAAGAAAGAATTCAATCATTTAAAGGAGATGTGCTCAAATTACAGGGTACGGGTGCCACTACTTCTTTTACTGTACGGAAAATTTCTGATGGAATTGGTGTGGAGCGACTTTTCCCTATTTATTCTCCCAATATCGAATCTATAATTTTAAATAAATCAGGGCGGGTACGTCGCGCCAAACTTTACTATCAGCGGGAAAGGAGTGGTAAAAGTGCAAGGATACAGGAGAAAAAGAGGGCAACTCACCTGGAAACTGTTTAAAGTTTTATATCGTATATAAACTTCCTGCTGAATGCAGGTTTTTCAGATATTCCAGCTATTAATTAACTTTTTAGCCCATTATTTGAAATACCTTTGTACTTATTTTTCAACTTTTAAAATAGTTTTTATGAGCCTCGGTTGGAATGAAATACTCTTAATACTTCTGATTGTACTTTTATTATTTGGTGGAAGAAAAATTCCGGAATTGATGCGTGGTTTAGGAAAAGGGATCAGAGAATTTAATGATGCCAAAACAAATGTTCGTAAAGAAATAGAAGAAGGAATTACAGAAAAAGAACGTGTTACCCCTACTCATTCTTCAACGACAGCAACCACTTCACCTACTCAACCCCAACCTTAACAGTTTACCGATTTCATAAAATGCTGATTTACATAACTATAAGTTTTGTAAGTCATCATTTGTATTTCAGATTATGGATTTTTGGCCCCATTTTGGCTAATATAGCGCCACAAATGAGGTATATTTACCTCGATTTGTACCACCAAAAACTGACAATAAAGGAGCGTATTGGTAATGTGTGTTTAGAACTCATCCTCAAAAATGGCCGTGATGAAAAAACTTTTATTGTTGACTATATTTCCCTTAACTGCCTTCCTCTCTTCCTTTGCAGGCAAACTACAACAAGGCGAAAAAATTACCATTCAGTCCTATAAGGATTCTATAATAAAAGGAGAAATCCTTAATCCGAGGGCCGGTTTTAAAAATTTATTTGATACAGATGCTTCAACTGCAGGTTTTGCCATAAAACTGAACCCCCAGGCTATGTCTTTTGTAGAAGACTATATGGATCAACAAACCAACAGGTTGACTAAAATGAAGACCTGGGGAAAACGATATTTTGATGTAATGGATAATATTTTATCCAGCCATGGCTTACCAACCGAGTTAAAATATCTCTCCGTAATTGAATCAGATCTAAAATCTTATGCTGTATCGTGGGCAGGTGCAGTGGGTCCCTGGCAATTTATGGCGGAAACTGGTCGCCGGATGGGATTGAGGATAAACAGGTATTCGGATGAAAGAACTGATTTTTATAAAAGCACTCATGCGGCTTCCAAATACCTCACTCACCTTTACGGCTTATATAATGACTGGCTTTTGGTAATAGCAGCTTATAATGGAGGTCCGGGTAATGTGAATTCCGCGATCCGTAAAAGCGGCAGCCGCAATTTTTGGAACCTTCAATATTTTCTTCCTGCAGAAAGCCGTAATCATGTGAAAAAGTTTATAGCCACACATTATATTATGGAAGGAAATGGAGGCATAACCACGCTAACAAAAAACGAAAGAACTGATCAACTCTTGAACCAGGAGCCTACTAATATGCCTGCTTTTGAAACACTCTCAATAAGCGGGAAGTATAATTCACTGGTTATAGCCCAGCATATTCAAATGGATATCGCATCGTTTAACAGGTTGAATCCGGGGTTTGATAAACAATTGTCAACAACTGGCTCGTACGAACTCAAACTTCCGGCGGATAAACTATTATTATTCCAGGCAAATAAGCCACAGATCCTGGAGCAATCTATCAGGCTGATGCTGATGACAGCTACTAAACCGTATTAATTATTTTATAATGCTATTAAAGAAGTGTTGACTACGAAGTCAGCACTTTTTTTATGGCTTCTGCTTTCAGCAGGCATTCTTCCCACTCCTGCTCAGGATCACTATAAAAAGTAATGCCCGAACCTACGGCGTATTCTAAATATGAGGTGGAAGTATTATACATAATACTTCTTATTACTACATTGAAATCAAAATCACCTTCAGAATTAATATAACCGACAGTACCGGAAAAAATACCACGGCTATTTTCTTCATAATCATTTATTAATTCCATTACGCGTTGCTTGGGTGCGCCTGTCATAGAACCCATTGGAAAAGTAGCCTTAATGATGTCTGAAAAACTAACGTCTTGTTTCAGTTCCCCAACAACTGTAGAAATCATTTGGTGTACATAAGGATAAGAATAAATACCAAAGAGCTCTTCTACCCTAACTGAGCCCTCAAGGCAAATTTTTGAAAGATCATTTCGTACCATATCTACCACCATTACATTTTCGGAGCGGTCTTTTTCGCTTTTGAATAAATCATCTTTTCTTTTTTTATCTCCCAGCATATCATCAACATCCCTTTTGGATGTACCCTTCATAGGTTGCGAAAAAATAGTATTTCCCTTTTTACATAAAAAACGTTCCGGGCTGGCACAAATAAGATATTTATCGTCGAGCTTGTAAAAGGCAGAAAAGGGATTTGGTGAAAACTGTGATAACTTTTGAAACAAAAACTGCGGATTGCAAATAACATCTTCACAATAAAAATGTTGGCAAAAATTCACCTCATAACAATCGCCACGTAAAATGTGTTGCTGTAAAGATTTTACTTTTTCAATATATTTTTCTTTAGAAAGTCTTTGTTTAATTTCAAATAATGGAGGAGCTATATCAAATTCTTCGGTTTCACTTATAATTTGTTCATAGATAAGGTCAGGTTCAGGAGCTTCTATCCATATATGATCATCCCTGAGCATACAAACGATTTCAGGTTTAAAAAAATAGTAATTAGGAAACCCTATTTTATCCTGTTTGCTGCTGTTGATATTAAAAAAAGGGAAACCTGCTTCGTAAGATAAGTGGCCGAACAGCCATTCTCCTTTATTGATTTGTTGATCAACCAGTTGAAACTGTTGGTCATCCATACACGCTGGCATGCTGCCGGCTGCCAAAAGACATTCATAGTTGTGTGGCTGTATAGTATATTGTTGATTGTCTAAAAAACAAAAGATGCTGAACCGTTCTGCCCAGTTCAACATCTTTTGTTTAATTCCTGTCTTATTTTCTATAAAATAACTACTAATTGCCTTTGATTTACCGGGCATTAAAAATCTTCATCATCATCATCATCAAAACCTCCATCATTAAACAAGTCTTTGAATTCATCGTCTTCTTCAATTTTGAAATCTTCTTCTTCGCCACTTTTCTTGGCTGCTCCTTTTTTTGATTTGGGGAGATCAAATTCTTCAAAATCAGGATCCCATTCTTCCTCATCTTCACTCTTATTCCAATTATCATCTTTCTCTTCTACGTCATCATCTTCATCAGCGTTTTTTTTGGTGCTTGCTTTACCTGCTTGCTTTGGTGTATCCTCTACTTCATCGTCAACCTCGTCTTCATCATCAGATTTTGGCTTTGAAGCGCTTTTCTTTCCCCTGGCCTTTAATGTTTCTATAAGCGAGAATGTGTCCTCCCAGGTATTATTGTTCAATAGTAATGACATATCAATTTTTAATTAACGCTGTAAAATTTGTTCTAAGATTTTAATTTGCCAAATTTTTAAAACCCTTTTTCGCCCAGAGTTTATAATACAGGAATTTTGATTATCTGATCCCGCCCGGGACCGTTGGAAATAAACCCAACAGGTACACCCAAAGTTTTATTAATAAAATTAATATAGGCTTTCATTTCTTCCGGCAACTCTGATACATCTTTAAAAAATGATGAGTCTTGCTTCCAACCTTTGAAAATTTTATACTGTGGCTCAATCTGATTGCGGGTCATTTGAAATGGCACCTGGTTTGTAATTTCCCCGTCTGTTTTATACGCTGTACACATTGAAAGTTCATCAAATGCATCAAGCACATCGGCTTTTGTCATTACTAAAGACGTAACGCCATTGATCATGCATGCAAATTCCAATGCTACTAGATCTATCCACCCACACCGGCGTGGGCGACCGGTTGTAGCTCCAAACTCACTGCCGGTTGTTCTTAATTGTTCACCCGTCCCATCCATTAATTCTGTTGGAAAAGGTCCGCTACCAACCCTTGTACAATAAGCTTTTGAAATGCCGATCACTTCATTGATTTTTTGAGGAGGCACACCCAACCCACTGCAAACACCAGCAGATATGGTATTGGAAGAAGTGACAAATGGAAAAGTACCAAAATCAATATCCAGCATACTTCCCTGTGCACCTTCAGCCAATACTTTTTTTCCCTTATTTAGCGCTTCATTGATAAAGTATTCGCCATTTACAATATTCAAGGTCTTTAAAAATTCAACTGCTTCAAAAAACTCTTCTTCCCAGGCCGAAATTTCTTCTGAAAAATGATAATTATCTAATAGTTTTTGATGCTTCAGGCGCAATTTGATATAAGACGAAATAAAACTTTTATGTAACAGGTCGCCTACCCGCAGGCCGTTTCTTCCGGTTTTGTCCATATAAGCAGGACTGATACCTTTTAATGTGGATCCGATTTTTCCATCGCCTTTAGAAAGTTCAGCAGCTTTATCTAAGGCACGATGTGTAGGAAGTATCAAATGTGTACGTTCCGATATAAAGAGATTTTTTTTTACATCTACGCCGAACCCGGCTACTGTAGCACATTCTTTTTTAAGTGTCACAGGATCCAGTACCACTCCATTCCCAATCAAGTTGACTATGCTTTCATGAAAAATACCGGAGGGTATCTGGTGAAGTACAATTTTTTTATCATTTACATATAAAGTATGCCCTGCATTCGGACCGCCCTGGAACCGTGCTATTATAGAGTAGTGAGGAGCGAAATAATCTACTATTTTGCCCTTGCCTTCATCGCCCCATTGCAAACCCAGAATAACATCTACCATACAATAAATTATAGTTTCTAAAAGCGGGACAAAAATAACCGAACCCCTCTTATGGTTGAAATAAAAAAACCCACCTAATAAAAAGTGGGTTTTTGGAATAACAAAAAAATTATCTATCAAAGACGAAGACTTAAACTGGCGGCAAAAATAGTCCCTAACATACTGAATTGCGATCCGTCGTAAGTAACTATAGAATACCGCTGATTAAACGTTATGGCATTTGAATTTGCTTTTACCTGAGCAGCATCTTTCAAAATTGCCTCCCCCTGACTATTTAATGCTTTAAACTCCCATTCCGGCAACCTGTTAAAAACATTATTTACATTAACAGCAAATCTTAATCTATCAGAGAATTGAAAACCTGCTCCTATATCTGTAACTATGTTTGTAGAAAATTCTGTTTTCAAATTAGCATTTAATCCATTCTGGCGAAACGTTGTAGGTCCGAACAAGGTATTATTCAAACTAAAGTCAGCTTTTCCCATTTTGTATCCTATGCCTAATATGGCTTTATATTCCGGTCTGGAACTTAATAATAAAGCCTCCTGAACAAAATCTAAAACAGATTTACCTGCTGAAGCTATGAGTGGCGGATTATGTACTGCAGTTACTTTGTTTTCCAGTGTATAATTTCCTGCAAGAGTGAACATTAGCTTACCGGTACCAAACTCCAAATCCCTGTAGCCTGCTACCAGATCAATTCCCTGTGTGCTGGTATTCATTCCATTGGTGAAAAAACTGACAGCTACAATTCCATTATCATCTAAAACTTTATCAAGTGTTGCAGACTGTGGAGTACCACCTTTTGAAATTTCTGAACTTAAAATGATCCTGTCTTTTAATTGTATGCTATAATAATCTAAAGTAAGGCTGAAACGGTTGGTAGGATTGAAACCTAAGCCTACGGTGAAGTTTGTTGACTTTTCGGGATCAAGTGCAGGCACTCCCAATAACCTAGCCTGTGAACTTCTGTTATTCACAATTCCTTTAGTTTGTATACCTTGGCCAGGTACAAAACTAGCCTGGGCTATCTGCAGGTTGATCTGGTGCAAAGAAGGAGCACGGAAACCAGTAGAATAAGAGCTTCTAATGGTAGCTATATCTGAAAATCTATAGCGGGAACTGATTTTCCAAACAAATGCATCTCCAAAATCACTGTAATCTTCCAATCGTGCTGTGGCATTAATCAAAAACTTTTTTGAAAAATCATAACTCGCATCTACATACCCACCAAAATTATATCGGGTTGATTTTGATGCATTGTTTTCGCCAATGCCGGGGAAAGAATCAGCACCGCTTCCAACATAAGAGGCAGTATCACCGGCTATAATTTCAAAATTTTCAGTTCTGAATTCCGCTCCGGCACCCACAGCAAATTTATCAGTCACGGATTTACTAATATCAATGTTCCCGACAGCATGATTAAATGAATACCCCCCCGGTTTAAATGAAATCGGGCTGTTTTTTCCCAAAGATCTGTTCACTGTATTTTCAACAGTATACAATTGTTTATTCCCCCCAACAGTAAGACTTACATCATTCTTCCAACCATTTTTTGTGGAGCGAAATCCCATAGTCCCATTGTAATCATTCAAATCACCTTCAAAGGTTGGTACATATCCAAGATAAGTTTGACCAGCAGGTGTCAATAAACCAAAGTCTGTAGGCCGCCAGTAAGGCGTACGATAGTTGGCATAGCTATTTACTTTTTTATATAAATATGCTGCGTTAAAGTATACTTCTCCGAATTCACTATATGGCACAGCACCATTCACCAAAAATTTTGCATTCGTAGTTTTCGGCGATCCATTTATATTACCTGCATCAGGTTTTATTGCCAAAAACGCTTTCACGGTATTGATGTCGGCTCCAAAATCATTTGCTTCTCCTTGTGCATCTACTATTCCCGGCCTGTTCGCCAAACCAATCTGTTGCATCGAAACAGTATAATTCAAGAAACCATTGCGGCCGATATTGGAACCATTGTTTAAACTCAATTCCAGCATCTCACCATCTCCTTTATGGGTAATACTACTATTTATATTAAACGAGCCATATTCACCTTTGTCTTTTAAAATAATATTCATAACACCTGCAATAGCATCAGAACCATACTGAGCAGAAGCTCCGTCACGCAAAATTTCTACCCGTTTTATTGCATCACTGGGTATTGCTGCTATATCAGCACCACCTTCTCCCCTTGCAGGAGAGGTTTGTATATAGATAAGAGAGCTTGCATTTTTTCTTTTTCCATTAATTAATATTAATGTACGACTGGGACCCATATTCCTTATTTCATAAGGATCTAATAAAGAGGTGGCATCGTTTACCGGGGTTTGCACGGTATTGAAAGAAGGCACTCTGTATTGTAATGCCTTATCAAAAGACGATTGCCCTGTGCTTTTAATATCTGACGAGGATAGAATGTCAATAGGTAATGGCGTGTTTGCAGATGAACGGGGCAAAGCTCTTGTACCTACTATAATTAATTCTTCTAAAGAGGTATTTACCTGTTCTAATTCTATATCGAGAATTTTTTGTTCTCCTTCAGCCAATGTTACATCTATAGATTTTGTAACAAATCCCAGGATAGAAAATGAAACCTTATAAGAAGCTGCAGGCAAACTTATAGAATACTTGCCTTCATTATCTGTAGTAGTACCTTTCCCGGTATTGTTTACAACCACACTGACTGAACCCAGCGGAGAGCCATTTCCCTTAACAGTTCCACTTAAAGCACCCTGGGAAAAAACAACAATGGGTAACATAAAAGCCCATAATGCAATAAAGACCTTGCGATTAAAAGTGGGCCGCATATTTTTAAAGCCTGTTTTCGAAAATTTACTGACAGATAAAAACTGCGAAGTCATGGAGGAGTTAAAGCCTGTTTTGAGTTGATGCTTTTTCATAATTGTGTTTTGGTGAAAAAAATGGGTGTTCTATAATGTTATAAAAAACATTCATTAAAAGACAAATTGAATTGAGAAATTTGATTAAAGGACAAAATATTTTTACTAAATATCTAATAAATGAAACATTGAGGAATTAATCAAATAGATAGGAAAAAATTTAGTTGTCAAGGGAGCGGACCAACAAGTATGGATATTAAAATGAAAGATGAAAACTTCCATTTGATTTAAAATTAATAAAAAGATAATAAAATCAAATTCTTTTATCAATAATCTTATAACTAATAGCTTTTAAATTACCAGGACCTTTGAAAAAAATTGATATTTAAATTATAAATTTTCAGTCTCATAACGCTCAACCTTTTGAATGCCTTTTAACTTTAATAACAGTTCTACAAGTTCTTCAAGTTCATCTTTATCGTGTACATAAATTCTGATATTTCCTTCAAAAATGCCTTCTTTGGCCTCAATAGTTAAAGCATTAATATTTATTTTCAATTCGCCTGATATAAGATTAGTAATTTTATTTACTACACCTACATCATCAAGTCCAATGATTTTTAATCCTGTCAAAAAAGAAATTTCTTTGTTCTTTGCCCATTTGGTTTTTACAATACGATGCCCATAATTGGCAAGTAATTTTGAAGCATTGGGGCATGTTGTCCTGTGTATGGTCAATCCCTTGCCGGTTGTTACATAACCGAATACATCATCACCGGGAATAGGCTTGCAGCAATTAGCTAAATTGTACATTATTTTATCACTGCTTTCGCCAAAAATGATCAGTTCTGCTTCTTTTTTGGAAAGTGTACCCGGCAGGTCATGTTTTGGTTCAGGTTGAAGTTTTATGGGTTTAGGTGCATCAAGCCTGTCGCCACTTATTTTAAATTCTTTTAATTCCCTCAGATCAATATTTTTTATAGCAACCTGGTAATAAAGATCAAGGTGTGAACTCAGTTTATAAAAATTTACGATCTCATCGATGTTGTGCACATTCATAACTACACCTAATCCTTCAAGTTTGCGCTGCAATGTATACTTACCTTCTTCGGCCACTGATTTCTTCTCTTCTTTCAGGGAGTCTTTGATCTTGGTTCTGGCCTTTGCAGTAACTACAAAATTTAACCAGTCTTCAGATGGTTTTTGTTTATTGGATGTGATGATCTCTACCTGGTCGCCGCTTCGCAACTTATGACTGATGGGCACTAACTTATGATTCACTTTGGCGCCAATACATTTACTACCCACCTCGCTGTGTACTGCAAATGCAAAATCTAAAGCAGTAGCACCTACAGGAAGCATTTTAACATCGCCCTTTGGTGTGTATATATAAATTTCCTCTGCAAGAAAACTTGTTTTAAAATCCTGCAAAAAGTCAATTGAATCAGTGTCCTGTGTAGTGAGTACTTCACGTATTTGGTTAAACCATTTATCAAAACGGCTTTCATCGCCGCCACCTTCTTTATACTTCCAGTGAGCAGCCAGTCCTTTCTCAGCTATTTCATTCATACGCTTGGTCCGTATCTGTACTTCCACCCATTTACCATAGGGACCCATCACAGTTGTATGCAAAGCTTCGTAACCATTGCTTTTAGGATTGCTAAGCCAGTCACGCAAGCGTTCAGGCGATGGTGTGTACTCATCTGTGATCATTGAGTACACCTTCCAGCAATCTTCTTTTTCCTTTTCCGGAGGCGAGTCAAGTATCACACGGATAGCGAACAGATCATAAACTTCTTCAAAGGCCACACCCTTCTTTTTTATCTTGTTCCAGATGGAATGAATGCTTTTTGGTCTTCCATATATTTCGAAACTAAACTCCCCCGAATCCAGTTTATCTTTTAGTGGTTTAATGAATTCATTGATATATCGTGAACGGTCTTTCTTGGTTTCTGATAATTTTCTTGCTATTTCCTTGTAAGCATCAGGCTCTAAATATTTCATCGCCAGGTCTTCCATCTCTGTCTTTATATTGTATAGGCCCATGCGGTGTGCTAAGGGTGCATATACATATACCGTTTCAGAAGATATTTTCAATTGTTTATCTCCTTTCATACTATCGAGTGTCCGCATGTTGTGCAGCCTGTCTGCCAATTTAATGATGATAACCCTTGGATCGTCCGTAAGTGTGAGTAATATTTTACGGAAGTTTTCGGCCTGTTGCGATGCATTGACATCAACAACTGTGGAGATTTTTGTTAAACCGTCAACAATCTTTGCTATCTCTGTTCCAAATTCTCTTTGTATATCATCCAGGCCAACATCTGTATCCTCTACAGTATCATGTAATAATGAACAAATAGTTGAACGTACGCCGAGACCTATCTCATCTACGCAAATGCGGGCAACAGCCAAAGGATGCAGAATGTAAGGCTCGCCGCTTTTCCTGCGCATGGTTTTATGAGCATCAACAGCCATTTCGAAAGCCAGCCGTATCAGCTTGCGATCTCCTGGTTTTATACGCGATTTCAGGCATTTTAATAATGAACGGTATTCACGAAGTATCAGCTTTTTTTCCTGCTCATCATTCAATGTATATTTGGGTATCTGGGCTACAGTTTCCATCGTTACGAATTTACTGCTTTAGTGCCAACCCTTCAATGGTGTTATTAGATAAGAGGCTGACATCACACGGTCATCTTATTTTATTTACGTTTGATGACTTAACAAGGTTTTAAAATTTAGTTTTAAATAAACCTTTCGCTTATCCCTGAGCCTGCTTTTTTAACAGCGCAAACTTTTTATTGCTTGCCTAAATCAACTACATTTGCAGCCCCGAAAGCGGGTGTGGCGAAATTGGTAGACGTATCAGACTTAGGATCTGACGCCGCGAGGCATGGGGGTTCGAGTCCCTCCACCCGCACTTTTATAGGACAATAATGCTCAATGTGTTACAAGCAATTCATCAAATCATTCACCAGATGAACGTTTGTTTATTCCATATTGGGCATTGAACATTTATAAATTACAAACATGGCTTCAGTTACACAGCAGGAAGTTGCTCCTCTTCATAAACAATTAGACGTTACGATCAATAAAGAAGATTACCTGCCTTCTTTTGAAAAAGCACTAAAGGACTATAGTAAGAAAGCCAATATACCAGGATTCCGGAAAGGAATGGTGCCAGCCGGGCTGATCAAAAAAATGTATGGCAATTCTTTATTTGCTGATGAAGTATTACGCATGGTAGACAAGGAAATCGTCAATTACATTCAGGCGGAAAAACTGGACATATTTGCTCAGCCACTGCCGAAAGAATTCAACCTCACCCAACTTGATGTAAATAAGCCCGATAATTATACCTTTTCCTTTGAAGTAGGAATGAAACCTGATTTTTCATTGCCTGATTTGCCTCACTTGAAAATCAATCGGTATAAAATTGATATCACAGAAGACATGGTGGATGAAGAAGTGGAACGCCTGCGAACCCGCCACGGCAATATGAGCGAACCGGATGCTGTAACCGGTGATGATAATGTGCTCAATGTATTATTTACAGAAACAGATAGAGAGGGCAGTGAAACAGAAGGTGGCATCAAAAAAGATAATTCCGTATTGGTAAAATACTTTAAAGAAAGTTTCAGGCCATCGCTCATAGGAAAAAAGAGTGGCGATGAAATACAATTGGAACTGGAAGAGGCTTTTGAAGGCAAAGAAGCTGAATGGATATTAAATGATCTTGGATTGGATAGTGCATCCGGCAGGCATTTTAAATTGTCAATCACCAAGGTAGGATTAGTTGAAAAAAGAGATCTTAATGAAGAATTTTTCAATCAACTTTTTCCAGAGGGGAGCATCAATTCCGAAGAAGGATTCAGAAATGCAATAAAACAGCAGTTGCAGGGCCAGTGGGATGCTGAAAGCCGCAATCAGCTTCATCACCAATTGTATCATTTATTATTAGAAGGCACTCAAACCGATTTTCCCAATGATTTTTTGAAACGATGGATAAAAACCCAGGGTAAGGACGCACAGCAAAAAACAGACGAACAAGTGGAGCATGAGTTCCCCGAATTTTTAAACCAATTGAAATGGACATTAATCACTGATAAGATTCTTTCACAAAATAATATCAGCGTAGAGCAGGATGAAATACGACAATTTGCCAAACAACAATTACTGGGTTATATGGGTATGGCAGCTCTCGATGAAGAACAACAATGGGTGAGGGATTATATAGACCGGATGATGAAAGACCGGAAATATACAGAAGATGCTTATACAAGAATTCAGACTCAAAAAATGTTTGACTGGGCTGAAACCAGGATCAATGCCACAGAAACACCTGTTTCGAAAGAAGAATTCATTCGTATGAATGAAACACATAAACATGAACACCACGAATAAGCGGTGAATTTATAATGGAAAATGGAGAATTGGATGACTATCCTCTATTTTTATTTTGAAGTACCAAAGGAGAAATTATTTATAACCTTTTACGAAAAAATCTTTAGGGAGTTACATTCTAAAACTTTCATTCATCATTTCCTTATTGTGCCCTTTTGTCGCTTTTTTGGAATAGCATGGTATTTGGTACAGCCTAATCCATTAAATTGCCTTAATTAATTAATTGACGATATGAGTTCTCAGTCTGAATTTGAAAAATATGCCGTGAAACATCGCGGTATGTCAAGCAATACATTGCACAGTTATGCCTCTCATTTAGTAACTGCACTTACACCGAATATTATTGAAGAGCGCCCAATGAATGTAGCAGTAATGGATGTATAAAGCCGTTTGATGATGGAACGGATTATCTTCCTCGGTTATACTAT
>MWVX01000203.1_pt1 | contig 16926 bp, 12 predicted proteins | sample 1047311 | NCBI WGS metagenome assembly MWVX01 (sample SAMN06349984, study PRJNA376086) | soil metagenome | isolation source: MtG-4 sample Antarctic (ecotone) soil | place: Antarctica | collected 2015-01-13 | reverse complement strand
ATTAACGGCCTTGCGAAAATAATAGTTTTCTGATACGCCTGCTTTGTCTGTCTCCACAAACTGTTGGTAAGTATTATTGTTTAATGTTCCAGGACCTTTATTTAATCGTTTAACAGTATCTCCTACGGTGTTTGGATCATCATAACTCCACCAACTATTTACAGTTAGCGGAAAATGATCGTTTGAAGGAACTGGCGGAGGGGTAGTTGTAGCAGTTACTGTGGCACTGAATGTACACGTATTAGTTCCCGCAGTAAGGGTAAATGTGGTTGGCCCTTCGTTTACAGGGGTACCATTTGCACGCAAACTAAGAGTTTGTAAACCTGGTGCAATAAAATTGCCTGTTCCGGAAAAAGAAAAGCCATTGACCGTATTTGTGGAAATGGTATAAGACCCCATGGTGGTTACATTTACCTGCACATCAATTTTACTGGCAGCAGTTAGCGCCTGGTTTTTTACAAAACCTCCTCCGACAACTGCATTCATACATGCAGCACCGGCGCCTTGTAATGTAAAGGTTGCAGCGCCACCACTTCCATTGGGTAAAACAGTTATTTGAATGGCGCAGACACTTGTATCATATCGTATCAGGAAATCATCTGTTCCAGAAGCTATTGGTTTTCCTATTGCTTTTAACTTAACGCGGTTAGTGCCAATTGAAGAAAATGTGCCACTTGCATTAAAGAAATATCCATTTATAGTATCTGTACTAATGGTGTACGATCCCGGGGACGATATATATAATTCTGCTTCTATGTAATTGCTGTCATTCAATGCTATATCAGCTATATAAGTCCCCACTACCGTTTTTGGTAAACAATCACCCATTGCATCAGCTTGTAAAGAGCCCCTGCCCTGCGCAGCAGATTCAAAACTTTTTTCTTTTTGGCAGGAAAATAAAAAAGATAATAATAAAACACCCATGAGGTAGGATAACAAATTCTTCATGATGGCATGTAAAATTTAAACTAAACTACAATTATTTTAAAATGAAGATAATAACACAATACTGGTAACAGTACAGTTTAAATTTTTGGAGAATAAAAATTATAACTCACCAGTAACTGAAGCTTTAACGCTATGAGAAGATTTATATTTTATGAACCGCTATTTTTTTCAAGTATAGTTAAAATACATTTCATATTGATATGTACAGTCAGCTTTCCTCTCTTAACTTTTTTATTTTTTCAAGGTAAAAAATATCCAGCTTGTCCTTAGGGCGATTAATTGCTTTTTTATTATCCAACAAATGATTGATATGCAAAAAAGGAATTTTTATTCCATTAATCTCGGCTACAGATGCTTTTTGATAACAGTCAGAAAAAGCCAACTCTCCGGTCTCACTTTTCATCTTACCCATTAAATCTATCCTAATGCCATTGTTGAGATGAAAATAAGTCCAGCCAGGTATAAATTGCATTCGCTCTAATGGTTCAAAGTCCCCTAACTCACATTCATCAAATGCTTTTCTAATGTTCTTTCTATTCTCTAATGTATCCTTTATCCATATATCAATATCTTCTGTGGTACGTTGATATCCATGCAGATTAGTCGCGATTCCTCCAACCATTAAGTAATGCACCTCATTTCTGTTTAATGCCTCCCAAAAACGAAGGATTTCCAAGTCAAAGATATCCATGAAATTATTTAGCTGACTTATGGGTGATCTTCGCTTTTTTTAAATAATAAACTCATTTTCATTAAGGTTGTCATTATTTGAAAACGTTCTATATCGGTACGTTTTATAGCAGCCCGAAGTAAATCTGTTTCAGCCTTTTCATAATCAGGGTCTTCCACTTTAGTATTTATAATTTTACCTGACATTAGACTAAACTTATTTTTTTATCGAACTGCATCTGGTGCAATTTACTATAAAACCCGCCTTTATATAATAACTCCTGGTGGGTGCCTGTTTCCTTTATCTCTCCTTTATCAAGCACAATAATTTTATCGGCGCGTTGAATAGTTGACAACCTGTGGGCAATAATGATGGATGTTCTATCCGCAATTAATTTTTGTATAGCCTCTTCTATCAGCAATTCACTTTCTGTGTCTATGGAGGAAGTAGCTTCGTCTAAAATTAGAACGGATGGATTATACAATAATGCCCGGATAAACGATAATAACTGCCGCTGTCCCAATGATAAAGTTGCGCCTCTTTCCATTACATTGTAGTCATAGCCGCCCGGTAACTGCATAATAAAATCATGCATCCCAATTAAGTTTGCCGCTTCTACTACTTTTTCTTTGGGTATTTCATTATTACGCAGTGTAATATTGTCATAAACAGATCCGGGAAAAAGAAAAACATCCTGCAATACAACGCCTATATTTTTACGCAGGCTATCCAAATTCCATTTTTCAATGGGCACGTCATCAATTTTAATTTTACCATCTTTAAGCTCATACATCCGGTTCAATAAACTGATGATGGTAGTTTTTCCGCTCCCGGTATGGCCTACAAGAGCTACCGTTTGCGCCGGTTGAACCAAAAATGAAACATCCTTTAAAATCTGTTGTTCCTGTGTATATCCAAAACAAACATTTTCAAATTGAATTTTACCCTTTACAATAGTTGGATTATAAGCTACATTAGAGGATGGAGTTATAAAATCATCATTATCCATTACCTTAAAAACCCGTTCGCTTGCAATAATTCCCATTTGCAATACATTAAATTTATCTGCAATGATCCTTAATGGGCGAAACAATAAATTAAGGCATAAAATAAATGAAGTGATAACTCCTGCATCCACCTGCTGCTTTGAACCAAACCAAACAATCAATCCGATAGAAGAAGCCAGAACGATCTCCACTATTGGAAAAAAAACTGAATAAGCAAATATGGCTTTTATGTTTGCATTACGATGTTCTACATTGATCTTTTTAAATTTTTTGAACTCTCTTTCTTCGGCAGCAAAAGCCTGTACGATGTACATACCGGTAATATGTTCTTGGACAAAAGCGTTCAGGTCTGATACTGCGTTGCGAACCCGGTGGAAAGAACGATTAACGCTTTCTTTAAAATAATATGTAACTATTATTAATATCGGAAAAGGCATCAGGCAGATAAGTGTAAGTTGCCAATCGGCCCAAAACATATAAGCCAATACACAAATAATCGCTAAAAGGTCCGCAATAATGGGTATTAATCCATCCGCGAAAATATCATTAATCCGCTCTATATCATCTACCGTACGGGTGGTTAACGTACCAATGGGCGTTTTATCAAATTGGCGAAGGTTTAACCTAAGAACTTTATCATAAACCTTGATGCGCATATCCTTTACTACAGCTTGCCCAAGCCAGGAAGTGATGTAGGAAAAATAAAAACGCAATCCTGTTTCTATCATTAAAAAAAGTATTTGGATGATAGTAATATTTATTAAGGCTTGTGCAAGTTTTCCAGTTATAAATTTATCTACAGTTAATTGAATTAAGTAAGGACGTACAGGTGTAAGAACAGCTAATACAATGGCCAAAAAAATAGAGGTGTAAAATCTCTTTTTATAAGGCCCTGCAAATTGCAGCACTCTTTTTAAAAGATGTGCATCAAAAAATTGTTTGGAGTTTTTTTCAGCCAATGACCTACCTATTTAAATAGCAAATGTACCCATGCAAATACTAACCGTCAGTTTCATCTATACCCATTTGGCTACTATATGCTTTAATGAAAATAGCACCCAGGTTTTTATGTGGTGGAATGTAATCTTCAAAGCCTTCTACCGATCCTGCCGATTTTTTAAATTCATTCCAAAATGGTATCCAGTCAATATTATTGCCATTGCGTAATTTTTCATTTAAAATATTGAAAAAAGGCTGGTTAATAACGCCTTTACCAATTTGTTTTGATGATATTATATGTGCATCAGGTGCAAGTTTAAGCACATCGTGAATAAGATGATAACCACCGCAAGAACCTAAGAAAACTATTTTGGCAGCAGGTTGTATTTGTGCAATGGTGTAAGAAGCATAGTAACTATGGCCCCTATGCACTACTATGGTTGGCTCAATATTTTTTTGTGCTAAATATTCACCAAGTGCTTCCTGCGCTTTTGCATCTTCGCCTTTATCTTCATCCAATGGTTTGTTGGCAAATATAATGACAGGTTTCCCCCTAGTAGAATTTATGGTTACCCATTGAGGATTACTTGAAATTTTCCAGTTAGCCCCGGAAAATTGATTAATAAAACCTGCATAATTATTCCGGCCATCCTCATCGCCATAAAAGAAAACTTGCATTACAACCTGCTGGCTCTCGTTAGTAAGTGAACTGTAGGCTACATTATAAACAGGTGGTATACCAAATTCTTTTGAGAGATCAATTTTATTGGTGGAATCGGCAGAAAGAAAAAGTTTATATAAAAGGTTGTACATAACCATCCCCCGCTGATCATTATGCGATGAATTTTTATCATAATTAAGCTTTACATTTTGCAGCATCCGTGCAGCCAAAGGTTTAATTGTTTCTACAATGCTTGCGTATGAATCAGCTACATCCACTCCATCTTCCAAACCTGATGACTTTTCCAATCCATTTACAAAAGCGGTCATTAGTCTTTCTACCTTTTCATCATCCGGAAACGTACTTAAAAAATTACTCAGCGTATTGAAACCTGCTGCAATTTTTATAAACTTTTTATAGCGGTCAAAGCTAACGCTCATCAGCAAAGAGTCGCCACGCTGTCCGATTTTTTGCATAATTGCAGGGTAAACCCCACGCGTATAACTTGATGTATAAATTTCACTTTCAGATAATACCGCCAGGTAATAAAGTTCTTGTGCATTTAATTGATTCAAAATGCGGAAACGAACTGCATCAGGTTCTTCGTGTAATGCATTAATTGTTTTTACAAAATATTCTTTTGCCCTGTTCTCCATTCGCTTGTTAAGGGCTGCCATTCCATATAAACTTTCCTTTTGCAAGGAACGATTAAGATAACCCAACCTTGTTTTTACAAGGAGCTTATAATATTTTACATCATCATTTTTAACGGCATCAATTTCCTCAATTGTTTGTGTACCCTTAATTATATTATCCAAAAAAGGAAAATATAATTGTCCGCTGCCATCACTGGTAGCCATTTTAGTTACAGCCTTTACCAGGGGGTCGTCAATCCTGCGAATGGCATAACCAAGCTTGTTATTCGCGGCTGCATAATCGTAAAGCAGGGTAGGATATTTGTAAGCAGCTATCAAAATCAAACTATCTCTAAAAGGAACATCAGTATTATCTTTCAAAGTTGCAAATATCCTTTCCGGGTGTGCAGTAGTATATTTTTTTATTAAAATCTGACGGGAAATTTTATAAGCCGGGTTGGAGTCAAAAGCTCCTGTACCTATGACTGCGTTGGCTACTTCATAATTATTTTTGGCTACTATATTTTCTATAGATACACCCGTTTTGTCTTTTTGCATTACCGCTTCATACATCTCAATCATCCTGGGGAGGTTACTGGCATTAAATTTACCACTGCGAAAAGCCGCTGTAAAATTCTTCAGCAGTTTTTCGATGCCACTTAAATAAGCCACTTTTCGCTGAGCGCTCATGATGGTGTCCCTTTCAATAACACATTGAAGCGCATCAATTCGTTTAATTAAGGATTGTGTTACTAAAAAATTAATATCCTCATCAGCCGAAGCATAGAAAAAATTATCTGCTTTTTTGTCGGCCTTGAGAGCATTCCTCTGCTCTTTATCTATAAGGTCGTGCCACCTTGCCCGGTTAATAGGGGGTTTACAGTCGTTATTAATGTTGGTTTGTGAAATACTGTTGTGGGCAAAAATTGAGAATAGCCCAAAAAAAAGTAATCGTAAGGTAGAATGCATGCTCCGCATAGTACAAATTTAATACCCGCTTCTGTAAATTTTCTTTATATATAAGGTTTTGTATAGACAATAAAAAAGAACTCCTCGTTGCAAAAGTCCTGTTTAAGTACATTTCATCATTAAGTTATTATTAAGTCTTCATTAACTGGTTGTACAAAAGCAGCCTTAAAACCAATTTCCTGTAGGTTTGCCGCCAAACCACGGTAAATGGAAAACAGGTTAAAAAAAGTGTTAATTGCTGATGATGAACCGGATATTCTCGAAATTTTAAAATACAACCTTGTTAAAGAAGGCTACCAGGTTATTACGGCCCATGATGGAGATGAAGCTATTGAAAAAGCAAAGCAAACAATACCCGACCTAATTGTGCTGGATATCATGATGCCCGGAAAAAGCGGTGTGGAGGTCTGCGAAATTTTGAGGACACTACCAAAGATGAAGGATACGTTGATTATGTTTTTAACGGCTTTAAGTGATGAAGCCACTCATATCAAAGGACTGGCCACAGGAGCAGATGATTATATAAGCAAACCTATTAGCCCAAATGTTTTTATCAGTAAGGTGCAATCGCTTTTAAGACGTGTAGTGAAAACAGATAATAAAACGGTGGAAGTAAACGGATTAACTATAGATCCAGAAAAATTTATAGTAAGGTTTGCTGAAAAAGATATTTCCCTAGCTAAAAAGGAATTTGAACTGTTATACCTGTTAGCTTCCAAACCAAGCAGGGTTTTTCTACGCAACGAAATATTAAGCCAGGTTTGGGGTAATGAAGTTATTGTTGGCGACCGTACCATTGATGTACACATCAGAAAAATACGGCAAAAATTAGGGGTAGATTGCATTACTACAGTTAAAGGAGTTGGCTATAAATTTGAGCTGTAGGTGATTTACTGAAAGTATGTTTCAAACCAAAAATTTTACGGCAAGGCAATTAGCAGCTCTCACATCGCTCATACTTTCCATACCTATCAGCTTAGGCATATTGTTTTTACAAAGGGATTGGATGGAAGCTGCTATAGCTTTCCTTATTATTTTATCCGGCAGTTATTTGCTGATATTTTTTATTATTCAGCAATTTATTTATAGAAAGATCAAGCTTATTTACAAATTTATTTACCGGACAAAAGCCAGTAAAAAACAGGAAGTGTATTATAAATACATTCTTCCTCAAAAAAGCATTGACGAAGTGAGGGAAGATGTGGAAGAATGGGGGGAGCAACAGCAAAAAGAAATTCAATTGCTGAAGGAAAATGAATTATTCCGTAAGGAATTTTTACAGAATTTATCGCATGAATTTAAAACACCTGTTTTTGCCATACAGGGCTACATAGAAACCTTGCTCGGAGGTGCTATGAATAATACCGAAATCAATGAACGCTTTCTGCATAAGGCATCAAAAAATGTGGAGCGGCTGGTTAATCTAATACAGGATCTTGATGAAATCTCACGACTGGAGAGAGGAGAACTGAAACTAACCAAACAAAATTTTATTATCCAGGATGTTATTCGCGATGCTTTCGAAAGTTTATCAATTAAGGCCGAACAACAGCATATTTCTTTTGGCATAAAAAAGGGTTGCGACCAACCACTCACGGTATTTGCAGATAAGGAAAAAATCCGCCAGGTGATGATTAACCTGATTGACAACTCTATTAAATATGGCAAGCAGCGGGGCAACATTACAGCAAGTATGTATAATACTGACGACAAAAATATTTTAGTAGAGGTCAGCGATGACGGAATCGGCATTTCTGAAAAAAATCTTCCACGCATTTTTGAACGTTTTTACCGTACACAAGATGGGAGAACCCGTGATGTAACAGGAAGCGGACTGGGATTGGCTATTTGTAAACACATTATTGAGGCACACGGTCATAGTATTCATGTGCGCAGTTCAGAGGAGGTAGGAACTAGCATAGGTTTCACATTAGATACCAAAAAAGATCAGTAACAATTTATTTAAATTCTTGATCTTTTTCTGAAGCCTTTACGCTTCTTAAAACTTTATGAGATTGATGCCCAGGTTTTTTCTCAACTATTAGATAATTCAGCACCTTTTCATAAGCAGCTAAAAACGGAATCATAATTATGACACCTGAAATATTAAATATCATGTGTGCGTTTGCTATGGTTTGTTGAGCAGAAAAGCTTTGTGAAATAAGTAAAACCAATTTTGTAAACAGGGGTAATAATATCAATCCTAAAAAAATGGTAGAAATATTAAAAAGCAGATGAAAGAGTCCAGTTTTTATCGCTGCTTTTGACCGGCCAATAGAGGCAACCAACGTATCAGCACAGGTTCCTAGTTCTGCACCTAACATTACAGCAATCCCCGCAGTTATACTTATTAATCCCTGGCTTGCCAACCCGATGACCATTCCAACAGTAGCAGAGGAACTTTGTACAATTAATGTTACTAAAGCGCCAGTGAACATTCCTTTCCATGGATTTTCTAATGTTTGCAGCCAGCTTACAAAATACTGGCTATCCTTTAACGGTGCTACCGCTTCTTCCATAGTAAAAAGGCCAAAAAATATTAAGCCAAAACTGAAAATCACTTTTCCAAGATTGATATAAAATTTTTGTTTGAAAAAAAACATCATTATAAAACCGGATAAGATCGGCAATGCCGCATATTCGCCTACATTCAAGGCAAATATTTGACTAGAAATAGTAGTACCAATATTAGCTCCCATTACTACACCCATGGCCTGACGAAAGGTCATTGCTTTTGTATTGACAAGGGCAATGGTCATGATAATTACCACGGAAGAAGAATCAAGAAGAATGGTAACTACCAGGCCGGATAATATTCCTTTGAAAACATTATTAGTAAACTTATCTAGAAAATAATTCAGTTTATCGCCTGCAATTTCTTTTAATCCCTGCGATAAATTATTTAAGGCATATAAAAAGAGAATTAATCCCGTTAGAATTAAAAGGATAGCATTCATTAAACTACTTTATAAGTTTTAAAGTAATAATTAAAAAGACACTATACGCCGGGAAGAAAATCGATAACAATTGATTAATATCATATAAGTTTAAGGCTACAACCAGAAGTATTATTTGTTTTTGCCTGTTTCTAAAGACATTAAAAAATCGGCTGCTTCATTACTCATTTCATTGTTCATTATTTTACCATTCAGCAAAAAAGAAAAATGCCTGCATCCCTTCTCTTTGTTCTTAAATTCAATTCGTTGCAATTCTTTTTCTTGTGTAAAGAAGATCAATCTTCCATCGTAACCACATTTAAATGCTGCGGACGGCGAAGCATCGACAAAATAAATTAGCTTTCGGATAGCTGTTTTTTCAGTTGATGTTACAGCTTTGTATATAACTCCATCTTCATTAAAAAATTGGATGATAAGACTGTCGCTTGTTGATAGTTGCTGGCTGATTGCTGAGGGTTTGCAAGAATCCAGAGTCATCATCAAAAAAAGAAAAATGATCAAACGCATGTACGTCATTATTATAAAATTTCCGGCTGGAGTTTTTTATTGAACCTTGCTTCTATTTTAGCAAGCTCCCTCTTGTGTTTCAAATTAAAATAAATAATAGAACAAAATATTAATAGACCGCCCGATACGGAAGTAATTAAAACAAGCTCTGTATAGAACTCCAACCAGTCTAACTGCAGTTTTAGAATAGTTTTTGTTAGCAATACAGTTACACTTGCGAGGTAACCAAATGAATCTGCTACATAAATTAAAAAACCAACATTAGCTGCATATTTAAAAGCCGCCAGCATGCGGTCGAATAAAATGCTGTTGTAAGGGATATAGGTCATGTATAAACCAAGGCCTACAAAAGTCATCCAATTAAACATGCTGATCTGTTGATGGATAAATAACCAGGTAACAACTCCTGATAAAATAAAACCAGCGAACATGATCCACTGTGCAATTAAAAATGCTTTTAAATTATTTTTGATAATAACCATGCTTGCAATGAGTACGAGTATGGCAAGCGAAATAAGTGCTTCTGTTTTCGCGAACACCCCCGGTTCAAAACTTTCTCCCGAAGCTCTCCACATATCAGCCATAAAACCATCACGTACTTCTCTCATTACGGTAACAAAAATGTAGATCAACACAAGCAGAGCCAGGCCGGGCAAAAACTGTTTTACAAAATTCATCCGGTCCCGTGCGGACATAGGAACTCTTTCTGTGCGATGGGCTATATCGGCTGCATCTGGTGGTGGTATTTTCTCCAGTAAATAAATAAACAATAATAAAGGAAAGAAAAAAATAAGCGCCGTTACAAAGGGCATCCAGTATTCGCTCACCCCCCAGTTTGTCATTACAAATTGTGCTGTGGATTTGGCAATACCCGGCCCGAAAATAAAACTCACCGCCAGCGCTGCACCAATAAAATCAGTCGCTCTTCTGCCTTCTACATAAGAAAACAGAACCCCCCACAACATCCCTAATGGAAACCCATTTAATAATAAAGTCCAAAAATTATATGGTGGGGGAATGATAGCAAAAAGCAGCCAGGCAAGCCAGGATATACCAATCAATATGAGGATTAGTTTGCCCCTGCCAAACCTTTTTAATTCACTAATGAATTTAATACCATAAAATTTACTAAGCATATATCCCAGCACCTGGGTAATTATCAACACTACTTTATAATCAAGTCCAGCAATTTCAAAACCGGCGTAAGGAGCCACATTAAAAGCCTTTCGAAAACAAGTGATGCTGGCATAGGCTGCAAAACAAATAATAGCAGCAAGTATGGAAGTGTAAACCGGTCGATTTAATGGAAGCAAATCAGTTATTTGTGTACAATATAAAAAAAACCACCGGCATTCCGGTGGTTCTGTTTATACATTAGAAAACGGATTATTTAAAGCTTGTCCATGTTTTCCACCAGGTATCTCCTACACCCGCTGCACCGCGGAAAGTAACCGATGTAAAGAAAGTATCAGATATTTTAGTAGCAGTAAATGATCCACCTGTGGCTGCGGGAGAGCCAGCAGCCGGGTTAAAATCAACACTGCTGTCGTATTTGAAAGGCCCTACTAAATTAACATCCGACGCATTAGCTAATATGGTGTTACCGCCACTCAACCTATTAAAATAATTGGTGAGGTCTGCTGTAGTCCATCCAGTGGGCGCACTGGCACTTGCATTATAAGTTAACGAAGTATTGTTTCCAGCTAAGATTGTGTTAGAAACATATGCTTTTGGCGTTGCTGCAGAATAATTTAAATCAGCGGGTGTGCCGGTAGAAGCATCCAAATTCCAACCGGTTGGCCAACCCATAATAATAGAATTAAAAATACTCACCGCACTATTCCTGCGTGTATGAATTCCTCTCCTGAAATTGGAATTACCTGCATTGGTTAAAGTAGCACGAGGGCCAATAACTGTTATATTGCTGAATACCGCACTTGTTTGTGGTAAAGTTGCAACAGCAGCGCTTCCACCTGCATCATTATCAATTTCAAAACCGTTGCTTTGGCTAACGTCAGCTATCGTACTATCGCGAAAAATAATACCATATTGCACACGACCGGAAAATCCATTATCCATATCAAAATCATCATCTAATCCTTTATAGGCAATAAGATATTTTGCATCTACTGAGCCGCCAAACCACTCGAAGCTGTCGTCGTTTGCAAAGCTTACCTGCACGTGATCTATTATGGTACCACGGCCCACACCACCTAAAGTCAAACCATTTAATTCCTTATCAGGAAGAAATGCATAGCCCGCATATTCTATACGTACATATTTTAATACGCCACTGTTATCATTGTCATCTGCTCCACCATAAAGGCCTAGCCCTTCAGCATTGTTTACACCACCTTCAATTTCACCTATACCTGGCTGGTTATTGAATGAGCTATTGGTTTTAGCCCGGCCTAAAATCACTATGCCACCCCAATCGCCACGCTGTGGAGTAACGGCATCACTGGTAAATACAATTGGTTTATCCACTGTGCCGTTGGCAAGTATTTGTGTGCCGCGGGTAATAACCAGGGCGCCTCTTGAAGATTTTTCTCCTTTGATTGTAACACCCGGTTGTATTGTAAGCTTTGCCCCATCTACCACATACACTGTTCCTCTGAGTATATATGTTTTGCCCGTTTCAAGCGTTCTGTCGGTATTGATTCTACCGGAAAGAAGCAGGTTGTCCGTCGGATTTCCACCTGTTGGCGGACTTGTTCCATTGTCATCTACTTCAATTTTACGGCAGCCTGTAGCTAACAGTGTTATGCCAAGTGCGAAGAATGCAAGACGTTTCATAAAACCTATTGTTTAATTGTTTATTTGATTGAATAAGCAAAACTGATTGAATAGTTAGTTCCATAATCCCGGTTAATTGCCAGGCGGTCTTTTGATGTTTTGCCAAATTTTTCATTGTTGTCCAGGTCATGATAGAAATAAGCCCGTTGGTTTATAATGTTGCCGATATTTATTTTTACTTCTCCTTTTTTATTGAGAACTTTTTTCGCTAATTGCAGATCTAATAATGGTCTTGGCGCTTCCCATATATCAGAGATGGCTTCATTACCTACAAAGAGAATACGGCGCCCGATCTGGTTAAATAATAAGGTGCTGCTAAACCCGGCTTTTTCAATATCATATTGTAAACCTGCATTAATAAGGTAGGGGCTTTGTCCCTGTAACGGACGGTTTATGGAAACAGTATCTTTTACACGGCTGTGTATATAACTTAGGTTACCTGTTACTGTAAAATTCTTTAAGACTTGTGCAAGAAAATCAAGCTTTTTCCTGAACTCAAATTCTGCTCCATAACCGGTTGCCTTATCAATATTTGCAACGTTGAATGTATTTGTAGCCGGTCCTGTCCTGTTAAAATAATATTCCAGCGGATCGTTAAACGATTTATAGAATAAGCCTACTGTTACCATTTCGCCACCGCGGGGATACACCTCATAACGAACATCAAAATTTGTAATTTTTGTGCGTTTGGCTTCGTTATTACCAACAACCTGTGCATTTAATTCAAAATCAAAAAATGCAAAAGGACTTAACTCACGAAACTCAGGACGAACAATTGTTTGACTGCCACTTACACGAATATTTGTTTTATCATTAGGCTTGAAAGTAAGATTTACACCGGGAAGAAAATCAGTTACTCTTGTATTTACATGCCTGGGATCACTCTTCTTTACACTACCCACCAACTGGTCAAAATCTTCTACCCTTACACCCCATATCAGCCGCCACCTATCGCTGAATTGATTATCAAATTGTAAATACCCTGCATTTAAAATTGAGTTTGCCAAATAACGATAAGCTAGTCCGGTTAACTCACCAAATTGCACTGTGTTTGCACCAGTACCAAAGTTTTCGGGTGCAAAAATTTTATCCGGGCTTAAGCGCTTTATTTCTGTGCTGGATGTATTGACATAAAAAGGACGGCTGTTAAACAAACGATCTTTTACCTGGAAAAGATAGCCTGCTTTTACAGTTTGTTTTTGATTGAATAATTCAAATGTTTTACTGATATCGCCGCCTGCATTGTAAATATAATCGCTGAGGTTACTGTAAAATATACTACCGCTTTTTTGTGAAGCACCTAAACCTAACAGTGCCGTGTAGGGAGCAGTAGGATCAGTTGCCGGTTGCGTATAAAACAATCTTCTTTGATTCGGAATATATTGATCAAGTATATTAAAACCACCGTACCATTTAGCCCTTACCTGTGCTTTTGAAAAATTATGATCGCCAACTAATTGAGTATTAAAAAAAGTATTCTGCCGGAAACCTAACTCCTGCGCTTTAATTCTTTCGCCATCAGCATCAAGAATAAAATCTCTCCCATCATACCTGTCAATTACAAAATCGCTGCTGTTTACATTTAAAATATTTTTAAAAGAAACACGGTGATTGTTGCTCAACTGCACGCTAAAGTTTGCCAATGCACCTGCCAATACATCTCTTGAATAACGATTGTTATTGTAAAAAAGATCAACGTCACCACCATTGTTGGCAATTACAGAATTATCAAAATTTAAATTATTATTACTCTGATTATAGATTAGCGCAAGTACACCACCTACTTTCTTTTTAAATAAATTTCCGGTGAATCCACCATTCAATTGAAATGAAGAATTTAATGGTACCGTGCCTGGAGTAGCTTGCCAAACATTGCGAAATTGTTTACCCAATTCATTTTGTTCCTCCTGGCTCATTTGACCAAACTTTGCTTTGCCCGGCAATTCATTTGGTAAATCTCTTGTTCCATTTTCTATACCTAACCAATCTAATTTTCCACCTTTATATTGATAAAAATCTTTCCCTATCGTTTTGCTGTTAAAACCTGTACCTAATTGAATATTTAAAAAATCTGCTGTGGGAATTTCTTTTGTTTGCACTTGCACAAGGCCACCCGCCCACTCACCCGGCAACTCCGGGACAAAGGCTTTGTTCATCACTATATTATCAATCATGGGAGCAGGAAAAAGATCAAATGAAAATGTTTTACGATCAGGTTCTGTACTGCTTAATAAAATACCATTTAGCATTGCCTGGTTGTAGCGATCTGCAAGGCCGCGAACCACGAGATATTTTCCTTCCTGTATAGAAGTTCCCGGAACTCTTTTTAATACTTCACCGGTATTTTTATCAGGAGAGCGGCGAATAGCTTCTGCAGAAATTACCGAGGCCACCGTATTTGTATTTTTTTGAAAAGCAATTAAAGAATTAACTGTTTCTCTTCTTGCATTGGAACGGGCCACCACCGTTACTCCTCCCAAATCTTTTGCTGCAATTGTCAATAGAATATTTAATTCATTTAATTGTCCTGCAATCACTTCAACATCGCTTAAAATCTTTGTTGTATATCCAACAGTTGAAAAGCTCAATTCATATTTTTTCCCGGGTAAAAGATTCAATGCAAAATTTCCATCCACATCTGAAGTAGTACCAATACCTGTATTTGTGTTAATAGAAACACCACTTAAAGGTTCGTTTTTATCATTTACTACTTTACCACTCAGCCTGCTATTTTGTGCTAAAGCACCAGTCGATATTATTAGCAAAAAAAGAGAGGCGATCCAACGGAGTAACATAAGGTATAATTGTTTCCGCAAAGAACGTGAGTAGGTGTTACCCCTGTATTATGCCAGTGTTAAGGATAGATGAACACAATGTTACCTTAATGTTATGAGGAAAATAAAAATCTAAATGAACTTACTCATTTTGTAACATCAATGAATTCAAAAACGTAGTTGCATGCGTAAAGTCAAAACATTATCTTCCACATCGTTTGTGAATTTATTCAAAGATGTCTTTTCATTTCTTACAATATCATAATAAACCAGCATTTTAAAATTGCCGGTAAAGTATCTTGTCAGGCCTATGCCGAATGTATTAAAGCGGAGATCTGCTTCCGTCATATTCGTACCAGCTTTGCCAATTTCATACTCTTTTACTTTTGTGTTTGGGTCATACCAATCATACTTTGCTATAAATTCCCATTTAGCATTTACTATGTTTTGAAGAAAATATAAAAAAGCTGCATCAAAATTTCTTATATAGGTTGGGCCATTCGGCAAGGTACCTGGGTTGGATGTGGTAGTAGCTGTTCCAGGCTGTTTCCCTCTCCAGTATTCAGACCTGATCTCGGTTTTACCCCAGCCATGTTCATAGACCAATTGCACATCTGCACCGTAATATTGACGCGGGGCTTTATCGCCCATGTTTTTAGTGTTAGAATCAACTGCAAAAATCTTGTCCCCGTTATACTTTGCCACTTCATATTTATACTTCGTTGGCTGAATCCATCCACCACTCAAGAGCGACAGACCGCTGCTTATAAAAAAATTCTTCCATAAAGGCATGGGCTTTAAGTAGAGGCGGCTAATAATGTCTTTATAGGAATCAAAATCCGTTGGCCCTGATTTTCCCTGTCCATTAAATAAACCAATATCATATTTAAACAAGGGATTTCTTCTTTCTCTTTTTTGCGATTCGTAAGTTAGCATAGCGCCAAGATCCCTTTCACTTGGCATTAAAACTTGCGAAGCCCTACCCCGTTCAGGAGATTCGCGATATGAAGAAGAAAGATTTACTTCATAACCAAAGGGGCGTGCAAATAATCCCATAGATAAAGAAAAGTTTTTCTTTTTGGGTTCATATAGTCTAACAAACACATCTCTAACATTCACATCTCTTTCAGTGGCTTCAAACTGAAAGGTGAATAAAGCTTGCGGAAAGCTATTGTTTTTGGCAGCTAAAACGTAATCGAGTTTTATGCGTGCCCTGCGGAGCATAAAGCGTTTGTCAGAAAATTCTGAAAAATTTCCTCCGCTAAAACTTGAAATTCCTTTTTGCTGCGCTACCTGGAACTGTGACTGTATATAGCCGCTAAAATGCAGGTTTTCAAATCTTTTCACAAGGGGGCGTAAAGTATCACGGATAAAAAGGGTAGAATCATAATCCATTAAAAGGCGTTGCGCATAGGAAGATGAGGAATAGCTTAAACCGATTATATTCACTATTAACAGTGTAAATAATTTTCGTCCTGTAATTTTTAGATTATTAATTACCATTTAATTGTAAATAGATTTACTTGAACTTTTCCGGTTCAATATTAAGTTATTATTAATTCTTACACTTAAAGAATGGCAGAATTAATTGATGTTACCTTCGCTCGTTTTTAAATAGTTACTTATGAATATTTTCTCAAAATTACTTGCTCCTAAGCACAAAATTTTTTATGATTTGTTTGAAAAGGTGGCTAATAATAGCGCCAAGATGGCTGAACAGTTGTCGGCCCTTGTATCTGAAAACGATTATAGCAAACGCTCTTTGTTATTAACACCTATTGAAGATCTTGAGCATGAAAATGATGAACTGACACACCAGATATTCACACAACTGGGACATAATTTTATTACTCCATTTGACAGGGAAGATATTCACCATCTTGCCAATGCACTGGATGATATTGCTGATTATATATGGGGGTCTGCGAAAAAAATTAAGCTATACCATCTTGACCCTAATGATGAATCAATAAAAAGGCTGGCAGAAATTATTGTTGAATCTACAAAGGAAGTAAGAATTGCCGTAATGGAATTAAGAACGATGAAGAATATGAAGAACATTA
>MWVX01000202.1_pt1 | contig 17000 bp, 14 predicted proteins | sample 1047311 | NCBI WGS metagenome assembly MWVX01 (sample SAMN06349984, study PRJNA376086) | soil metagenome | isolation source: MtG-4 sample Antarctic (ecotone) soil | place: Antarctica | collected 2015-01-13 | reverse complement strand
ATCTTTCACCCAAGTACAACAGCCAGCGATATACTAACCACAAACAAACATTTTCTCAGACACAGGTGGGAGACTCTGTTTTAAATGAAGAATCAGATGGTGAAACCAATATTAACAGGCACAATTTTAAGCTTAGGGGATTGTATGATATCAAAATTGATTCAATGAACACTTTAAAAATAACAGCCAATGCTAATTTTTACCAAACACAAAGTGAAGAAACAAGAATTGCAGTAAGCACAGGTAAAACGGGTACATTAAAAAATACCAGTGACAGAACGTTGAACACTAACAGCAACAAGAATGCAATATCCGGAAATTTGATTTTTAAACACAAATTTAAAAAAGCAAGAAGGACCTTTTCTGTAACAGCAGACTGGAATACTTTAAATACAGAAGGAACAAATTATTTAGTATCAAGTAACCAGGCTTATTTAGATGGCGTTACAACTGGTTTAAGATTATTAAATCAAATGAAGGATTATGATATGGCTACCAAAAACCTATCATCAAAAATTATTTACACAGAACCTCTTGGTAAAAAATATTCAATGGAATTGGGATACCAACTCGGTTATAATAATGGCAATAATGATCAGCTAACCTACAGCTACTCTGATGTATCCGGTAAGTATGACTTTGCAGTTGATTCATTATCAAATCAATTCAAACAAAATATTGTACAAAATATTCCTTCTGCTAAAATAAATTTTTCAAATAAAAAGTTTAAGATAAATGCCGGTTCAGGATTTGGATTTACTGATTTTGAATTAAAAGATATTAGTTACGGGAAAAATTACAGCAGAAATTACGTTAACTTTTTTCCTTCTGCAAGCTTAAATTATACTTATAAAGCAAATAAAAGCATAAGGATTAATTACAATGGTAATACAACGCAACCAACAATTAACCAGTTACAGCCTTTAAGAAATAATAATGATTATTTTAACCAGTTTATAGGCAATCCCGATTTAAAGCCATCCTTTACCAATTCATTTAATCTAATGCACCACAGTTATAATTTTATAAAAGATATATGGATGTATCAATCATTAAATTTAAGGGTTACTAATAATTCCATTACTAACAGCCGCTTCATTAATATTGACTCCGGAAAAACAATTACTCAGCCTGTAAATACAAACGGGAATATATCAGTAAATTTTTACAGCGGTTTTGGTTTCAAACTTAAAAAAATTGATACACGCTTTGGTGTTAATCCAATATTGGGATATAATAAATATGCTGATTTTATAAACAATCTGAAAAGCTTTTCAAAAAATCTCAATACCGGTGTTTCTGTTTATTTATCAAAAACAAAAGAAAAAAAATATGATCTGTCTCTTCAAAATGAATATTCTTATAACAGCAATACTACTTCTCAAAATAAAACCAAAATACATTACAATACCAATACATTATCCTTAAATGCAACGGTATATTATAAAAAGGTGTGGTCAATTATAAGTGATTACCAGTTTTACACACGCCAAAAAACAGTTCAGTTTAACAATAACCTGGATAACCATCTTTGGAACGCCCGTTTACAACGTACTTTTAAAAACAATGAATTCACCGCATATTTCCTGGTAAGGGATATTTTAAATGAAAATATAGGGATAGAAAGAAATTTTTTCAGCAATACTTTTACCGAGGTAAGAAACGATAGATTACAAAGATATTTTTTACTTGGATTTACCTGGGATTTTAAAAATAAAGGAGCAAAAACAAAATAAAATTTTTAAAAAAAAACTGCATGAACATAAAAATTTATTTTATAGGAATGGCTTTATTTTCAGTTGTTAAATTAAATGCTCAACAGTTTATTAATAAAGCCGTAATTGAGTTTGAGGTTAAAGCAAACATTAAAAAAACTATGGGTAACAACTCGTTTGAGGAAATGATAAAAGACAATTTACCCACATTTAAAACAGGCTATTACACTTTTACTTTTGCTGATAACAAAAGTATTTACAAATTTGATCGTTGGGATGAAAAATCAAAATTGCCGGATTTTTTAAGAAAAAGTGATGAGGAAAATATTTGGTATTATAATTACAACTCCGGCAAATTTAATATGCAGAAAAATGTATGGGGGTCTAACTTAAACGTTGAAGATTCTATACCAGCTTTGCAGTGGAGGTTAACAAATGAGAGCAGAATGATAGCCGGTTTTAATTGCAGAAAGGCGGCAGCAAAGATATTTGACAGCGTATATGTATTTGCTTTCTACACTGATGAAATAACTATCCCTGGCGGCCCTTGCTCTATAAATGGTTTACCCGGAATGATATTAGGCTTAACAATCCCAAGGCTATTTACATCATGGATAGCCACAAAAGTTATGCTGAATGGTGTGCAGGAAAATTTGATTAAACCAGTTGCTGTTAAGAAAAACTATACGATGAAGATTTTAAAATCCACCATAGATGATCGCATTAAGGATTGGACCACCGAAGATAATAACGATGAAGAAAAGCAACAGAAAAACAGGTTCGTATGGACACTCTTGTTGTAACCCTTTTATGGCGGGGCAAATAAGATTAAATGAGAAGTAGTAAAATTATTTGATTAACTGCGATATAGTTTTTATGATCAATTATCTTAACAAAGTTATTTAAACTCTCCATATACGTCTCGTAAGCTATCAGCGATTTCACCTAAAGTGCAATAATTTTCCACTGCATCCACAATGTAAGGCATAAGGTTTTCATTGCTTTGAGCAACCAATTTAATTTTTTCAAGACAAGCAATTACCATCTTTTTATTTCTTTTCTTCTTAAGCAAATTAAGTTTATCAATTTGAAGCTGCCTTATGTTATCATTAATTTTAAAAGATGAAAGCGCTACTGTTTCGTGCAATTGAAATTTGTTTAGTCCGACAATAATTTTTTCTTTCGATTCAATTTTTCGCTGATAATCATAAGCGCTGCGGGCAATTTCATTTTGCATAAATCCTTGTTCAATAGCTGCTACGCTTCCACCCATATCGTCAATTTTATGTATAAGCTTTAAAGCTTCCGCCTCTACTTCATTGGTTAAACATTCAATAAAATAACTGCCGGCAAGGGGATCAGCAGTGTCAGCAACACCACTTTCAAAAGCAACAATTTGCTGAGTTCTTAATGCAATTCCGGCGGCTTCTTCCGTGGGCAAATTCAGCGCTTCATCATAACCGTTAGTATGCAAGCTTTGTGTACCCCCTAATATTGCCGCCAATGTTTGTATAGTTACCCTGCTTATATTATTAAGTGGCTGTTGTGCAGTTAATGTGCTGCCACCGGTTTGTGTATGAAACCGGAGCATCATAGCTTTAGGATCCGTTGCTCCGGCCTGTTTCATTATGTTTGCCCACATTCTTCTTGCCGCTCTAAACTTTGCTACTTCTTCAAATAAATTATTATGGGCATTAAAAAAGAAAGAGATTCTTTTGCCAAAGATGTTTATATCCAGTCCCTTTTCTAAGGCAGCTTTTAAGTACGCTTTCCCATTACTTAAGGTAAATGCAATTTCCTGCACTGCGGTACTTCCTGCTTCACGAATATGATACCCTGAAATTGAAATAGTATTCCATTTTGGCAATTCCTTACTGCACCATTCAAAAACATCAGTAATGATACGCATTGAGGGTTTTGGCGGATAAATGTATGTACCCCTTGCGGCGTATTCTTTCAAAATATCGTTTTGTATTGTTCCTGTTAATCTGGTAAGATCAGCGCCTTGCTTTTTTGCCAATGCAACATAAAACGCCAGCAAAATAAAACCGGTTGCATTTATCGTCATAGAGGTTGATATATTCTGCAATGCAATCCCTTCAAAAAGAATTTCCATGTCATTTAGGGAATCTATAGCAACGCCGGCTTTCCCTACCTCACCTTCTGAAAGCGCATGATCACTGTCATAACCTATTTGTGTGGGCAAATCAAACGCGACACTTAAACCCGTTACTCCCTGTGAAAGTAAATAATGATATCTTTTGTTGCTTTCTTCAGCAGTACTAAAACCTGCATATTGCCTCATTGTCCATAATCTTCCCCTATACATATTTGCCTGAACGCCACGTGTAAAAGGAAATTCGCCGGGTGCCTCCTCAAAACCCTTTCCATCCGGGCGGACCTCGGAAGGAGAGGCTTTAAGATCCCCATCTGTGTACACTTCTTTTATTTCAATTCCGCTCTCGGTGTATTTAGCCTCCCCAAACCCCTCCGAAGGAGGGGCTTTAGATTTCACGTGTGAGACTTCTTTTGCTTCCTTCATACTGTTACTGTATTTTTTCTTTTGCTTCTTCATTTATTCATAGTTTTTAGGGGTCGCTAAAGCCTCCCTTTCGGGGAGGTTTGGAGGGGATTTTCTTCGGGGAGGTTGGGCGCTACATTATTTTTTTTGCTTCATAATTCAGCGCTTCTAAAACAACATTATGTAATGATGCCCTGGAGTTGTTCAACAGATAATCTATAATTTGCTTGTTTAAATCCATAGCCGTAGCCTTTAATGGGAGAGTAGTAGCCAGTTGATTTATGATATAGATATTTTGTTCTTTAAGATTATTTACCGCCCGCCAGGCTTCAGGAGAAACGTAAACCTGCTGGCTTAAATTATACTCATATTCTGTTTTGATTGCTTCTACCAATGACGCCTGCATATGCCTTGCTGATAAGCCTGCATTTGGAAGCCTTGAAATCAGATTTGGCAAAGAAATCCGCTCAGATAGTAAGGTAAGTCTTTCATAGGCCTGAAGTTGTAATTTAATAGTCTCATTGTTTATACCTGTTCTTTCTTTTATATCACTTTTCATGCTACTAAACTCAGTGATCAGCCAAATGGTAGACAAAAAACTTACTGCCAGCAATACTATAACTACCGTTTCAAATGTTGTCATTTCTTTAATTTAAAACAAAAATAATCATTCCCTCAGCAAACCTTAGTAATTTTGGGTTATTGTATTTTATTTAGATTAAGATGCAATTGTATTTAATGTAGTTAACAATAAACCGGTAGTAAGATGGAAACAACAGTAACAACAACACCCATAACTTTTACAAAAGGTGCACTTGAAGAAATCAATAGATTAATGAACGAGCCTGGTTTCGATTCGTCTAAATTTTTGCGTGTAGGTGTTAAAGGAGGAGGATGTTCCGGAATGACATATGTGTTAGGCTTTGACAACAAAGAGGAAAAGGATGACCTGTTTGAAATTGACGGAATTCCGTATTTAATTAATCCTGCTCATGGAATTTATTTAACAGGTATGGAAATAAAATGGGAGGGAGGCTTAAATACAAGGGGATTTACTTTTAATAATCCTAATGCAAGTAAAACCTGTGGCTGCGGAACAAGCTTTGCTGTCTGAATCTTATTTAATTGTATTTTTAGCCTTGCAGACTGCTATACAAACCTTTTATGAGAAAAACCATTACAACCTGTTTACTCTGTTTCATTTTAACACAGACTTTTGGTCAGACTCAACGCAAAGTGTCAACGTATTTAGTGACACAATATAATGGAACAATTTATGATAGGACGGCAGGCAATAATCCCTGGAGTGTTGGGCTGGGACTTCAAACTTTTTTTAATACTAAAACTAACTTCAAGCCTGCAATAGAACTTACGGGTGACATTTATCTAGAAGATGATAAAGTTCTAAGATTAAATCCCGATGGCGTTATACCAAATTTTTCTAACGATGTTGGTGGAATGGTAAACCTTTTTTTTGGTTCATCATTTAATCCGACGCAAAATATTTATGTATCGTTTTTAGCCGGACCCAGTTTCATAAGCGGACAAACTTTTATGGGTGTAAAACCTTCATTTGGTTTTTACTTTTCCAAAAATCAAAGGTGGACAGGGAAAGTTTCTTACATCAATGTTTTTAATCGGGATAAGACAACAAAAGAAGATTTCGGTTCTATAAGTTTAGCTATTGGACTTAAGTTATTTTGACATGTACAGCAGCCCAGTCGAGTAAGCAAGGGGGATTTCACCCCATGCTCCTCACGGAACCGTACGCGAACCTCTCGATTCATACAGTTCTTCAAAATGCCTGTTGCTGGTTTGTGAAGCACTATTACAACTTAGGGTGTTCCGCTTGCTGCCTTGTACTCTAGGCCCGTTCGTACGTCCTGGCGCACCTCCAAGCAGTAGGGAAAGGTATTTTTTATAGAGTGGTTAATTTATCGAAACAATAAAAAAAACCGCTGATAAGTTAGAGGTCTTTTTTATCCTAAAAATTTTTATATTGTATCCCGGTTTATACTAAGCTCTTGCTCTTACCGGTTTAACTTTCTTTGTATTTTCCTTTACCAGGTCTGCCTCACCCAATGGTTTATCTTTTGCAAGATCAACAAGTATAGGAGCAGCTACAAAAATAGATGAATACGTCCCGGTTATAACACCAATTAGCATGGCGAAAGAAAATCCTCTTGTAACTTCTCCGCCAAAAATAAACAATATCAAAAGGGTTAAAAAAACTGTTAGCGACGTCATAATGGTACGGCTTAAAGTATCATTAATAGCACGGTTAATAATGGTAGGTTTATCAACGCCTTTCAGAGTTCTGCTATATTCTCTTATACGGTCAAATACAATTACCGTATCATTCATGCTGAAACCAATTACAGTTAATATGGCTGCAATAAAATGCTGATCAATTTCTAACGGAAACGGTACAATGTCTTTCAGAAACGAAAACACTGCAAGGGTAACTAATACGTCATGCAATAATGCAACAATTGTTCCCATAGAATATCTCCAGTCACGGAAACGAATAAATATGTACAGAAAGATGGCAATTATTGCAAATATTGTTGCTTTAACAGCCCCTTTTTTAAGATCATCGGAAATGGTTGGCTGTACTACCTGTGAGCTTTGAATATTATTTCTTAAAAAGCCGTTGTAAGTAGTGCCTGCAGGCAAATGATTTTTTAATCCTTCAAATAATTTTGTTTGTACAGTGCTGTCAGCATTTTCAACGCCTTTCATAAAAGATGTTGTAATATTCAAATGCCTGCTATCGCCCACTGTTTTAATTACCGGATTATCTCCTCCCAGTGCACTTCTTAAAGAATTTGTTACATCTTCCTGTTCTACAGGCTTGTCAAATTCAATGGTATAACTGCGTCCGCCCTTAAATTCAACTCCCTGGTGAAAACCATTAAAAAATGAACCTACACCCAATATTAATACTACCACAGAAATTCCATATGCTACTTTTCTATATTGAATAAACTTAAAATTTGCATGCTTGAATACCCTTTTAGATATACCGGTAAAATAATTAAAATGTCGATTCTTATTCATCCATAAGTCTGTAATGATCCTGGATAATAAAATACCGCAAAACAATGAGAGTGATATACCTAACATTTGTGTGGTTGCAAAGCCTAGTACAGGACCCAAACCAAAATAAAATAAAATAGCTGCAGTTAAAAAAGTAGTTACGTGAGCATCAATAACAGGAGGCAACGAACGTTTGTATCCATCATTAACTGCTTGCTGGTGACTTTTGCCACGAGACAGCTCATCTTTAATTCTTTCAAAAATAATTACGTTGGTATCTACCGCCAGACCGATGGTTAAAATTAAACCGGCTATACCCGCTGCGGTTAAAGTTGCGCCCAACGCACTTAAAATACCTATAGTAAAAAGTAAATTTAAGATCAATGCAATATTAGCTATCCATCCTGCAGTATTATAATACACCAGCATTAATACAAAAATTACCAAAAAAGAAATAATGAATGCTTTAGCACCGCCTTCAACAGCCTCTTTTCCAAGTGTGGGGCCTACAATTTGTTCCTGTACTATTTTAGCAGGAGCATCTAATTTTCCTGATTTTAAAATATTCGCCAGATCCTGTGCTTCTTCAACAGTAAAACTTCCGCTTATTTCTGAGCTTCCCCCTTCAATTGGCCCGTTTACGTTTGGTGCAGAATATACAATTTCATCTAATGCAATGGCGATAGGCTTACCTGTATTATCCTTGGTCAGTTTTGCCCATGTTCTTGTTCCTGATGGTGTCATCTGCATCTTAATAGCGGGCCTTCCTTTATCGTCAAAATCCTGTTTTGATTCTTCAACGCCATCACCTTCTAATTTTGCTTTATCTGAGCCAGGGATAGTTTTTATAGCGTATAGTGGCAAATATCTTCTTTTGCTCTTATCATCTTTTTCCTCTACGCCATATAAAAATTTTAAATCTCCGGGAAAATTATTTTTTACAACCTCAAGGCTTAGATATTGGTTAGCTTTTGCGGTATCTTTTAATTCAACGCTTGCAATTGCAGCGCTAAAAACCTGCTTGCCATTCTTATCCTGCTGAGGGCCAATAAATCTTATAGTATTAATAAGCGGTTTATCGTTTAATGCAATTGAGCTATTACTTGTGTCGTTTAAATTTTTTGCACTGTCAGGAGACACACCATTTAAAAAGGCTTGCAAAGCTTTATCGGCATCTTCAATATTATTACCAATTTCGCTGATGTTATACACTTCCCAAAACTGCAGATTAGCTGAAGATTGCAAATATTTTCTAACCCTTTCCGGATCATTAACGCCTGCAAGCTCAACTGTAATTATGCCTTTATTTTCATCAAGATTTATAGTAGGCTGAGCAACACCGAATTTATCAATGCGCTTAAGTAATATTTTATAAGTTTGATTAATTGCCCCTTTTGCAATGTTCCTTATTTCATTGGTTACTTTATCATCATTGTCTGTAACTTTTATAGTTTTTCCTGCTCCTGCAAATAGTGAGGCAAGATTTGATGTCGGGTTTTGTTGCTTAAATGATTGGGTGAATAGTGAAATATAATCGGCATCACTATTAACTTTTAATTTGTTAGCTTCATTTATCGCACTTAACAATTTTGGGTCTTTAGGATTATTGCTTAATGATTTGATCAACCCATCCAGGCTAACATCCATTGTAACATTCATACCGCCTTGCAGATCAAGCCCGAGATTAAGTTCTTTTTCTTTACTTTTTTGGTAAGTAGTTCCGGTAACCGGGTAAATTTTTGTATCTCTTGTACTATCAAGCAAGCGCTGAAGCCTTATTCTTACCAAGTCATCTTTTTCTTCGCCTTTTATACCCGGATTACCCATCTTAACCTGGCGCTCCGCCTTTTGCTTCATCTTTTTTTCATGGCTGTTAACTACCCAGGTAAATGAAAGTTGATATATTGAAATTAGAATAAGCGCTATTGCAAAGAACCAAATCAAACCTTTCAATTTCATGGTATTAAATTTTAGAAGTTTGCAAAGATAAGGTTTTACTTGAAACCGATTACCGTTTGCGAACTTCTGAGAGGCCTTAAAACAAAAATTTTATTCATTGGCAATCGGATTTATATATTTTTGATATACACAACGTTATGACAAAAAAATATTTATTTCTTTTGCTAACTGCATTTAGTTTAAATCTTTCCTGCAATCCGGTAAAAAAAATGCAAACTGTTAATGAAGATATAATTAGTACCACAACAGTTTTAAACGGTGACGGAACAAAGTCAGACGTTTTTTTTACATCTTTGTTCAATCAATATCCACAATATTTTGATAGTATAGTTAAACATAGTAAAGATTGGAATGTCCAGATCATTTATACGCAAATTGATCGGGACGCAAATAATTTTCCAAAGCTTACCAACTATTATTACAATGTAAATCCAGCCAAATATTTTTATCCTGCATCAACTGTAAAATTGCCAGTTGCTGTACTTGCTTTACAAAGGCTGAATGAGTTAAAAGGGAAAGGGATAACAAGTAATACAACCATGATAACGGAGGCAGAATATAGCGGACAAACAGAAGTATATAAAGATACTACCGCACCTGGCGGAAAACCTACCATTGGTCATTACATAAAAAAAATATTATTAACGAGTGATAATGATGCATTTAACCGGCTATATGAGTTCCTGGGGCAGAAATATATAAATAAAAATTTACATAGAAGGGGATATTCAAATGCACAGGTTCTTCACCGGCTGGATATTTTTTTGAGTGAAGATGAGAACAGGCATACTAATCCTGTAAAATTTTTAGACAAGAGTAATACTGTTTTGTACAGTCAGCCATTGGTTTTTAATAAAACAAAATACGTATTAAGAAATGATTCATTAGGTAAAGCTTATTATAAAGGAGATGAGCTGATAGATAGCCCAATGAATTTTTCAAAAAAGAACAGGATAGGTTTAGAAGATATGCATAATATACTTCGCAGTTTGATTTTCCCCAACTCAGTTCCTGCCAACCAAAGATTTGATATTTCGCATGAAGATTATAAATTTATTTATCAATACATGTCGCAATATCCGTCTGAAACTATGTATCCGCAATACGATACATCTGTTTATTACGATGCTTATGTAAAATTTCTGCTTCATGGTTTAAACAAAGAACCTCTGCCAAAAAATATAAGAATATTTAATAAAGTTGGAGATGCATATGGGCAAATGATTGATGTAGCTTATGTAGTTGATCTTGATAAAAAAAATTGAGTTCTTTCTTTCTGCTGCAATTAATTGTAATACAGATGGAATTTTAAATGATGATAAATATGATTACGAGACTATTGGATATCCCTTCATGAAAAATTTAGGAAAAACGATCTATGATCTTGAGGCGGGCAGAAAACGTTTGCATTTACCGGACCTTTCTTCATTTAAAATATCTTATGACAAACAGTAATTCTTAAAAAAATCAAATCCCTATTTTTGCGTTTCTTTTCAAAAAAATAATATGCAACTTTCAGCTACACTTTCACGATTTAATGAACCGGAAACGCTTAAAATGGCTAAACTTGGCAGAGAACTCAGGTCAAAGGGAATAGATATTATTGACCTTAGTTTAGGCGAACCTGATTTTAATACTCCGGAACATATTAAAGATGCCGCTAAAAATGCAATTGATGAAAACTGGAGCCACTATACACCGGTTTCAGGCTATCTTGATTTGAGAGAGGCCATTTGTAATAAGCTAAAACGGGATAATAATTTATCCTACACCCCGGAAAATATAATAGTTAGCACAGGCGCTAAACAAAGCATTGCCAATGTGGTAATGAGTCTTTTAGATGCCGGAGATGAAGTTATTATTCCTACTCCGTACTGGGTAACTTATTCTGAAATTGTAAGGTTGGTACAAGGCAAGGTGATCTTTGTAAATACAACGCTGCAAAACGGGTATAAAATTACTCCGGAAGAATTAGAGAGCGCTATTACATATAATACAAAGCTTTTCATTTTTTCATCGCCATGTAATCCTACCGGCGCTGTTTATTCAAAAGAAGAATTGGAAAAGTTAGCTATGGTGTTTAAAAAATTTCCGGAAATAATTATAATGAGTGATGAAATTTATGAATACATAAATTTTATTGGAGCACATGAAAGTATTGCTCAATTTGATTTCATAAAAGACAGGGTGATAATAGTGAACGGTTTAAGTAAAGGTTTTGCTATGACGGGCTGGAGGCTTGGTTACATTGCGGCTCCGGTGGAAATTGTTAAAGCGTGTGAAAAAATTCAGGGTCAGTTTACCAGCGGCACTAATTCTATTGCGCAAATGTCTGCCATCACCGCACTTAATGCAGACCTTTCCCCTACACATGAAATGGTTCAGGAATTTAAAAGAAGGAAACAAAGGGTTATCGAATTACTTAAAAATTTTCCTTTAATGCAGTGTAATGTTCCCGATGGAGCATTTTATATTTTTCCTTCTGTTAAAAAATATTTTGGTCTAAAAAACGGGGATATAACAATCAGTAATGCAGATGAATTGTGTATGTATCTTTTAAATGAAGCACATGTATCAACTGTTACCGGATCAGCTTTTGGTAATCCCGATTGTATCCGGATTTCGTTTGCCAATAGTATGGAAAAAATTGAAGAAGGATTTAAGAGAATAAAAGAAGGCCTGGAGAAATTAACTCCCAACAGCATAGAGGAATAAAACCATTGTTGTCGGTATTGTTTTTACAAACGAAAAATAAAATATAAGTCTTTCAAAAATTATTACTAATAAATTTTTCATGAAGTTGCAGCACTTGCGGTAACACCAATTGCTCTTCATCATTCATTATCACGAAGTCGGATAAACTTAACTTTGTTTCTTCACTCATTTGCTTATTCATCCTTGCCATTACTTCATCACGGGATATTTCATCTCTTTTCATAGCTCGTGAGATACGAAGATCTAACGGACTCTTTACTCCTATAACATAATCAAGTTTTTGATGAGATCCGCTTTCAAAAAGCAATGCAGCTTCTTTAATAATGTAAGGTGAAGTCTGCTTTTTTATCCATTCTTCAGCATCTTTTAATGTAACCGGATGCACGATTGAGTTTAATAAATATAGTTTATCAGCATTTGAAAAAACAATATCTGCCAAATATTGCCTGTTAAGTTCACCGTCTTTATACGCCTCTCTGCCAAAGGTATTTATAACGCTTACTTTTATGTTCTCATCTTCATTCATTATTCTTTTTGCAGCAACATCAGCATAATAAACAGGTATGCCAAGTACTTCAAAAATACGTGCTACAGTGGTTTTACCACTGCCAAGTCCGCCTGTTAAACCGATACGAAGCATGGATGTACGATGTACGAAGTATGATGTCAGAAATTTTAAATGTGAAGTGAGTTTGTAGATCGGCTCCTTACATACATAGAACTTATTTTTTTACTTCAGCAACCGGCTTATTAATATTAGCAGTCCATTCCATACTTACAGCGCTTCTCTCAATTTTAATGTAACTGCCCGGATTTATTTCCAATGACATTGTTCCATCATCATTTAATTTATTTACAGTACCATGTATGCCCGCTATTGTTACTACTTTATCACCCTTTTGCAGATCTTGTAAAAACTGTTTCTGCATCTTGGCTTTTTTAGCCTGCGGACGAATCATAAACATCCAGAAAACCAGGATCATCAATCCCAAAAAAACAAACTGAAAACCACCGCCACCGGCTTCACCCTGGCCAAACATTAAAAAAAACATTGCTAAATTCATTGTTATATGTTTTGCCTCCTTACTTTCGGTTTGATCAAAAGCATCTGGAGAAAGTTAAAATTATTTATTCTTAGCCATTACCTCACCTGCGAGCATCAATACAGGGAATGCTGGCGAAGCATTGGAACTTACTCTTATATCTTTATGTGTATTACCAACACGCCCTTTGCTGTCAAAAACCACTTTTAAAAATCCAATTTGACCGGGTGGTATAGGCTCCTCAGGTTTTTCGGGTACAGTACATCCACAACTGGCTCTGGCAGCAGAAATAATCAATGGTTTATTTCCTGTATTCTTAAACCTGAAATTATATTCAACCTTTTCACCGTCTGTTATTTTTCCAAAATTATATATTGAATCAATGACTTGAACAGTTGTTGTATCTTTAAAATTAGCCGAAGCCTCTGGTGCTTTTACGTCAATATTGCGTTTACTGTTTCGTATATCACATGAAAATAATGTTCCGCAAAGAAAGATCATCAATACAAATCTGTGCATTTTTAAATTTTTAGCAAAGGTATTATAAAGTACTGTTTTTAAAATTCTTCTTGTGAATTTTGTTTGCGGATATAAGTTCTTTGTGAATATTATCTAAAATTCCATTTACAAAATGACCACTTTGAGGAGTGCTGTAATCTTTTGCCAGGTCAATATATTCATTGATAGTTACTTTTGGCGGAATAGTTTCAAAATATAGAAATTCACATAAACCCATTTGCATCAGTATCATATCAAGTGCTGCTATTCTTTCAACATCCCAGTTTTTTAATTTAGGCTTAATTAGTTCCAGGCAATATTCTTTTTTATCATTTACACAATCTAAAAGATCTTTTGCGAATTCCCATTTTTCCTTTGGCAGAATATCATTGAAATTGAAATTACCAGGTCTTTGAAAAAAATTAGCCATCAGCGCAATCATCATATCGCCATCATCATCCCAATGAATAAAATGCTCCTCTACATGGCTAATAAAATCTTCATTAGGCAACATAAGGTCAGAAAAAATAAATTCAAGTATTTTTTTTTCAGATTTTTTTTCTCTTGCGGATATTGAGATGTATACTTGATACTCCGCAGAATTTACTAATAACTGGTAAAGTTTTTTTACCAATTCATCATCAACAAGGTGTTTTAAATTATAATCATTCGCTATTTTCTTAAACGAATCTTCTTGCAGGATTATCCGGATAATTTCATTTTCAACAATTTTAGTATTGATATTTAGATCGCCATGGGTAGGTAAATGTTTACCTGATTTTTGCAAAGCATCAACTTCAGCATAACGGGTAATCTCTGTAATAAAATAAACCAGGTAACTAAATAATTGTTTCGATTGCTCAATATTCTTTTTTAATATAGTAATGGCTTCACCCGGCCTGACTTCATTATCAATTGCTTCCAATGAGTAAAGCGTTTGCATAACTTTTACTCTTATATTTCTCCTGCTTAACATTGTAAAGAACTTTATGAAGGCGGCAAAGATAGTCGTTTATCTGAACCTGTATGGGAGCATATTTTTTGAAAGTTACCAATAAGTAAATCCCATCTCCTTGTTTTCCTAAGCTTATAATATTCAGAATATTTTTTTAACTGCTTCAATCATGAATAGCCCGGCAAATACTGTTAATAATTTCAATTAATGCTTTCAAAAAAATGCAAATTTGACGCATTCTGTCAACTGTTCATCTTACAACTGACATCTTTCCCTGCCACTTAAGGTGAATATATATTTGGTACAATAATTCGGTGTACATTTGCAACCCAAATTATAAATCAAACATTAAATTTTAATCATTATGGAGAAAAAATTTAGCATGAAGCCTTTACACGATAGAGTAATAGTGAAGGCTGATGCAGCCGAAGAAAAAACTGCCGGCGGAATAATAATTCCTGACACCGCTAAGGAAAAACCTCAACGTGGGACTGTTATGGCTGCAGGCCCTGGGAAAAAAGATGAGCCGGTTACTGTGAAACCCGGCGATACTGTTTTGTACAGTAAATATGGAGGAACTGAAATTACCATAGAAAGCGATGATTACCTCATAATGAGAGAGAGCGATATTTTAGCAATAACAAATAAAGCTTAAAAGAGGTTTTTAAAAATTTAATCAAAAATAAATTTCTAAACATTCTTCTAAATTCCCGTTAAAGGGCATAAGAAGGTAAATAATAAACAATCATGGCAAAACAAATATTCTTTGATATTGAAGCCCGTAATAAAATGAAAAAGGGTGTAGATACTTTAGCTAATGCAGTTAAAGTAACTCTTGGACCAAAAGGTCGTAACGTTGTTATTGAGAAAAAATTTGGTGCACCAAGTGTAACAAAAGATGGCGTTACTGTAGCAAAAGAAATTGAATTGGATGACCCTATTGAAAATATGGGAGCGCAAATGGTTAAAGAAGTAGCTTCAAAAACTGCTGATATTGCAGGCGACGGTACAACCACTGCAACAGTATTAGCACAATCTATAATAAGTGAAGGATTGAAAAACGTTGCTGCCGGTGCAAATCCTATGGATCTTAAAAGGGGCATTGATAAAGCAGTTATTGCAGTAGTTGGGCATCTGAAAGGCCAGTCACAATCAATTGGTGATAACAATGATAAAATAGAACAGGTAGCTTCTATTTCTGCAAATAATGATGCTTCAATTGGAAAATTAATTGCTGAAGCAATGACAAAAGTTGGTAAAGAAGGAGTGATAACTGTAGAAGAAGCTAAAGGTACTGACACTACAGTTGATGTAGTAGAGGGTATGCAATTTGACCGGGGATATATCTCTCCGTATTTTGTAACTAACAGTGAAAAAATGGAAGCTGAGTTACAAAATCCATACATACTTATTTATGATAAGAAGATATCTGCAATGAAAGATATTCTTCATATTTTAGAAAAAGTTGCACAAAGCAGCCGTCCATTATTAATTATTGCTGAAGACCTTGAAGGTGAAGCATTGGCTACACTTGTAGTAAATAAGTTACGTGGTACCTTAAAAGTTGCGGCAGTTAAAGCGCCGGGATTTGGTGACAGAAGAAAAGAAATGTTGCAGGATATTGCAGTGTTAACTAAGGGTACTGTTATAAGTGAAGAGCAGGGATACAAATTAGAGAATGCTGATTTAACTTATTTAGGCCAGGCTGCTTCAGTAGCAATAGATAAAGACAATACCACTGTTGTTGGTGGAACCGGAGACAAAAATGACATCACTGCACGTGTAAACCAGATAAAAGCACAAATTGAATCAACAACTTCTGATTACGATAAAGAAAAATTGCAGGAGCGTTTAGCTAAATTAAGTGGAGGAGTAGCTGTATTATATATTGGTGCTGCCACAGAAATTGAAATGAAAGAAAAGAAGGACAGGGTAGACGATGCTTTACATGCAACAAGAGCAGCAGTAGAGGAAGGCATTATACCTGGTGGTGGTGTTGCTTACATTCGTGCAATTGAAAGCCTGGAACAACTAAAAGGTATAAATGATGATGAAACAACCGGTATTCAAATTGTAAGAAGAGCGGTTGAAGAACCTATTCGCCAGATAGTAGTTAACAGCGGTATTGAAGGAAGTATCGTGGTTCAAAAGGTGAAAGAAAATAGTGGAGATTTTGGATTTAATGCACGTACTGAAGTATATGAAAATATGTTGGCAGCGGGTGTAATTGATCCGACAAAAGTGATGAGAATTGCATTGGAGAATGCAGCTTCTATCGCAGGAATGTTGTTAACTACCGAATGTGTAGTTTCTGACAAACCAAAAAAAGAAGATAACTCTAATCATCCGCCAATGGGTGGAGGTGGAATGGGTGATATGGGATATTAATAAAATTTAAAAGGATTTATTCTTTTATAAAACAACCCCGTTTATATATTATAGCGGGGATTGTTTTTTATATAAGCTGGTATAGAGCTATTTATCAGGATGATGAGTGTATATTGAAAGAAAAACATTTGTGCAGATATGTAAGCAGGGTCTCATTATTTATAGTT
>MWVX01000201.1_pt1 | contig 17028 bp, 10 predicted proteins | sample 1047311 | NCBI WGS metagenome assembly MWVX01 (sample SAMN06349984, study PRJNA376086) | soil metagenome | isolation source: MtG-4 sample Antarctic (ecotone) soil | place: Antarctica | collected 2015-01-13 | reverse complement strand
AAATGGCTTTCCCGGAGGAAAGGTTAGGTGTTATCTGGATTGATGCACATGCGGATATTCACTCGCCTTACACAACTCCGTCGGGTAATTTACATGGCATGCCGCTGGCTTCGGCAGCAGGGCTCGATAATAAAATATCACAAGTGAATCAGCTCGAAAGAATAACAATTGAAGCATGGGAAAAATTAAAAAAAATTGGCGGCATATCTCCCAAAGTAATATTTAAAGATCTTATTTATATTGCACTTCGTGATACGGAAAAAGCTGAACGTTATGTTTTAAAAAAGAATAAAGTAAAAATTTACACAGTGCAAAAAATGCGGGAGACAGGAATTCAGTTTGTAGTAGACGATGCGCTGAAGCAATTAACGGAATGCGACAGAATCTACGTTTCGTTCGATGTTGACAGTATGGACTCAAATATTTCCAGAGGTACAGGCACGCCTGTTAAAAGCGGCTTGTACGAAAGCGAAGCTTTTCAATTGATGAGCGGGCTTGCAAAAAACTCAAAAATATGCTGCATGGAAATTACCGAGATAAATCCGACACTCGACAATAAGAAAAACCTGATGGCAGAAATTGCACTTGAAATACTGGAGCAAATTTCTGCTGAAATAGAAAAGCGCCTGTAAATGACACTTGAAGATCAGTTAAAAAGCAATGTTCAGGAAGTTATAAAAACCTTATATTCTGCTGACATTGAAAAATCAAATATTAAAATTGACAAAACACCTCCTGAGTTTGAAGGAGAAATGACTGTTGTTATTTTTCCATTTTCAAAAATCAGTAAAAAGTCTCCTGATATAACTGCAAATGAAATTGGAACGGCTTTACTTAAACATGGTGATAGTATTTCTAAGTTTAATGTAATAAAAGGTTTTCTCAATATTTCATTCAGTGATAATCACTGGCTCAATGTTTTAAAGGATGTATCTTCTCTTAAAAATTATCATACGCATGAATTAACCGGTAAAAAAATAGTTGTAGAATACTGTGGCCCCAATACTAATAAGCCTCTGCATTTAGGACATGTCAGGAATATGCTCATTGGTTTTTCGGTGGCAAATATTCTTGAAGCTGCCGGCAACGAAGTGCATAAAGTAAATATTTATAATGACCGCGGCATTGCGATTTGTAAAAGCATGGTTGCATATTTGAGAAAAGGGAATAGCTCCTCACCAGAAGCCGAAGGGATGAAAGGAGATCATTTTGTTGGAAAGTATTATGTTGAATATCAGAAAATGTTGGATAGAGAAGTTTCTGAATTAATACAACAAGCTAAAACAAAAGATGAAGCTGAAAAATCATCACCAATTTATCTTGAAGCTGTAGAAATGCTTCGCAAGTGGGAAGGCGGAGATGAGCAAGTGCTTGCCTTATGGAATAAAATGAACAACTGGGTTTATGAAGGTTTGAATGAAACATACCGGAAAATAGGGGTAGATTTTGAAAAAGATTATTTTGAGTCAGAGCATTTCACAAAAGGCCGTTCGATAGTTTTGGATGGACTACAAAAAGGTGTTTTTTCCAAAAAAGACGATGGTTCTGTATGGGTTGATCTGACATCAGATGGCCTCGATGAAAAGGTGTTACTTCGAAGCGACGGCACAAGTGTATATATAACGCAGGATATTGGAGTTGCTCATCAGAGGTATATTGATTTTAAAATGAACACATCCATTTATGTTGTTGCCAACGAACAGGATTATCATTTTAAGGTTCTAAAGCATGTATTAAAAAAGCTTGGCGAGCCTTATGCTGATGGCATTTATCATTTGAGCTATGGCATGGTTGATTTGCCCGAAGGAAAAATGAAAAGCCGTGAAGGAACAGTTGTAGATGCTGATGACCTGATTGACGAAATGATAAAGGAGGCAGGAGATTTTCTCGGTAACTCAGATAAAATATTTGGTTTTTCTGAGGATGAAAAAAATAATGTGAGCAGGCAGATTGGGCTTGGGGCATTAAAATATTTTATATTAAAAGTTGATCCGAAAAAGCGCATATTATTCAATCCCCAAGAGTCCATTGACCTGCACGGCCATACAGGCCCGTTTATCCAATACACGTACGCAAGAATTCAGTCGTTGCTGAGGAAAGCAGGAGACATAACTGCCGAAATAACTGGTAATGAATTAAATGCTGAAGAAAAAGAAATTATCGTGCAGCTATACCACTATTCGGGTATAATTAAAACAGCAGCAGAAGCATACTCTCCTGCAGAAATTGCAAATTACATTTACCACCTCGCGAAATTATTTAATAGATTTTATTCAAATTATTCAATATTAAAAGCTGAAAGTGAAGAAAAACTACAGCTTCGGCTGACTCTTACAAAAGTGGTAGGCAGAGTTTTAAAAGATGGTTTAATTCTGTTGGGTATCGAAACGCCGGAAAGAATGTAGAAGTCTGACAATATTTATAATTTGTTCTCTCAGGCCCCTGGCTATAATTACCAGAAAGGAACTCTGGGTTATTACATTATATTATCAGCAGTAATTGCCATATCATATATCTGCTCGTTAAAGGCACCCACGGGTGTAATTACAATTCCAACGCGCTAAATGATGGATCAAGTGTGCCGGGTGCCTGAGCAAATATGCCGCTGGCAGGCATTACAACCAGCGACATATAAGTGCCTGTAATAAATGATTTACGTTTAAATATTGAGGTTATCATAAAGTTATTTATAATTATTGTATGTAGTTAAATCTATAAGGGTGACTCTAAATGTTCCGAACAGGGAAGACAAATTTTTAAGATTTCCGGTACTAACCTGCACTGCGCATCTAAGTCAGCATGTGGCCTCGTATAACAAATCAGGATTTTATTATAGCTTATATTTGTATTTAAATACTTTATATGAAATTACTGGCTTTATCTCTGTTCGTATTCGTTACTGCATGTAATAAAATTGATCTTCCTCTAGATACGCCAGTGTGTGTGGGGCATTTAATTGAGGATATTTTAGACGAAGAAGTTCGTAACCCTCCGGCAAACGTAACTGAATATGAATATGCTGGCGAGAAATATTACTACGTGCCTCCTTACTGCTGCGACGCATTTTCAGCACTATATGATTCAGACTGCAATTTTATTTGTGCTCCTGACGGAGGCTTTTCTGGAGGTGGAGATGAAACTTGCTCGGCATTTACGGATTCTCTTTCCGGAGGCACTGTGATTTGGGAGGATAAGAGATAAATTCATCCCCTTAGATCCTTTGCCGCAGCTCAGCTTATGGAACCTGATCAAGGTATGGTTACGGAATAGAAGCAACTTTTGATAGGGTTTAATGTGCTTTTGGCATAACATACTTTAAGACTACCTTTTCACTTCAAATTTCACCTTATGCCACGCATTATTCATATAACCTTTAAAATTCCATACATGCTTTGCATCTTCGGGCTGCGTATTTGATGCCGAATCAAATGCCCGCGCAATTACTTCGTGTTCTCCATTATCTAATTGCATACTCACTTCCCAAAATGTCCAGGCCCATGGCTGATCTCCTTCAGTTATTGCAGCAGTTGTCCAGGTTTCACCGTTATTCATTGAAACATCTACTCTGATAATTTTTCTTCCGCCACCGCTCATTGCATAACCCTGCATCTTAATACAATCATTATTAAATACTTCTCCTTTTTGGGGCGATGTAATTACACAATTCACTGCAAGTTCGCCCAGTTGCAAACCTGTGTTCCAGTCAACGGTTTCGGCACTTGCCTGCGGCGGAAATAACCTGTAGGCATGATCCTGAAAATAATTCTTGGAGGGCTCCATCTGCAGACGTATTTGTGTGAGCCATTTTACACTGCGGGCGCCAATGTAACCGGGCACCACCACACGCAACGGAAAACCATGGGTTGGCTCAAGCGGCTTTCCATTCATTTCATACGCTAATATTACATCGTCGCTTAATGCCTTGTCAATGGTGATTGATGCGCCGAAACCAACATTTTTATCGTGCCGGAAAACATCGTCAGCACCCATAAACTCAACATATAACGCATCTGATTTTACACCTGCAAAATTTAAGATTTCCTTTAACGGCAGACCGCTCCATGTGGCATTGCCAATTGCACCCTCCTGCCATGGCACTTCGCCTGGCACCGGTTTAATTTCAATTAATTGATTGCGCCGGTTTCCTGCACATTGCAGCGTAGCCATTACGGTATGCTTTGGAAAATTAATCATCAGCATATCGAGAGATAATTCAAGTTCACGTTCAACCATACCGCTTACTTTTAGGCGATATGTATTTACATCAATTTGGGGTATTTCGCCATGGTTACGCACATAGTATAAATGTTGCGGAGTAATAAAATTTTCACGCAATTCTTCGAGAGGGGGCTCAGCATTTACAGGGTTTGTCGTGTGAATAATGAGCTTAGGGTCTTTATTCATGGTATTTTATTCTTATAACTATTGTATAGCGAAATTAATAACAATAAGGCGGGTAGAAAAACACCTCTCGAAGGGTTTAAATTAAAATTCATTTCTCAGTGAAGAATAATATCTAGGATCATGGGCCGATGCGTGAATATCGCAGCAGCAGGCATGATTGCAAAATTGTCTTTTGAGAAGCACCTGTATCGGAACAAGCGTTGAAAAAAAGATAACCGACAGCATAGATAAATCTTATTACGGTGAAATGCATTCACGCCTGCACACGCCCAAAGCAAAACGATTAAAGAAGCAGCGCATCTCAACAGCAGAACCCCGTCATTGGCACGCTTGTAAACTTCATGAGCATGCGCCGGGTATTTTGCCGCGGACTTAAAAATGCAAATAAATATATGATAGGAGCAGCCATTGCCTACAACATACAGAAATACATGAAATACATCAGCCTTAAAACAAAATAAAATCAATAGCCAAGCAGCCACCTTCAATTTATGATGTAAATGGCATCCCTAAGCTTATTTTTTTGTGTTTAGAGCCCTCATAAAAAAATCCTGAAGCCAAACCATCCCGTAAAGAGGCAGTAATAAAAACTAAAATAATTATGCGGTAATGCGAAATAGTAGATCAGATAAAATTAAAGTGATGTTGTGCAACTGTCACCGATGTTACGGGCTGGCGTTCTTGTCCATCTAAAGATACAATCATTTTTATGTCGTCTGTTGCTGTCGTTTGTCGAATGCTTTTTTGTCTGGGTTGTGTGTCGGGTTTTCTATTTTTTGAAAGCGTTGGAAATTTTTTAAAAACAATTTTCTTTTTACAGTGGCTTTGCAAGCTCTTTGACAAAGCATTGGTTTGTGCCTGGACTTGTACTGCTTTGGCAATGTGCTTGCAAAATGCGTGGGCTAATCCTCATCTTCTTCCGTTTCTTCTGTTATTACTACTTCTTCTTCCAACTCATCCAATACAATTTCTTCTTTGGCTTCTATGCCATATAAACGATTGACCGTTTCGATAATTTGTCTGTCAGTTTAATGGTTGTTGTGTCGGTCTTTACGCTTTGCCGCCATAGTTGGACGGCTTGGCGTTGTGGCGGTATTTCGTGTTCCGTCAGGCAGATATCGTTAGTTGAGTAATATAAAAAGTTCATGATTATTCTATTGCTCAATTTATAACATCAAGCTGGATATGCAGCTACAAATAAATTTATAGCGAAAAACCGCACCTGTATGTCGGCTTTGCGCTATTTTTTACTTTTTTGAGTAGCGTTTATTTACAACAGCTTATCCAGGGGTGGCTGTATTTGATTAAATGTTTTTACTTACATGGGTGTACATTTTCTGTCTTTCGCCCAGCTATGTTGACCGGGAAGCTTCTGCACCCGATAATACACCGAATAGAATTAATTTTGCGCCGCATAATCTTACCTTAACCTTTTTGTTCTGTTTATGGTTAAGCACAGAAGATACATAAGATGCCTAAAGTAACTATAGACGATATAACGGTTGAGGTTCCTGCTGGAACCACCATATTGAATGCTGCACGGCAGATCGGTGTAAATGTCCCACCCGCGATGTGCTATTACACTAATTTAAAAGGCAGCGGCGGCTATTGCAGAGTGTGTTTAGTAAAGGTGAGTAAAGGCTCTGAGAAGGACCCCCGCCCCATGCCCAAGCTTGTTGCAAGCTGTCGCACACCGGTTATGGACGGTATGGTAGTTCAAAATCTGACATCTCCAGAGGTTCTTGAAGCACGAAAAGGTGTGGTTGAATTTTTATTGATTAACCACCCCCTCGATTGTCCGATCTGTGACCAAGCTGGCGAGTGCCACTTACAGGATTTAAGCTACGAGCACGGATTTGCAGAATCTCGATACGAATTTGAACGCCGCACTTTTGAGCCGGAAAACATAGGCCCCTATATTCAATTGCACATGACCCGATGTATTCTATGCTATCGCTGTACGCAGATTGCGGATCAGCTTACACCTGAACGTGTACATGGTGTATTAAACCGTGGCGAAGTTTCTGAAATCAGTACTTATATCGAGCAGGCCATTGACAACGAGTTCAGCGGAAACATGATTGACGTTTGTCCGGTTGGCGCATTAACTGATAAAACGTTTCGATTTAAAAGCCGGGTGTGGTTTACAAAACCCGTATATGCGCATCGCAACTGTAGTAAGTGCTGTGGTAAAGTAACATTATGGTATAAAGGCGATGATGTGCTTCGTGTAACAGCAAGAAAGGATACATGGGGGGAGGTAGGAGAATTTATCTGCAATGATTGCCGCTTTCACACAAAAGATACCAGGGACTGGATTATTGAGGGTTCTGCAAAAGTGAATCCCCATTCGGTTATTTCACAAAATCATTACGAGCTTCCATTTGAATTGCCCGTAAAAAACAAGCAGATCACATCCTGATGGACTCCATCCTCATATTTAAGATCATATTAATTTTTATTGTTTTTGGGGTTTCACTTGGTATTGCTGCATATAGCACCTGGGCAGAGCGTAAAGTTGCTGCTTTTATGCAGGACAGGCTGGGTCCTAACCGTGCAGGTCCATTCGGAATTCTTCAACCGATTGCGGATGGCGTAAAAATGTTTTTTAAGGAGGAATTTATTCCCGGCACATCCAATCGCATCCTATTTATATTAGGTCCCGGCATTGCTATGGCAACCGCATTAATGACAAGCGCTGTTATTCCCTGGGGGCCTGAAGTAACTGTGGGAGGTGTAACTGCACCATTGCAGGTAGCCGATGTGAATGTTGGTATTTTATATGTGATGGGTGTTGTGTCGTTGGGTGTTTATGGAATTATGCTTGGCGGATGGGCGAGCAACAATAAATATGCACTGATGGGTGCTGTGCGGGCATCATCGCAAATGATTAGCTATGAGCTTGCAATGGGCATGAGCGTAATAGCAGTTGTGATGACAACAAATTCTCTCAGCATTCGCGATATTGTTAATGATCAGCACGGTATGGCGTGGAATGTTTTTGTGCAGCCATTAGGTTTTTTTATTTTCATAATCTGTGCATTTGCAGAGTGCAACAGAACACCCTTCGATCTTCCAGAATCGGAAACAGAATTAGTAGGAGGTTATCATACAGAATACAGCAGCATGAAGCTTGGATTTTATTTATTTTCTGAATATGTCAACATGTTTGTGTCGTCGGCAATTATAGCTGCAATGTTTTTTGGCGGGTATAATTTTCCATTTATGGATAGATTACCGGATGCATTTGCAGCATGGCTGGGAGTAGCTGTATTTATGGCTAAAATTGTATTCTTTATTTTCTTTTTTATGTGGATACGCTGGACAATTCCGAGATTTCGATATGATCAGCTTATGCGTTTAGGCTGGCAGATTTTGTTACCATTAGCAATATTGAATGTTTTAATAACCGGAGCGGTTTTGGTTTTGAAGGGATAATCCATGCAATCACTCACCAATAGATCAAAGCAGGTTTCTAACAAGAAGATGACATTTATTGAGCGGATATATTTACCCGCTATTCTAAACGGCTTGCGTATTACCGTTACACATTTCTTTAAAAAGAAAGCCACAATAAACTATCCTGAACAAGTACGGGATCACGGGCCTTACTGGCGTGGCATTCATGTTTTAAAGCGTGATGAAGAAGGACGGGAAAATTGCACTGCATGTGGCTTATGCGCTGTTGCCTGTCCTGCCGAAGCAATAACTATGGAGGCCGCCGAACGCCAACCCGGCGAAGAACATTTATATCGCGAAGAGAGATATGCTAAAGAATATAACATCAATATGCTGCGCTGCATTTTTTGCGGATTATGTGAAGAAGCCTGTCCGAAAGATGCAATCTATCTCACCGAACGAATTGCGACATCCGAATATAGTCGTGGGAAATTCATTTTTACTAAAGATATGCTGGTGGAAGGAGTTGAAAAAGATAAAAGGATTGATATCAGCAGGAGGAAGAAACTGAGTTAAGTGAAGTTGTATAATTGTTGACTAAATAATTATTTATGACACTACATGCTTTCACTGTTTATTTCATTCCAGCTTAACATATTCTCCCTCCGTTTATTCTTTAATATCTCTTCCTTTTGTTTTAGGCAGGCTAAATTTTTTAGGGAGAAGCCGCGATTTAATAACCAAATGTTTCTAAATAAATATAATTACCGCTTTACAAATACCGATTGAAGCTGCATGATATCTGACGAAACATACAGCGCATAAACCCCCGTTTTCAAAGTTGAAATATCAAGGATAAGCAGATTACTTTCAACGGAAAATTTTAAGTTTATTTTCTGTCCTAAATCATTGATAGCATATACCGTTAATTGATCCTTTACCAGTGCGGGTAATTCGGCAAATAAGTTACCTGCAGATGGATTTGGATAGATATGTATAGATTCATCACCTGTAATTTCAACGAAAATTATGTTTGAATATGTTGGTGTGCCGTTAAAATCAGTTTGCCGTAAACGATAAAATGATTTTCCGGTTAACGGGTCATCATCCCACACTGTATAATTCAATGAAGTGTAACTATTGCCTGCACCATCAGCAATTGCAATATCCTTCCAGTCATTTCCATTTACGGAGCGCTGAACTGTAAAAAAATCATTGTTTAGTTCACTCGATGTCATCCATTCGAGCTTAACCTGATCATTAACCGGTGTGGCGGAAAATTCTACTAAAACAATCGGCAGGGGTGTTGTTTCTGATATAGATCCTATAGTAATATACTTCGTCGAATTGTTTGCAATATGCGACGATGTAATTCCGCTCACAGTAATCACACCGCCCGAATAAGTAAAGGTCAATCCATCTGCAGAGGAATAAACTGTTGCATCGTTAAATCCTCCATCATTATCTACCATTAATATTAAATCTGCAGGTGTAATCATAAAGAGCAGTGCACAGGCAGCAAGCTTAAAATCCATATTAAAAGCACCTGCAAAATTTGTTTTGGTTACTTTCCATTCACGTTCAAGCCTCGAATAAACACTTGGGGGCATTTCGAGGGCTGATGCAATCGTTGCACACATCTGCCCATTATTATTTCCCGTTATCACATAAGCTCTGTCGGCGCCGTAGTCTGTTGCAGTGGTTGCATTTGCAGGATTAGTAGCTGCAAGTGTGCTCATATAAATTCTTGTTGTATCATCAAGTGAATGGGATTGTTTTTGAAGAAGTTCTTCATCATCATCCCTGCCAATGCCAATTATGTTTTTATTGTAGGTTGATGTATTATAAATTTCGCTTGATGAAGACGTATAATAATTATGGGGCATGGTAATACCGTATTTCACTGCGAGATAGGATTCTACAACCTGGTGGCTTGTGGAAGTTAGAGCGCTATTGCTTGCAATGATCTCGGCAATTTTACCATCATAAGGAAGAGAACCGTCAAAATCGCCATCGCCAAAAATCATGTCCATCTTCGGATCGTATAAGGGATTATCGATAATAGTAGCAGCAGAAGCTCCATTAAAATAATGAGTAGTTGTTGAAGTAGCAGCATTGATATTTTTCGCAAATATGAAGGGATTGGTGGCAGTAAAACCTACAGGAGGGGGGCTACCAGTAACTAAAACAAAATCATTATAATAATTTAAGTCTATCCACGGAAAGTTAGAGCCCTCACCCCATTGCTGGTCAAAAATTTCACGTTCCGTTAGCCCGGAAGGATTATGCGATACGATATACAATTGCCCTTCATTAGAAAATGCAGAGGAAAAACCAATAACGGTCATGTAATCATCAGCACCATCAAACTTTAGTGATGGGTTATAATTTATAAGGTCTGCAGTGCTGTTTTCATATTTTGGTTTGCAAGTAGCAGTAGCCTGTGTCGCATCATTGTAGCCTGCTATATCAGTCCAGTTGGCTACCGGACAGCCATCAGTAGTGCAACTTGTTCCGTAATCCGCTTTCAACCATAATCGCAGGCCGGGAACGAAGCTGCCAACTTGGGTAAATGCCCGGGTTAGCATTATAAGCAGAACACCTGTAATATAGAGACGTCTCATTAAACCTGTAAATATATTCTCAAAATTAATCATAATGGGATTAAAAGGGTTCATTTTTTAAGTATGTGATAACCATTACCTTTGCCGCCGACTTCGCATGAGCCAGTTTTTCTTTTACGCTCTTTCAGCTATTGCAATCGGCGCAAGCCTGTTAATGATTTTTAGCCGCAACACAATGTATAGCGTATTGTTTTTGCTGTTAGGCTTCTTTGCGGTTGCAGGTCTTTATATTATGCTTAATGCAGAGTTCTTGGCTATTGTGCACATCATTGTTTATGCGGGGGCCATTATGGTTTTGTTTTTATATGTTTTAATGTTTATCAATATGAATTTCCCTGCAGCGATGCAGAAGTCTAACCTCGTCCGGCTGGCAGCTATTATAACCGGCGGTATGATATTTCTTGTTTTGTTTGCAAGCTTATGGCAAACACAACTTCCTGAGCCAGCGAAAGAAATTGATGAAAATGCCGGCAGTGTGCAGTTGCTTGGCCAGGTCCTATTCAACGATTTTTTAATTCCTTTTGAATTAAGCAGTATTTTATTTATCTCGGCTATGGTGGGTGTAATGATATTAACGAAAAAAGAGCAGCAACATGAGTGAGCAAATGCAGGGAATTCCACTTGAATATTATGTTATATTGAGTATAATTTTATTTAGTATTGGTGTTGCAGGAATCTTACTGAGGCGCAATCTCATGATTGTGTTTTTAAGCATAGAGCTCATGCTGAATTCTATTAATCTTATGGCCGCAGCTTTCTCATCATACCATAATGACCCTGCGGGCCAGGCATTTGTTTTCTTTATTATGGTTGTGGCTGCTGCCGAGGTAGCCGTAGGCTTAGCTATGCTGGTAATGATCTATCGAAACATCCGCACACTTGATATTAATGCATTAAATACAGCCACCCCTGGATAAGCTGTTGTAAATAAACGCTACTCAAAAAAGTAAAAAATAGCGCAAAGCCGACATACAGGTGCGGTTTTTCGCTATAAATTTATTTGTAGCTGCATATCCAGCTTGATGTTATAAATTGAGCAATAGAATAATCATGAACTTTTTATATTACTCAACTAACGATATCTGCCTGACGGAACACGAAATACCGCCACAACGCCAAGCCGTCCAACTATGGCGGCAAAGCGTAAAGACCGACACAACAACCATTAAACTGACAGACAAATTATCGAAACGGTCAATCGTTTATATGGCATAGAAGCCAAAGAAGAAATTGTATTGGATGAGTTGGAAGAAGAAGTAGTAATAACAGAAGAAACGGAAGAAGATGAGGATTAGCCCACGCATTTTGCAAGCACATTGCCAAAGCAGTACAAGTCCAGGCACAAACCAATGCTTTGTCAAAGAGCTTGCAAAGCCACTGTAAAAAGAAAATTGTTTTTAAAAAATTTCCAACGCTTTCAAAAAATAGAAAACCCGACACACAACCCAGACAAAAAAGCATTCGACAAACGACAGCAACAGACGACATAAAAATGATTGTATCTTTAGATGGACAAGAACGCCAGCCCGTAACATCGGTGACAGTTGCACAACATCACTTTAATTTTATCTGATCTACTATTTCGCATTACCGCATAATTATTTTAGTTTTTATTACTGCCTCTTTACGGGATGGTTTGGCTTCAGGATTTTTTTATGAGGGCTCTAAACACAAAAAAATAAGCTTAGGGATGCCATTTACATCATAAATTGAAGGTGGCTGCTTGGCTATTGATTTTATTTTGTTTTAAGGCTGATGTATTTCATGTATTTCTGTATGTTGTAGGCAATGGCTGCTCCTATCATATATTTATTTGCATTTTTAAGTCCGCGGCAAAATACCCGGCGCATGCTCATGAAGTTTACAAGCGTGCCAATGACGGGGTTCTGCTGTTGAGATGCGCTGCTTCTTTAATCGTTTTGCTTTGGGCGTGTGCAGGCGTGAATGCATTTCACCGTAATAAGATTTATCTATGCTGTCGGTTATCTTTTTTTCAACGCTTGTTCCGATACAGGTGCTTCTCAAAAGACAATTTTGCAATCATGCCTGCTGCTGCGATATTCACGCATCGGCCCATGATCCTAGATATTATTCTTCACTGAGAAATGAATTTTAATTTAAACCCTTCGAGAGGTGTTTTTCTACCCGCCTTATTGTTATTAATTTCGCTATACAATAGTTATAAGAATAAAATACCATGAATAAAGACCCTAAGCTCATTATTCACACGACAAACCCTGTAAATGCTGAGCCCCCTCTCGAAGAATTGCGTGAAAATTTTATTACTCCGCAACATTTATACTATGTGCGTAACCATGGCGAAATACCCCAAATTGATGTAAATACATATCGCCTAAAAGTAAGCGGTATGGTTGAACGTGAACTTGAATTATCTCTCGATATGCTGATGATTAATTTTCCAAAGCATACCGTAATGGCTACGCTGCAATGTGCAGGAAACCGGCGCAATCAATTAATTGAAATTAAACCGGTGCCAGGCGAAGTGCCATGGCAGGAGGGTGCAATTGGCAATGCCACATGGAGCGGTCTGCCGTTAAAGGAAATCTTAAATTTTGCAGGTGTAAAATCAGATGCGTTATATGTTGAGTTTATGGGTGCTGACGATGTTTTCCGGCACGATAAAAATGTTGGTTTCGGCGCATCAATCACCATTGACAAGGCATTAAGCGACGATGTAATATTAGCGTATGAAATGAATGGAAAGCCGCTTGAGCCAACCCATGGTTTTCCGTTGCGTGTGGTGGTGCCCGGTTACATTGGCGCCCGCAGTGTAAAATGGCTCACACAAATACGTCTGCAGATGGAGCCCTCCAAGAATTATTTTCAGGATCATGCCTACAGGTTATTTCCGCCGCAGGCAAGTGCCGAAACCGTTGACTGGAACACAGGTTTGCAACTGGGCGAACTTGCAGTGAATTGTGTAATTACATCGCCCCAAAAAGGAGAAGTATTTAATAATGATTGTATTAAGATGCAGGGTTATGCAATGAGCGGTGGCGGAAGAAAAATTATCAGAGTAGATGTTTCAATGAATAACGGTGAAACCTGGACAACTGCTGCAATAACTGAAGGAGATCAGCCATGGGCCTGGACATTTTGGGAAGTGAGTATGCAATTAGATAATGGAGAACACGAAGTAATTGCGCGGGCATTTGATTCGGCATCAAATACGCAGCCCGAAGATGCAAAGCATGTATGGAATTTTAAAGGTTATATGAATAATGCGTGGCATAAGGTGAAATTTGAAGTGAAAAGGTAGTCTTAAAGTATGTTATGCCAAAAGCACATTAAACCCTATCAAAAGTTGCTTCTATTCCGTAACCATACCTTGATCAGGTTCCATAAGCTGAGCTGCGGCAAAGGATCTAAGGGGATGAATTTATCTCTTATCCTCCCAAATCACAGTGCCTCCGGAAAGAGAATCCGTAAATGCCGAGCAAGTTTCATCTCCACCTCCAGAAAAGCCTCCGTCAGGAGCACAAATAAAATTGCAGTCTGAATCATATAGTGCTGAAAATGCGTCGCAGCAGTAAGGAGGCACGTAGTAATATTTCTCGCCAGCATATTCATATTCAGTTACGTTTGCCGGAGGGTTACGAACTTCTTCGTCTAAAATATCCTCAATTAAATGCCCCACACACACTGGCGTATCTAGAGGAAGATCAATTTTATTACATGCAGTAACGAATACGAACAGAGATAAAGCCAGTAATTTCATATAAAGTATTTAAATACAAATATAAGCTATAATAAAATCCTGATTTGTTATACGAGGCCACATGCTGACTTAGATGCGCAGTGCAGGTTAGTACCGGAAATCTTAAAAATTTGTCTTCCCTGTTCGGAACATTTAGAGTCACCCTTATAGATTTAACTACATACAATAATTATAAATAACTTTATGATAACCTCAATATTTAAACGTAAATCATTTATTACAGGCACTTATATGTCGCTGGTTGTAATGCCTGCCAGCGGCATATTTGCTCAGGCACCCGGCACACTTGATCCATCATTTAGCGCGTTGGAATTGTAATTACACCCGTGGGTGCCTTTAACGAGCAGATATATGATATGGCAATTACTGCTGATAATATAATGTAATAACCCAGAGTTCCTTTCTGGTAATTATAGCCAGGGGCCTGAGAGAACAAATTATAAATATTGTCAGACTTCTACATTCTTTCCGGCGTTTCGATACCCAACAGAATTAAACCATCTTTTAAAACTCTGCCTACCACTTTTGTAAGAGTCAGCCGAAGCTGTAGTTTTTCTTCACTTTCAGCTTTTAATATTGAATAATTTGAATAAAATCTATTAAATAATTTCGCGAGGTGGTAAATGTAATTTGCAATTTCTGCAGGAGAGTATGCTTCTGCTGCTGTTTTAATTATACCCGAATAGTGGTATAGCTGCACGATAATTTCTTTTTCTTCAGCATTTAATTCATTACCAGTTATTTCGGCAGTTATGTCTCCTGCTTTCCTCAGCAACGACTGAATTCTTGCGTACGTGTATTGGATAAACGGGCCTGTATGGCCGTGCAGGTCAATGGACTCTTGGGGATTGAATAATATGCGCTTTTTCGGATCAACTTTTAATATAAAATATTTTAATGCCCCAAGCCCAATCTGCCTGCTCACATTATTTTTTTCATCCTCAGAAAAACCAAATATTTTATCTGAGTTACCGAGAAAATCTCCTGCCTCCTTTATCATTTCGTCAATCAGGTCATCAGCATCTACAACTGTTCCTTCACGGCTTTTCATTTTTCCTTCGGGCAAATCAACCATGCCATAGCTCAAATGATAAATGCCATCAGCATAAGGCTCGCCAAGCTTTTTTAATACATGCTTTAGAACCTTAAAATGATAATCCTGTTCGTTGGCAACAACATAAATGGATGTGTTCATTTTAAAATCAATATACCTCTGATGAGCAACTCCAATATCCTGCGTTATATATACACTTGTGCCGTCGCTTCGAAGTAACACCTTTTCATCGAGGCCATCTGATGTCAGATCAACCCATACAGAACCATCGTCTTTTTTGGAAAAAACACCTTTTTGTAGTCCATCCAAAACTATCGAACGGCCTTTTGTGAAATGCTCTGACTCAAAATAATCTTTTTCAAAATCTACCCCTATTTTCCGGTATGTTTCATTCAAACCTTCATAAACCCAGTTGTTCATTTTATTCCATAAGGCAAGCACTTGCTCATCTCCGCCTTCCCACTTGCGAAGCATTTCTACAGCTTCAAGATAAATTGGTGATGATTTTTCAGCTTCATCTTTTGTTTTAGCTTGTTGTATTAATTCAGAAACTTCTCTATCCAACATTTTCTGATATTCAACATAATACTTTCCAACAAAATGATCTCCTTTCATCCCTTCGGCTTCTGGTGAGGAGCTATTCCCTTTTCTCAAATATGCAACCATGCTTTTACAAATCGCAATGCCGCGGTCATTATAAATATTTACTTTATGCACTTCGTTGCCGGCAGCTTCAAGAATATTTGCCACCGAAAAACCAATGAGCATATTCCTGACATGTCCTAAATGCAGAGGCTTATTAGTATTGGGGCCACAGTATTCTACAACTATTTTTTTACCGGTTAATTCATGCGTATGATAATTTTTAAGAGAAGATACATCCTTTAAAACATTGAGCCAGTGATTATCACTGAATGAAATATTGAGAAAACCTTTTATTACATTAAACTTAGAAATACTATCACCATGTTTAAGTAAAGCCGTTCCAATTTCATTTGCAGTTATATCAGGAGACTTTTTACTGATTTTTGAAAATGGAAAAATAACAACAGTCATTTCTCCTTCAAACTCAGGAGGTGTTTTGTCAATTTTAATATTTGATTTTTCAATGTCAGCAGAATATAAGGTTTTTATAACTTCCTGAACATTGCTTTTTAACTGATCTTCAAGTGTCATTTACAGGCGCTTTTCTATTTCAGCAGAAATTTGCTCCAGTATTTCAAGTGCAATTTCTGCCATCAGGTTTTTCTTATTGTCGAGTGTCGGATTTATCTCGGTAATTTCCATGCAGCATATTTTTGAGTTTTTTGCAAGCCCGCTCATCAATTGAAAAGCTTCGCTTTCGTACAAGCCGCTTTTAACAGGCGTGCCTGTACCTCTGGAAATATTTGAGTCCATACTGTCAACATCGAACGAAACGTAGATTCTGTCGCATTCCGTTAATTGCTTCAGCGCATCGTCTACTACAAACTGAATTCCTGTCTCCCGCATTTTTTGCACTGTGTAAATTTTTACTTTATTCTTTTTTAAAACATAACGTTCAGCTTTTTCCGTATCACGAAGTGCAATATAAATAAGATCTTTAAATATTACTTTGGGAGATATGCCGCCAATTTTTTTTAATTTTTCCCATGCTTCAATTGTTATTCTTTCGAGCTGATTCACTTGTGATATTTTATTATCGAGCCCTGCTGCCGAAGCCAGCGGCATGCCATGTAAATTACCCGACGGAGTTGTGTAAGGCGAGTGAATATCCGCATGTGCATCAATCCAGATAACACCTAACCTTTCCTCCGGGAAAGCCATTT
>MWVX01000200.1_pt1 | contig 17031 bp, 19 predicted proteins | sample 1047311 | NCBI WGS metagenome assembly MWVX01 (sample SAMN06349984, study PRJNA376086) | soil metagenome | isolation source: MtG-4 sample Antarctic (ecotone) soil | place: Antarctica | collected 2015-01-13 | reverse complement strand
GGCAGTAAGACCGCAGTTACTTTCCATTGCTGATATTCATGAATTTAATAAAATGAAAGACACTCTTTCTGATGAAGATCAGAAGCTTTATCTTGCGCATCCGAAGGATTCTGCCTTTCTGATAAAAAAATATTTCCAGTCTGCACCACCCGACACAGATGTACTGGCCTATCAGCATCACGAGTTGCCGGATGGACACGGCTTTCCGCTCAGTCTGAAGGCCGAAAAGGTTTCACCCTTGTCGGCGCTGTTTATCATTTCAAATGATTTTGCTTATTACTTTCTGAAAGATGATGAGCCTTCGGTGGATGATTTTATCCTGAAGGCGCATTCCCGCTATGACTTTGTGAATTTCCGGAAGATCATCAAGGCACTCGAGAAACTGAAAAAATAAAAGACGGCACCCGAGGGGTGCCGTACTACGAGCTTACTTCTTGGTGTTAATATCGTTCCACTTCTTGAAAGCTTCTTCGCGCTGGCGCATCTTGTCCTGAATAGCAGTGTGACATTTCTGAGTCGCGTCCTGAGAAGAAGAAGCAAGAAGGCATTTTTTAAGGTCGCCCATTTGAGACATTGTCGTATCAAGTTCTTTGACCTGATAGTCGCGCAGTCTTTTCCAGTATTCTTCTGCGAAAGCTGACACACTTAGAGACAAAATGGCGATGGCGAGTAGTAATTTCATTGAATTCCTCCGATGTTAAAGGGACGTTTTAATTTTTTTCTTCTTAGAGTATATGCGAGACGATTTCATTTGTTTACTAAAGCTTTCATTTGCATCCTTGAGAGCTTTCATCTGAGTCTTGTGAGTAGCACGACATGCTTGCATGGCCTCTTTGTTGGCAGCACCTGAAATACAGACTTTGAGCTCATTCAGGGAAGAGATGCGCTTATCGATATTAGAAAGCTGATGCTCTTTTGCTTTCCCCAGCATTTCACCATCTTGGGCCGATAATGATGAGCAGAGAGAAAACACAACTGCAAAGGTCAGAAATTTCATAATACCTCCGATTGATATTCAATAGGGTCGATCATACCAGCTTCCCGAAAGCCTCTGAGGCGCAAAGCGCAGGAGTCACATTTGCCGCATGCTGTAGTGGAGCTTTGATAGCATGACCAGCTGAGCTCGAAGGGAACCTTAAGATCTTTTCCCTTAAGGACGATATCTTTTTTCTTCATGCTGATGACCGGTGTCTGAACTGAGATATCCCCGGCCTTTGTTCCTTCTTTTATCACTTCATTGAGTGCCTTGTAATAAGAAGGACGGCAATCCGGATATCCAGGCGAATCTTCATGGTTAGCGCCAATATAAAGATTGGTCGCACTAATTACTTCAGCATACGAAACTGCGAGAGAAAGAATAATTGTATTACGAAAAGGGACGTAAGAATCAGGGATGAGATTGGAATCACCCTGATAATTTTTTACCGAGATGCTTTCGTCGGTGAGGGAACTTCCACCAATCTGGCGGAGAAAATTCATGTCGATAACTTTGCGGTGTTTTTGGGGAACTTTGTAGTAATCAGCGATATCATCGAAAGATTTTCTCTCGCGACGGGAAGTCCTCTGACCATAGTCCATGTGAAGAAAATGGAGTTCGTGAGCTGCCTGCGAGGCAATTCCGGCGCAGACTAGTGAGTCCATGCCACCTGATAAGAGTACGATTGCCTTTGTCATCTACGCCTTTTCGCAACACTCTTTGATCTTGTCTTCGATCGTCTTCACTTTCCTGAGAGCATTGACCTTCTTCTCCGCAATTGTACCCGAAGTTTCTCTCACCATGGTGTAAAATTTAATTTTTGGCTCAGTTCCTGATGGGCGAAGGAAAAGCTTGTTACCTGATTCGAACGTGAATGAAAGAACATTACTTGCTGGAAGATTGATTCCCTTGAGGTAATCCTCCTTCGCGACGATCTTCTCACCCGCAAAGTGTGACTCCGGATAGTTTCTGAAATACTCCATGATCCGGTCAATCTTCTGTGATCCTGCGACACCTTCGTAATCCTGAGACACGAGGGATTCAAAGAAGAAGCCATACTTGTCATAGATAGAATCCAGGGCCTCCATGAGATTCATGCCCTTCTTTTTAAAGTAGAGAGCGATCTCAGAGATCATTGCTACAGATGATACGCCGTCTTTGTCACGAGCCTCGTTGTGTAGCATGTATCCGAATGATTCCTCGGAAGCAAAGACAAAGTTCATTGGAGATTTTTTTATTTCATGCTCGCGAAGACGTCCTGCCATCCACTTAAAGCCGGTCAGAGTGTCTTCCACTGTTCCACCAAAGCTTTCAACAATCGCATTCTGGATGGGTGACGTGACAATGGATTTCAGAATCAGTGGATTTTCCGGGAGAGATTTTTTTTCCTGGCGGCGGCTGAAAATGTAATAGAGCATGAGCGCACCAATCTGATTCCCGTTAGGGTAGGCAGCCTTGCCGTGATCATTTACAGCGAGCCCAAGACGATCACAATCGGGATCAGTTGCGCAGACAATATCAGCATTCGTTTTCAGCATCAGATCAACTGCGAGGGACAACGCTTTCGGATCTTCCGGATTCGGATATTTTACTGTCGGAAAATTTCCATCAGGCCTGGCCTGCTCTGCAACTGATACAAACTTGGTGAAACCCAGGCGTTTGGCGATTGTTTCACATGGAACCTGGCCTGTTCCGTGAATGGAAGTATAGACAACAGAGAGCTCGCCACCATGATTTTTTATCATCTCAGGGTCAAGCATCACTTTATCTTCAATCACTTTATAGAAAGCTTCATCCACTTCGGGACCGGTCCATGCAGCGAGATTTTTCTTCAGCGCTTCTTCAAACGTCATGTGCCTGATTTGTCCCCAATCGGTAAGTGCGTTGTATTCGGTGATGATTTCTTTATCGTAAGGAGGAACTACCTGAGCGCCATCATTCCAGAAAGCCTTGAAGCCATTGTAGATCGGGGGATTATGGCTGGCGGTAATCATAATTCCAGCGTGCGCCTTCAAGTGTCTTACGGCAAAGGAGAGCATTGGAGTCGGGGTGAGTTCTGGAAAAACATGCGCCTTAATTCCATTGGCGGCAAAAACTCCAGCGGCTTCCAGGGCAAATTCCCGCGAGCAGTTTCGTGAATCGTAAGAAATAACCGCGGAACCCTGGTTTCCAAGATGCTTGATCACAGTATTTGTCAGTGCTTGTGTGGCACGGCGGACATTGTATTTATTCATCCGGTTTTGGCCCATGCCCATAGGGGCACGCAGTCCTCCGGTACCGAATTCGAGATCCCGATAAAATCTTTCTGTTAATTCCGTTTCCGAGGCCGGCAGCTGATCGATAAGACCTGCAATTTCCTTGCGATCCTGATCTGTGAAATATGCGTTCTGACCCCAAAGTCGGGCAGCCGCCAAAATCTTCTGATCCATGATTTCCCCTTAGTTCAGACGAAAAGAAACTACTCGGACACTCTTTCTAAGTCAAAAATGACACGCGGCAAATGGCTCATAAATCCTTGATACTCCCTGCTGGCGGAACTATATTAAGGACCATGGCTAATCCGAAATTTAAGCATCCAAAAAATATCCCGGGCCCTTTCTATTGCACGGATCCCGACGATGACAGCGGTGAAGGTTGTATTGCCTGTAACGTTTGTTATTCGGGAGCACCGGAATTCTATGCGGAAGACGACAATGGGAACGCTTACATTAAAAAGCAGCCCACAACTCCGGATGAGATCAATCTTTGCGTCGAGCAAATGGACGCCTGCCCGGTAAATTCCATCGGCAAAAACGGTTAATTTTCACCACAAAATTCTTCTTTCCCTTAAACTTGAGAAAAGACCCTTTTCCAAGGAAGGAAGATGAACCCTACGACCATTCAGTTGGCGGCCACAATTATTTTTGCCGTCGCCATTCTCCACACGTTTCTTGTCAGTAAGTTTGCTCACATTGCTCACAAATATCCGGAAGGATCGATGGGTGAGAATTTCTTCCACTTCATGGCGGAAGTTGAAGCTGTCTTCGGTATGTGGGCACTCGTTTTCATTCTTTTCGTAATGGCCGTAAGCGGAACACACGCTCCGGTTGAGTATCTTGAATCTCTTAACTTCACTGAGCCTGGATTTGTTTTCGTCATCATGGCGATGGCAGGCACTCGTCCGGTGATTAAGCTCGCGGAAAAAATCATCGTCGCAATTTCAAGAGTGATTCCAATTTCACCCAAGATGGCCTTCTACATTACTGCTCTGGTTATTGGACCTCTTCTTGGATCATTCATTACTGAGCCAGCTGCGATGACTGTTACTGCGATCATCCTTCTTAAGAATTTCTACTCGAAAGAAATGTCGACTAAGCTCAAGTACGCAACAATCGGTCTTCTCTTCGTAAACATCTCGATTGGTGGAACACTCACTCATTTTGCTGCCCCCCCGGTTCTGATGGTTGCAGGTAAATGGGGATGGGGCATGTCTCACATGTTCCTAAACTTCGGTTACAAAGCGGCCATCTCTTGTCTCATCAGTGCTATCTCTGTTGCTTTCATGTTCAAGAAAGAACTTACTGGAGACTTCCAGCTGCGCGCTGATAATACCGAAAAAATGCTCCCCCCAGTCTGGGTAACACTTGTTCACCTGATCTTTCTCGCTCTCGTCGTTGTGAATGCTCACCATATGGTTGTGTTCATGGGACTTTTCCTTTTCTTCCTCGGCTTCACTATCGTGACAAAGGAATTCCAGGATGAAGTTCAGGTGAAGTCTTCCCTTATGGTTGGATTCTTCCTTGCTGGCCTCATTGTTCTTGGTACTGAGCAGAAGTGGTGGCTCCAGCCGCTTATCTCAAGCCTCTCTGATCAGGTTCTTTATTTCGGATCAACTGCTCTCACTGGTATCACTGACAACGCTGCACTTACTTATCTGGGGTCTCTTGTTGAACTCACAGATTCAGCTAAGTACTTCCTGGTTGCTGGTGCGGTTACGGGTGGTGGTTTGACAGTTATCGCGAATGCTCCGAACCCAGCTGGTTACGGAATTCTGAAAGACTCTTTCGGTTCAGATGGGATCAGCCCACTTGGACTTTTGAAAGGCGCACTCTATCCGACATTTATTGCGATTCTTTGTTTCGAGTTACTTCCTCACTTAGGTTAATCATCGAAAAGGCCCCTTGAGGGGCCTTTTTTTGTTCTTTTCTGCCGGTCTCTTCATCCTATGTTTTTGAAGTATAATAGAGCGGGGGAGCCATGCCATCAATTCTCATTGCCGTTCTTATTTTCTCATCTATTCTCATTGCCGACGATTCCAGCAACGCCCGTCAAGAGCTTCAGGAATTTGTCCTTAGGAATTATGGGAGATTGAGTGAGGGTAATCTTCGTACTTACGGTCGTTTCTGTGCCGGTGGGAACAATGTTGATCCGAGTTCCGACTACTGCGTGCAGATGAGAGATCGTTACGGGTCAGTTCTCACTCAGTTCTCGCGTCTTCTTTCCAGGGCCGGTGATACTTCAGTAACTCCGGAGCAATCAACGAAAAGTTTATATTGTGTTCCTCCCGGGGCTCCCGAGACATTTGATATAGAAAGCCTTCTACAATCTCTGAACCAGGCAAGAGAGTGTGCTCCCCTGGCGGTTGGTGAGTTCAAGCGCTTTCCCATGTCATTTGCCGAAGGTCGGCATCACAGGCCGTTTTTACTCAAGAGAAGGGATGCCAATAATCTCGAAGCAACTGTGCAGATAGATTTTCGTCCGAGTGATGGAGCAAGGCTTGATGCTCTGGCAATGCAGTCGCGTGTTCAGGGATGCCTGGATATCGCGGCTCCGTATCTTAACAGCGGTGGACAGAACCTGAGAGTGAGACTTATTAATCCGCAAGAAGCACAAACCCTTCCAACTGCGGAAAGGCCTGATGCTTCGGTAGTGGAAGTCGCAAATTCAAACGTTACTAATCCGGATGGATCTCCCGCCCTCTTGAGAGATCACTCAGCACTCTTCGGTGATGCATCACCTTGTGAAGTTCTCGTGCACGAAATTCTCCATCATCTGGGTCTTTGTGACGAGTACGCGGACGAACCGAGGGGTGGGTGTCGGGTAAGTCCGAATGTAAACACGATTATGGGTGATAGCTTTGCCGCCTGGGCCGATATGCCTCACAAAAGATCTTGTTCATGCGGCACTGAAAATTGCCGGACGGCGATCAGAAATATGACCCCTGAAACTGAGAGCATTATGGGGCAGCAGTCGCTCGGTGATGTCATTAGTGGGATTGCGAGATACTGTCGAACAGAAGAGCTCCCACCTTCTTCAGATATTGATCAACCAGCACGTCGTTACTTGCTTCTGGATATCAACACCATGGATACAGAACATACCTCTACTTTTGAGTCCAGAAAACTGAGACTGGTAGGAAACAAACTTGAAGTCGAAAGGCGCCGCGTGACCTGCAGCTGTAATCCTTCAGAAGAATTCTGCCGGATGAATCTCGTTAATGTTTCAAGAAGAGCGCAGAAGCTCAGATCGGCGGTTTCATGCCCGGATGGAATGTGGGCAGATCAAAATCCTCCCGTTATTGCCAGGGGAGAGTCCTCACGTCTTGATGGCAATAACTATGTCCTCGTTTCTCCCGAAAGAAGAACTTCATTCATTACGCCTAATCATTTCGACCGTATCATGAACGGGAATTGTGCTCAGGGAGCGGCCGGAAAGTATAATATCTGTGCCGATGCCTCACAGGCCCCTGTTGGAGATCGGAGATGTACTCTGGCGGCCGGAAAATGTGATGATCAGTCCTTTTTGGGAACAACTCAGCAATGAAGCTCATCCCTTTCCTGATCATTATGGCATTTAGTCCAGCTGTTCCTGCGATTACACTTGAGAAAGTTCAACCATCACTCATCGGAACTAATCGCCAGGTATTTCATCTTTCTCCCGATAAAAGGCGTTTCGAGAACCAGACGCAGGTATTTACCGCGAACTCGAAGGAATATTTTTCGGGGGAATATGTTTTACAGGGGAAAGACAAGGAACTTGCAGTTTTCAACCGGAAGCTTGAAGAGATTCTCAAAAAGTTAAAGGGTGCTGACCAGGTTCTCAAAGGGGAAGGGAAGAGCTTCAATGAGCTTTCACAAGGGAAAGAACACTCTTCTGAAATCATTCTGGAAGGATTCAGAATTCCGGAGAACAGGGAAGATTATAAAACCTTGTCAGAAATTTTCTATGGTCTTTCGGGCCTGAAGTGGAAGCTCTGGAATGGTTTTAAGCTGAACTCAGATCTCAGTCAGGTCACGGTCTATCGAAATGGAAAAGCTGAAGCACCGAAAAAATATCATACGGACGTCTACTGCAGGGAAACTTCCCAGACCAGTATCTGTACTTACATGAATAGTGGATCTGTCTGGATCAAGCGCTGATCAGATAGAGACTTCTCTGACTTTATAGTTCCAGCCTTTCGGTCCAACGGCTCTCCCCGCCTGGATACCAACAAGCTTTTCTCTGAGGCTCATTCCCATTTTCCCTTGAGGATCTTTCATGCGATAAGTTTTTCCATCTTTATCGAGGAAAGACGCAATCGGTGCGATTACTGCTGCCGTTCCGCAGACGAAGGCTTCAGTACAACGTCCTTCTTCAACTGCTTTCAGGACATCATCAATTGAGAGGCGCCCTTCAACGACTTCGATATTATCAGCACGGGCAATTTCCATAATGGAGCCTCTGGTCACCCCATCAAGAATTGTATCCGTAAGTTTCGGCGTATGAAGAACTCCGTCCATCACGGCAAAGAAATTCATGCCTGACATTTCTTCAATGTATTTGTGTTCATGGGCATCGAGCCACATGGTCTGATCGCAACCGAGCTTGATGGTCTTATCGTAAGAGCTGAGAGAAGCCGCGTAGTTCGCACCTGTTTTGGCGAAACCAACTCCTCCTGGAGCACAACGGATATCTTCCCGCTCGATATAAACTTTTACTGATTCCCCTGAGAAATATGAACCTGAAGGGGAGGCGATGATGACAAAAAGAAATTGCTTCGCGGGCTTAATTCCCATTCCAACTTCAGTCGCAATCATGAATGGACGAAGATAAAGGGATTCACCCAGGCGCTTAGGAACTGCGTTTTTACAGTAGGCCGAGATCACATCACATGCTTCAAGAAACATATCTTCCGGAACGTCTGGCATCGCCATTCTTTTGGCAGAAACATTAAATCTTCTGGCATTCATTTCCGGACGGAACATATGAATGGAATCATCCGGATGACGGAAAACCTTCATCCCTTCAAAGATCTCCTGACCATAATGAAAAACCTTCGCACATGGATCGAGGGCCAGTGGTCCATAAGGAAGGAGGTCCATCTTCCCCCATTCGCCCTTATCATAAGAAGAGACGATCATGACGGGGCAAACGTACTTTCCGAAGCCTAAATTATTATCTGTAACCGAGAACTTTTTGATTCTTTCCACGGCATCCGGGTGGATTTCGACTTTCTTCATGGTTTCCTTGCCTTTTTCGCGCGGCTCTATGATAAAATTTCTAGGCATTCATAACATGGAAAAATTGAGATGAAAAACCTAAGAAACCTATCGCTCGCTGTGGGAATTGCGCTTTTGATTACCGCCACTTGTATGGTGTTTTTGAGTGCAATATCTAAAGAAAGTTCGCCTACTATTTATCGCCTCTTAATGCTGCTCGGAGCCGATGTCGTTAATGGTGGTTACATTCAGATGTTCACTTACTTCGCCTTTTTCTGGGCATGGTTTGAAGTGAAGGACAAACTTAAGGCCATTGCCCGTGAACGGAAGGCCTTCAAGATGAACATCATTCCTACTCATGAGAAGCTTGTTTTCCTGCCTGAGGATATTAATAATCTGAAATTCAAACTTATCGAGTTTGAGAAAAAAGAAAAATACATCCTGAGTGATCTTCTGAAAAAAGCGACGACGAAATTCCGCACAACGGGTTCCCTTTCAGAGCTGATCGATATCGTGAGTATTCAGATCGAGGTTTCTCAGGAAAAAGCCGAAGGCGATCAGTCAGTGATCCGCTATCTGGCCTGGGTAATTCCATCGCTTGGATTTATCGGAACTGTGATCGGAATTTCTCAGTCCCTCGTTTATGCAAACTCTGGGGACATGGACAAGATCACCTCACTTCTTGGAGTGGCGTTTGATACGACTCTCGTAGCACTTGTTCTTTCCGTCTTTCTCATGTGGTTTGTTCACCAGCTCCAGGAAGAAACAGATCGTTTTCACTCTGACCTCAAGGAATTCGTGATCGATAACCTGATCAATAAAATTGAAATTCGATGAGAAAACGCCGCCAGATCGAATTATTCTCTCTCTCGTTTCTTGATCTGATTTCCGGAGCACTTGGTGCTGTCATTATTCTTTACGTCGCTATTCCCAAGAGTAAGCCATCAGTTCAGGAAGCTCCGAAGGTGGTGGATCGTACACTGGAAGTAGCATCGCTCACATCGAAGCTCGAAGAATTGCAGAAGAAAACCCAGTCTCTCGAAGCGCAACTCGTTGAAGCGAAGACACCTGTGCCTCAGGTACCGGGCGGTGTCGACATGGACATCGGGTTTAAGTTCCGTGGGAAAAGAATTGTTTTTATTATCGATACTTCTTATTCGATGACCCAGGAAGATCGCATGGGACAGGTGAAAGCAGGTCTTAAGATGCTTCTCACGGCCCTGCCGAATACTTTCAAAGTTGAGATCGTTCAGTTCCCCTGGGGAGATCGCGCTCCCTATAAAGCACTCTGGGGCGGGCTTCGTGATACCGATAACGCCCACAAGTATGCAGCTTTTGAGTTTATTTATTCTATGAAGCCTTACGGTGGAACTCCAACCAGAGAAGCACTCACTCACGTCCTCACACATTATAAGGATATCAGCGATATCGTTCTTCTTACTGATGGAGCACCATCGCTTCATAACTCAAATAAAAAAGATGATATCCACGACATCCTGAGGGTCGTGAAAGAAAGTAACAAAAATAAAATTCAGATTAACACGATCGGAGTGGGTGAGAACTTCATCCGCGACAGAAGCAGCGATCAATATCAGTTCCTGAGCCTTCTTTCAGACTACAATGGCGGATTCTTCGTTGGCTTCTAGGTTAAAGGTGCCGGAAGAAGCTTGTGCTTTTTCACGATTTTTCCGATCTCCGGATTAGTCAGCACCTGAGTATAAATCCATGGATACAATTTGTCTTTCTTGATGGTCTCATCCATCACTTCTTTTGCTTCAGTTGCACCAAGATAATGGACGAGGGCCCTATACTCAAGATGGCAAATCAGAAGATGAAGATACGTTGATTGATCACTGTGAGAACCACCAGCCGGAAGCTTTGGAAAGAGCACTTTCAATTCCGCGATGGCCTTCTCAGTATCTGCTTTTTTTTGAACTGCCCACCAATGAAATTCTTCATGCAGCCAGGTAGCGAGAAGCTTCTGCGGTTTATCCGAATTCCGGGTATTGATTGTAAGAGTCGGATGCGAGTGGGGAATGACATATGACTGAACATGGATTTGTTTGGTATAAAGGAATGGTCTCAGGTCATAGACTTTCGCCAGATGAAAAAGATTCTGCTTCGTCACGGCCGTCAGGCGATTGGGATTTATTTCAGTGATCTCAATCACATCTTCATAGACTCTTTTCGGCTGGTCAGTTGCGCAGCCAAAAAGACTAAGAGTAAAAATTATAAGTAAGAAAAGTCTCATTCTTTTTCCATCCAAGTTTTTCATAAAGCTTCTGTGCCGGAATATTTGTGATGGCCGTCTGGAGAGTCAGTCCACGTGATCCATCTTTAGTCCCAAACTCCATGGCAGTTCGCATGAGTTTTTCTCCGGCACCACTTTTACGTTCTTCCATTCTGACATACAGATCATTAAGGACCCATTGCTTTTTCAGCACCGTCGAGGAGAAAAGGGGATATAGCTGGGTAAAACCAACAAGCTTTCCATCTTTCTCTGCAATAATGATAACCGACTCATTTTTCTCCAGCCTCTCACGTAGAAAGGAACGTGCCGCATTCAGGTCAGCGGGCTTCTCGTAAAACTGGCGGTAGAGGTCGAAAAGCACTGACAATTCTTCAAGATCAGAAAGAGTTCCGGAACGAATGAGCATTTGATTCTCTTTTTAGTCAGGATTCAGGGCAATACGAATAGTCTAATTATGAGAGAGTTTAGTTGAGAAGTGAAGACTCGAGACCGGAAAATGAAGGGACTAAGGAGTCCTTATGAAAAGTGTTTCAATCCTCATTGGTCTATTTCTCAGCACCCTGGCCATTGCATCTCCATTTCAGCTGAAGGGATCATATATATTCCGTGGCGGCGAAAAAACTCCCGTCAAATTTAATCTTCGCTGGGTTGAAAAAGAAGGCCGGGTCACAGGATTCTATTCCGATAATCGCTTCACCGACCGGACTGCAGTCAACGGCTTTGCTTCTGATAATGGCAGAACTTTCGAAATCATTCTGCCTCAGGTGGACGGGGGAGTAAAATCATTCTCAATGCTCACATCATCAGCTGGAGCTTCAGAAACAGGAAAAAAAATTCCCCTTCAGCTTGTTACCCGTGACCTGAAAGGAAATCCTCTCTCCACTGCAAAATTCAATGCTCAATTTGTTGAGATCACTTCTCGTAATGAAGATTCTCAGGCCCAGGCGCAGGAAGCGAAACCTTGCTCAGATGGATTCGGCGAAATGTCAGGGTACTGCGGGCGTTACGGAGGAATGCTCACCGAAGAATTTGATTCAGGCCGAGTCTGTGATTTTCTCACCCCTAAAAATATTCGCCTCGAAGTAGATAACGATGCCAATGTTATCTTTCATACTGAACAACCACAGGACAGGCACTCGACTCAGGATCATCTCATTGGAAGGATTCCTTCTGATGTCTCTTCGAGAACTGTCGACCTTATGAGTCGTCACTGCCGCCCACTTCCTGGAACAAACTTCCCCGGTGATGATTGCAAAAGAATCAATCTCATTGGTACTTTTACCAATCGGAATGGAAATCCTCACTTCAACGGAACATATTCCATCATCGATGAGAAAAACGACCGGAGCTGTCGCTATAGCATGACAATGGACCGGGTAGAGAGGATCTAAAACTTATTTATGAAATTTGAGATTCTCTATCACTTCTCTGAAGGGCCTGTTCACCTGATCGAAACAAAGCGCGTGGGTCTTCCTGCTTCTGCGACTCCCGGAGAGATTTATCAATGGCATTTTGTGGAAGAAGATAGTGTTTATCTATTGGCCTTTGAGGCGATGAACATCAAGCTTCAGACAAGAGTGTTCTCTGAAGGCTCAGTTATTCTTGGTAATAACTCCTGCAGGGGAGAGATCAGGGGAAAGTCCATTGAACTCACAAGACATGACCGGATAAGTGATAGATTGATGACTCTTCTCCGTAAAAGTCTTGAGACAAAAACGGTCACTTAGGATGTCTAAAATTTAGACGGTCCTTTCAATCTTTCACGACTCAAGACAGGGATTCCGCTTTATCATAAAATCGAAGAGTGAAAATAAGCCTACTTATTCTTATTCTGGGAATCCTCTCTCTGCCTGCATTCGCGCAGGGGACTGAGCTTAGTAACAAGCTCGACCTGATCCGGAAGTCTCCGTATGGTCTAATTCCTCTTTTGGAGGGGCCAGGTGGACCTTTACTTATAATCCATGGGATCGATTTCGCCCCCCATCCTGAAGAATGGATTGCCCCATTTGAAAGTCTGATCGCTTCCGGGAAGCATGCCTACCTTCACAAATGGACCTTCAAAAAGGGACTGGAAGAAAATCGTGATCTCTTTCTCCGGAGCATCGAGAAATTGCATGCGAAATACCCTAAGGAAAAAATCGTCATTTTCGGATACTCCGCCGGGGGAGCTATTTCTCTTCTTGCATTGGATAAGCTAAGCGGAACTCCTCTCATGGACCATATCTATCTTCACACCATAGCATCTCCATTTTTTGGATTTGAAGCACCTTCTCATGCTTATGTAGCAGCTCCCTTCGTCGGAAAAGGGAAGATTGAAATAGGTATTGGCGCTATAAAACTCATGAAGAACAAAAGCTTTAAGAACTGCCAGCACTGGGTGACAACTAACTGCGCGCTTGATAAAAACTCATGCTCAGGAAAGAAAACCAATCCCCAAACCGGATCACTTTCTGGAACGTCAGAAATGCCATGTGGAAATAGTGAAGTGAGTTCCTTCGATGATGAAACTCATACTTCAGTCATTCAGAGGGTTCTTGATCAGATTTAAAGAAAAAGTCCCATCAGGATCATATCTTCATCCCCACGGTTTATCTCTGACGGATGGGGATGAGAAGAGTTGATGTTATTAAAACCGGCAATCGCGTACATAGAGAAGTGATGTCGGAGGCACATTTGTGTTACCTGGTCTCACAGTTGGTAAAGCTATTTGGATAACCTCATTAAGTGAACGACCTTCCCGGGTCTCAGCTTTCAGATGAGTCATGTATAGATTGTGTGGTGGCATAAGAAATACAATATGCTTTCCTTGTATGGTTGCTTCCATTTCATTTTCCGGATCACCAAAACCATGACTGACTATAAGGGCCTTCGCTAACTTTAATTTCTGCTCAAGGGTCAAAACCGCATCTGAGTGACGGATATCAAGAAGAAGACAGTCATTAATCTTTCTTCCGGCGCCATTTCCCCCACCCATGCGGTAATTCGGATAATGAATATCGTGAGGGACAGTTGTACTTTGATCGAGATTCAATTGGATTGCATCCAGATCATCGATAGTATTCTCTGAAGCAAATGCATTTCCGGCGACCATCAGAACGAAAAGAAAAAATTTCATAAACCCTCCTGGGGATGTAAGAGTTATAAATTCTTTTATGCCACTGATGAATGCTATGGCTGCAATTGTTGGTATTTGCAAAAGCCTATAGGTGGCCAGAAAGCTGCATGGTGTAGTGATGTATGTCTTAAATATGTGGAGAATCATCGTTTTACACGGGGGACTTATGGCTAAATATGTTGATGGTTTCATCATTCCAATAAAGAAGAAGAACATTAAAGCTTACACAAAAATGGCCACACTTGGCTGCAAGGTTTGGATGGAATATGGCGCTCTTGACTACTATGAATGTGCAGGTGCCGATCTAAACCACCAGTGGGGGATTCCATTTTCAAAGTTCTGCAAACTGAAACCGGATGAGACAGTCATCTTCGCTTACATTGTTTATAAGTCAAAAGCCCATCGGGACAGTGTGAATAAGAAAGTAATGAAAGACCCAAGAATGGCGCCGGAGAATTTTAAATCCATGCCATTTGATATGAAGAGATTTTCGGTTGGAGGATTTAAGGTATTAGTGAACTCAAAATAGATGAAATTTTCGGAGCTCCACAATGAATAAAAAATGGTGCGAGGTACAGGATTTGAACCTGTGACAACTTGGATGTCGACCAAGGACTCTACCGCTGAGCTAACCTCGCACTGTGCCCAATATATTAGGTAAAAATGCGGGCCCTGTCACGAAATTCTCAATGTCCTTTCCATGACTTTGAGCAAAACCTGCGTTAAATTTAATTCCCTATGACCACGCGATTACGTCGCCGGTTTGGCCCATGGATTCTCCATCATGCTTGGGAATTTAAATGGTTCTATCTCGGGGCATTCCTATGTCTTGCTCTCCTGCAATTTCTTCAGGTTCAGATTCCGGAACGGATTCGTACGCTCACAGAGCTTATGGGACAGGGGAGATTATCGGAAGTTTCGGAATGGGTGTTCGTGGGTCTCGCTGTCGGAATTCTGATCTTCAGAACACTTTCAAGACTTCTCTTCTTTTATCCGGCACGCGTTCAACAGAAGCTTCTCCGCATGGAGCTTCTCGAAAAATTAGAAAGTGTTCCAGCAACGAGATTTTCTACTTTTTCTCAAGGGCAGATTTTCCAGATTCTTTTTGATGATATTAACAATCTCCGCGCATTCATCGGATTTGGCCTCCTTCAGATTTGTAATCTGACTATTGCAGCCTTCATCCTGGTGCCAAAGCTCAACTCAACTGATCCTTATCTCTGGCCGGCGTTTATTCCGCTTTTTTCGAGTGTGTTTCTTTTTACGACTATGACTTTTATCAATCAGAAGCTCTTCAAAAAGATGGCAGATAAAAAGGGTGAAGTTCAGCAGTATATCATTGAGACTTACGAAGCGAAGCAAACGATCAAGAACTTCCATCAGGAAAAAAACTTTATCCGGGGCTTCGTGAATCTGTCGGCCCAGGAACTTTCGATGTTCTTTAAAACCTCAATTGGTTTTGCTATTTCTGGACCCTATGTGAAACTCGGTCTTGGCGCCTCACTTCTGTGGGCTTCATTACTGATCAAGCAGCATGGTGGCTCAACGTCTGATCTCGTTTTCTTCTCGGGGTTTCTCTATCTTTTCCTGGAACCCGTGATGTTCATGTCGTGGGTGGCAGTAGTGATGTCACAGGGATTTGCTGCCTGGAAGAGAGTGAAAGAGCTTCATAATTCCCTGGAGAAACCATCGGAAGAAGAAAAAGAACTTGCGCATATTCCTATCGAAGATCGTGGAACTGCAATCTCCTTTCCCTTTTTGTTCTGGGATAGAAAGGTTGATCTCGAGATCGACAAGGGAAGATGGAATGTTCTCTTTGGTGAGACTGGAAGTGGAAAAAGCTTTCTTCTTTCAAAGATTGCTGTCTCGATGATTTTGAAAGGTAATCGGATTTCCATGGTTCAGCAGGAACCGTATCTCTTTAATGATACCATTCAGGAAAATATTTTCCTTGGACCGATTCCGGATGAAGCTGCCCGCGCCCGTGCGAAATATTTTATCACCATGTTCCAGCTTGATTCGCTCGATCAAAATCCTGAGAAAGTAATGAGCCTTGAAGTAGGGGAAAATGGGAAGCGTCTCTCTGGCGGGCAGATGAAGCGGATTGCCCTTATCCGGTCTCTTATGTCGGATGCAAAAGTTCTTATCTGGGATGATCCTTTTTCTTCGGTGGATATCATCCTTGAAAAAAGAATCATGGAAGCACTCAAAAATAGTCCTGAATGTGCTGGCAAAACATTTGTTATTTCAAGTCATCGCCTGACGACAGTGAGGCTTTCTCATAAAGCGATTTACATCTCGCATGAAAACGGAATTGAAAGTGAAGGACCGGTTGCAGAGGTCCTGAAGGAAAATAAGGTTGTCCACTTTTTCAAAGAACAGCTTGTGGAACTACCTCTGGCTTAGGTCAGAGTGGTTTCTCGCAGCATTCATTCTGGTAAATATCTGCGTTTCAGCAGTGACGGGGTATTTTACGCCAAGATTGATTACAAAGTTTTATGTTTCACTTGGTACCGAGAGTGCTTATAAAACTAATTTGTTTCTTCTGGGTGCACTCTTCGTTGGTGAATACCTGAATCGCTTTCTATTCACGCTCTCTACTCACCGATATATCCAGCTTCTTCTTATGTCGATAAGGGAAAAAAGTTTTTCCCTCTGGCTGAGAGCTCCCTTTAAGCAGAAGAGTAAAAACAAGCAAGAGGATTATCCACTCGGAGAGGTTCTCGCGCGCCTGATGAATGATACCGATGCCGTAAGAGAAATTGTAAGTGCCGGAGCGTTTGCGATCTTTATCGATATTATTTTCGTCATTTCTTTTCTCATAAGCTTCTTGCAAATGAACTCTACAACTGGACTAGCACTGTTTATTGCTGAAGTTATAGCTTGTTGGCTTCTTGTGAAAGGAAGTAAATACATGGCCATCGTTTTCATGGACGTAAGACGCCTCACTGGTCTCATGGCACGAGTTACTACTGATCTCACTTCCGGACTCAGAGAACTCTTTTTATCTCCGAACTCTCATTACGCTTCCCGAAGAGGGCAGAAAGTCTTTGAAGAGTTTTTAGCAAAACAGCTTCATGCCAATATCTGGGACGCGGGATATTACTCTGCCGCTGAATCTCTATACATGACTCATCTGAAAGCTGAGACCCGGGAAGGTCGTTCACTTAATGAGGTTATCCAAATAGCTTTACCAACTGTGAGACCAGGTAACACAAATGTGCCTCCGACA
>MWVX01000199.1_pt1 | contig 17063 bp, 17 predicted proteins | sample 1047311 | NCBI WGS metagenome assembly MWVX01 (sample SAMN06349984, study PRJNA376086) | soil metagenome | isolation source: MtG-4 sample Antarctic (ecotone) soil | place: Antarctica | collected 2015-01-13 | reverse complement strand
GCAGACAGCACCATAGAATCATGGAGCCTGCTCTACAGTAAGGTTATACAATAGCTTTGCAAAAGAGAATTTTGTGAATGGTACCTAATGTCTGAAATGCCTGAGCGAGGTAAACACCATCGCCATACTATACTCATTGCAGCGATCAATAGAATCCTGGTCTCGTACCGATCCTCCGGGTTGTAAAACCGCAGCAACGGATTCTTTATGTGCGATCTCCACACAGTCGCTGAAAGGAAAGAATGCATCTGAGGCGACTACTGCTCCTTTCAAATCAAACTCTGAAGCTTTTGCTTTTTTAATCGCCTGCTTCAACGCCTCCACACGCGAAGTTTGTCCGCACCCCATCCCGATCAACTGACGATCCTTCGCTAATACAATTGCATTCGACTTCAAATGCTTTACACATTTCTCTGCAAACAAAAGATCCCTGGTTTGTGCTTCAGAGGGAAAATTCTTAGTCACTGATTTCCATGTTACTTCAGAAGAAAGCGTACGATCGCTATCTTGTTCGATGACACCATTTAAAATACTTCTAAAAGTTTTCAGCTTTTTATATTCCTGCTTTTGTCGTATGATGATCCTGTTTTTTTTCTTCATCAGACTTAGCGCCTCATCATCGTAAGCCGGGGCTATTACAACTTCAAAAAATATCTCATTCAATTTTTGAGCGACTTCAATATTCACCTTCCTATTGAAGATGATGACACCCCCAAATGCGGAGACAGGGTCTCCAGCAAGAGCTTTCTCCCAAACTTCAGCCACTTCTGATCCCTCTGCAACGCCACATGCATTCATATGCTTGATGACAGCGCAGGCGGGGTTTTCAAATTCAGCTATCAGTTCAATGGCCGCGTCAATGTCTGCTAAGTTGTTGTACGAGATTTCCTTCCCATGTAACTGATCAAAGACATCGGTAAAATTGCCAAAGAAAATTCCCCACTGATGCGGATTCTCCCCATACCTTAAAGGGTTGCTTTCGAGAATGCTTTTCTTAAATGCAAGAATTTTATTTTCCTTATTGAAGTAGTTGAAAATTGTGGTATCGTAATGAGAAGAAATGTTGAATGCATGAGCTGCAAATAGCTGGCGATCTGCTCTGGTAGTGGTTCCTTTTTTTTCATGAAGAAGATTTAACAACTCTTCATATTGATGCTGCACTGAGCAGACCAATACACGGTCAAAATTCTTCGCTGCAGCCCTGATAAGAGAGATGCCGCCAATGTCAATCTTTTCAATTATCTCTGATTCATCATTGCTGGTAACAAGAGTTTTTTCGAATGGATATAAATCCACTATCACAAGATCTATAAATGGAATGTCATGTACTTTCATCTCATTTAAATCCATGGTAACTGCCGTTCGTGCCAGGATGCCACCGAAGATTTTTGGATGTAATGTTTTCACACGTCCACCAAGGATCTCAGGAAATCCGGTAAGGCTTTCGACAGAAGTTACAGGAATATCTAATGACCTGATATAGGATTCTGTTCCTCCGGTTGAAAATATGGTTATCCCCAGCTCATAAAGCTTTCTTACAATGGGTTCCAGCATTTTTTTGGTATAAACGGATACCAGTGCTTTTTGAATTCTTATTTCATCCATTCAAGTAATTGTTTAAAGCAATTGGATTAGATTACTGTTTATGAAAGTTAACTTTCAGTTGTTGCTTCCCTAAGGTCATCATGTTTGTTCACCCAGAACTTTAGCAGATTTAATAGGTTTGCGTTGCTGAAGCTGATATGTTTCAATTGCATATTTCCTGATGTGCTTCATGGCTTCATCCACATCATCTGTAACAAGAATCAATTTCAGGTCATCATCATCTATTGCTGTTCTGCGAATCATGCCGGTCATAAGTTCGGTAAGATCTTTCCAATATTCAGTTCCCATGAGTATTACAGGAAAGTCCTGTATCTTTTTAGTTTGTATGAGAGTGATTGTTTCAAACAGCTCGTCCATGGTGCCGAAGCCACCGGGCATCACAATAAATGCGTAGGAATATTTTAGCAGCAATACTTTTCTCACAAAAAAATGATCGAGTGTAATTTGCGTATCCATGTATCTGTTAGGGTGTTGCTCTGTCTCAAGGCGAATGTTGCAGCCGACGGAACGTCCACCTGCCTCTTGTGCGCCGCGGTTGGCTGCTTCCATAATTCCGGGTCCGCCACCCGTCATCACTGTCATTCCCAACTCTGAAAGAGCTGTGCCTACTTTTCTTGCAAGCTCATAAAATTCATGACCCTCGTGAAAGCGTGCCGAGCCAAACACCGTGACACATGGGCCAACGAAATGAAGGGTTCGAAAGCCTTTGATCAATTGACGTGCTACCTTAAAGACAAATTGTAGCTCTTTCCACCTCGTCTGCGGGCCCTCAAGAAATTTTTTCTCCGTTCCGTTATTCGTTGCCGTCTCTGGCGCTATCGTTTTCTGTTCCTCCATACCCTTTTTATATTTAAGGTTAAAGTTGAATAAAATAAACCCCACTAGATTTTTCAAACTGATTATTGTTCAATCCTCTACTTTTGAGTGAATGAAGAGAACTCTAAAAACTTCAGCCCGCAGTAATCGTCCTGAAAAATCTGGTAATCACACCCCGGCTTCTAATTCCTGGTTTAGTAAAAAGCCAAATTGTGCTTCATGGCTTCATCCACATCATCTGTAACAAGAATCAATTTCAGGTCATCATCATCTATTGCTGTTCTGCGAATCATGCCGGTCATAAGTTCGGTAAGATCTTTCCAATATTCAGTTCCCATGAGTATTACAGGAAAGTCCTGTATCTTTTTAGTTTGTATGAGAGTGATTGTTTCAAACAGCTCGTCCATGGTGCCGAAGCCACCGGGCATCACAATAAATGCGTAGGAATATTTTAGCAGCAATACTTTTCTCACAAAAAAATGATCGAGTGTAATTTGCGTATCCATGTATCTGTTAGGGTGTTGCTCTGTCTCAAGGCGAATGTTGCAGCCGACGGAACGTCCACCTGCCTCTTGTGCGCCGCGGTTGGCTGCTTCCATAATTCCGGGTCCGCCACCCGTCATCACTGTCATTCCCAACTCTGAAAGAGCTGTGCCTACTTTTCTTGCAAGCTCATAAAATTCATGACCCTCGTGAAAGCGTGCCGAGCCAAACACCGTGACACATGGGCCAACGAAATGAAGGGTTCGAAAGCCTTTGATCAATTGACGTGCTACCTTAAAGACAAATTGTAGCTCTTTCCACCTCGTCTGCGGGCCCTCAAGAAATTTTTTCTCCGTTCCGTTATTCGTTGCCGTCTCTGGCGCTATCGTTTTCTGTTCCTCCATACCCTTTTTATATTTAAGGTTAAAGTTGAATAAAATAAACCCCACTAGATTTTTCAAACTGATTATTGTTCAATCCTCTACTTTTGAGTGAATGAAGAGAACTCTAAAAACTTCAGCCCGCAGTAATCGTCCTGAAAAATCTGGTAATCACACCCCGGCTTCTAATTCCTGGTTTAGTAAAAAGCCAAATCGTAATCGTCGTGAAACACGAGCCGGTAAGTCTTTACACCCAATAGAAGATCCAATAAATGAGCGGGGAATTCAGCTTAATAAATTTCTATCCAATGCAGGCATTGCCTCCCGCAGAAAATGTGAAGAGTTGATTGAGGAGGGATTGGTGACTGTGAATAACAAGGTGGTTCACCAGAGCGGCTATCGTGTTCAGAAAAATGATGTGGTGAAATTTAAGGGTACAAAAGTTGGTTTCGCAAAAAAACAGTACGTCCTTCTCAACAAGCCAAAAGATTTCATAACCACAACGAGCGATGAGCAGGGGAGAAAAACAGTGATGGAACTTATTAAGCATGCCTCAACAGAAAGACTCTATCCTGTAGGCCGCCTCGACAGGAACACTACTGGCCTGTTGTTATTTACTAACGATGGTGAGCTTGCGCAGAAGCTAACCCATCCTGCAAAAAAGGTGAAAAAAGTATATGAGGTTACACTGAATAAGAAAGTGGAGGAGGAAGATATGCAAGCCATTGCCAAAGGTGTTGAGCTGGAGGATGGCATTGCCGTGGTGGATGACATTGCTTATGCTGCAGATAAAAACGTTGTGGGCATAGAGCTGCACATGGGTAAAAACCGCATTGTGCGCAGGATCTTTGAGAAGCTTGGCTACGATGTGATAAAGCTGGATCGCGTCTTATATGCGGGACTCACGAAGAAAAACTTACCCCGTGGCAGGTGGCGGCTGCTTACAGAAAAAGAGGTTTTGGCGTTGAAGCATTTTGGATAAAGAGGACAAGGGGTAGAAAGTAAGCTCCTTGCCGAAGTGGGGGAAATAGAATTCCATCAGCCCCGGCAACTGAAGCCAAATTTATATTTTAAAGTTGATGATTTGCACTTAGCTAAATTAATAATGTCAAGCCCGATATGCAGCTAAATTGAAAAACAAAAAGTAGAAAGACGCATTCCGTCAGCCTACATTTTGGCAATACCCTTGTTAGCAGCACACCTTATTCTCCGAAGTAATCACTGTCTATTTTTTTTACGTCGTATGTCGTGGAAGTTGAAACTCCAAGCCCATAGTCAATCATAATTCCGCAAGCTGGTCGCCGTCAATAAGAATAACTTTTTTTGTAATTGTCTTTACATACTCTTTTGCATTTTCTTCGAAACGAGATGTTGTAATAAAAATTCCTTTGGTTGCTCTTTGTCCATCTAATGCACCTGCAAATGATTGAATGTCTGGTCTGCCCACTGCTTGATTGTCCCATCGTTTTGCTTGTATGTAAATGAAATCAAGCCCAAGTTTATCTTCTTTGATTATTCCGTCAATGCCTTCATCATTTGTCAACCGAGTTGCTTTACCAGCATCTTTTAATGAACCACCATACCCCATTTTTACAAGAAGCTCCACAACAAGTTTTTCAAAAAATGCTGGAGGTTGTTCAATAATTTTTTTTCTTAATTCCTGTGCAAGAGATTTCCTTATACCTTGATATGCACCTGCTAAAGTTTCTTCAGGTGTCTGGGTATTATTTAAATCTACAGGAGTAATAACAGCATCTTCATCGTCTTTCTTTGTATTTTGAAATTCTAAAAATTCGGGGAATTGTCTCAATAACTTAACGTCAATCTTTGGAGGATTTTGTTTTAATACAGAAAGTCCACGGTCTGTAATTTGAACGGTCGCTCTTTTTTGACTGTCAAGAAGTCCAGCCTTTTTAAGTAAGTCCTTGCCCAACCTACACGGCTTCCAAATATAAAAGTTTGTCCACTTGGCAACAGTTCTTTCCTTTCATCTTCTGTCAACCGAAATTCTGCTGCAAGTGTTTCAACAAGGTCGCCTACTTTATGTTCCTGCTTGTCTGCTGTCAACTTCAATAAAGGAAGCATTACTGTCTGGTAGTCTGGAATTGGCATATATGATTGATGGTCGCTTTAAAGGTTGCTGCTAACGTCAGTTCGTGCAGAAACTAAGATAGCAAAGAAGTTGTTGATATAATTTTTCATGGCAAGCCATATATAGATTTATTTTTTAATCCGCAGGTATGCTGTATGGGGTCTAATAGGGCTAAAACAATTAAAATCGCCTCCTTCAGGCGTTTTTTCACTTCATTTATTCCAAGTATATTGATTATTCTTTTAAAGTTATAGCACAAGTAAATTAAGCCAAGCCAAACTCCCCATTATTTTTTTCGATGCCCTTCAGCAGTATATGATCATACCCCCATTGCCTTTTTACGGTGCCGAATATATGTTCGATAATTTGTTGCCGCTTTAAATAAATGTGCTTGTCTGTTTTAATTCTATGATTGTTTTCTTCAACAGCTTTTGCATACTGGCTGCGCTCTATTAATCTTCCGTCAGGATTTATCGTGCAGAGATGTTTAGCCTGGCAGGTTCTGCATTTTGTTGTTTTGTAATGCTTACTTTGGTAATGTAATTTTTATATTTTTTATTATACCAGTGGCCTGTTGTAGTCATCGTGTTTCGCTCAGGGCACGTGTATGCATCTGAAGCTTCCTTATAAATAAATTTATCTCCATAATATGCGGGCATCGGTATTTCGCTGCTTCGGGGCACATCCTGCACGGCAACATAAGTTGTAATGTTATTATCGCTGCATGTTTGTATCTGTTCTGCGTTGTTATAACCCTTATCTGCCAGTACGGTAATTTCTTCTTTCTGTAAAATAGCTTTTGCTTCAAGGGCAACAGGTGCCAAGGCTTTGCGATCATTTACGTTTGTTGTATCGTAGTGCACAATGAGGCTATGCTTATCGTCCACAGCCGCCTGCACATTGAAAGCAACCTCAATAACGCTGCCGTGCAGGATCATGCTGCGTGCATCGGCATCGGTAGCAGATATCTGATCTTCACCTGTTTGTTTTATTTTTCTTTAAGCTCATTGTATTTTACTTTTCTGTTTAATTGTGTGATAATACCTGCATTGAGTGTATTCACCATGATCTTTATCATCAGCCGCATCAGCCTGTTCCATTTCTTTTAAATATGCATCAATTTTATCGTCGATGTATTTTAATTGCCGCTCAATTTTGGCAGGATTGAAATTATTCTTTTTTGAATTTACGGCTCTGAACTTGCTGGAATCAATGGCAATGGTATCACCTGCTACAAGATTCCATTTTCTGATCATCTGCACAAATGTTTAAACAGATTTTGAAGCGCTGTTTTATTATCGCTTCTGAATCCTGCAATTGTTCTAAAGCAAGGCTTGAGGTTACCGAGCAACCACATGAGTTCTACATTGCGCTCGCATTCACGCTGCAACAACCGTGATGTGCGTATGCGGTTTAAATATCCATATAAATAAAGCTTGAGCAATATTTTATTATCGTAGGCAGGCCTGCCGTCAACCGCTTTTCCTTTTGCAATAAACTGGAGCTTATTTAAATCTAATCCCTCAACAAATAAATCAATTATTCGAACGGGATTGATCCTGTGCAATTAATTCTTCAAGAGTAAAAGGAAATGCTGTTGTTTGTGTTCTGTTATCACCTTTTATGTGCGACATGTTTCCTAATTCAGAACATAAATGTCGTGATCATATCAGGGTTATTTATGTGAAGTTATACAGTAATTTTTACACAGTCTGACGGTTTGGCGCTTGGCGAAGAAGCGGATTTCGAAGCACTAAACTGTCTGCCAGCACTAAAGTTGGTACGAAGCACAAAGCTTCATTTAAGCACTGAACCCGCTTTTTTGCCAAACGCCTGTTGGTGGCAGTTTTACTGTTTTTTATAACTAATAGTTACATATTTACCCTTCATAATTAAACTATCCTTATCTATTTTAATTATATCATATACTGTCGTGTCAATTGAGGATGTATGATTTCCAATACTTTCTTCTACAAGAAAAAGTTGATTGTTTTTTGTCCACCATTTTGAATATACTAAAGTACTCATGTTAATAGATTTAGCATTACCTCCTTTTATAATTTCAATTCCTTGAACTTCTTTTTGGTTAATTGGATTTGGTTCAACCCAATGACCAACTAATAACTCTTCATTACTAATTGTTTCTGCTTGAATTAAAGTTGCGCCTTTTTGATTTGCCTGATTATTCTTCCTGTTGTTGCAAGAAGTCAAAAATAACCCTGTCAAAAGCGAGAGTATTAATACTTGTTTTACCATTTTTTTAAAATTTATTTCTTATTTTTCCTACTCTTTTGGTTTTTCGGTAACGCCCGTTTTTGAATTGGTTTCTAGCTACAATTATTTTGTAATGGTTGAATTATAGCAAGTGTTCTGTCAGGTTCTAAAAAAATTGCCACCAACGGTTCGGGTATTGCCGCAGTGGGGGATAGGAAGCACTAACGTTCAATACAGCACAAATCTACAAAAAAAGGACTGACGTTAATTACAACACGTCAGCCCCCATTGTGGCAATACTTTGTTAGCGGCAGTCTTTTCGTTTCGGATAGTGTTTTTAAGTAGATTCTTTTCTGTAATTAAGATAGTTTTTGTGTGCTTGAAGTGGCTTTGTCCAAAGCTAAGAAAGAACAGACAAGACCTGCCAGCCAGATTAAAGACCTTACCCAGTTCATTCTTCCCCATTCAGATGCTACTTTTTTGAGTGTTTCTGTAGCGGGAAGTTGTTCTGAAAGAAACATCACTTCATTTCTGGGATAAAAATAGGTAAAGGTTAAAATCATAGATGACACATAACAAAGTAAAGCAATGCCCAATAACAACCGAATGGAAGAAGATCTTTTCCAGAATAAAATCAATGCCAACACAATCAAAAGCATATTTGTTGGGTCTATCAACTTAAAGAAAGTCCCCGGATTGGCAACTACAAAAAAATCTCTGGTTGCGGTTATGGATTGAGGGATATTGCTTTCCCAGTTGGCTGCATTAACTATGGAATTGTAGATATTGGTAAAAAACAATCCGCTTGAAAACGCAACGGATGCGTATAGAACTATTTTTTTCATAATTCAGTATTTCAATTTTTCATAAAATTCACTCAGAAGAAAAAAACACTACTTTTTACGTTCCTCGAGTTGTTTGATATAGATTTCCAAATACTTGTCAATGGGAACTCTGTCATGGTTTTCGTAGATATCTACAAATTGACTCATCTGAAAATACCCGTACTTCTCGGGTTGCACGCCCAGTTCCCAATAATTTTCATTGAACCATGTGATGCGGTTTTCTTCACCTTTAGGAACAGGGTCAGGCACTTTCTCTAAAAATGCCTTGGCAATGCGGTAGCATTGTTCCAATTCGGCAGATTTACCCACACTGTGCCAGTAGTTCATAGCAATGAGGTTGGCTTCAAACTCTTCCTGATACATAGCTTTAGGGTCGTGAAGTCCGTAAGCCGCTACCAGCCCATGACCCAGCTCGTGGGCAATATAAAAACCGTTAAAGAAGACGGCAAAAAACCTTTTGGCTTCTGCTTCATTGTCTGAATAGGTGACAAAGAACGCCTTATGCTCTGCGGGCAATTCGTGATATAGTGAAGTAACAACGTTTTTGCTTTTTGGGGCATAATACACCATACCGGGCGTGGTGTAAACCACAAAACCCACCTTGAAATCTAATTGAGGCCTTATGGCATTTACCCGTTTGTTGAAATCAGCAACCATAGGTTTTGCATCACGAACCAGTGAAGCAGAATCGGTATAAAGAGAAAACAGTTTGTCTTGTGCATATAAGCCCGTCATAGACACACACAATAGCGTGGTAAGAATAAAGATTGATTTTTTCATACTTCGTCATTTTTATTTCTGCAAAGCTATCTATGAGAAAAGAGCTGTGATAGTAAAAAAACGACAAAATCAAATCCTGTCCCAATCCAACTGAAACTGTAAATGTTCGTCCGATAATTCTTTGTGTATGAGCGTAGGCGTGAGCTTGGCAAATTCCTTAAAATCTTTGATAAAGTGTGTTTGGTCGTAATATCCTACTTCATATGTCAAATCTGTCCAGGAGATTATTGGTCTGCTTTCGAGAATTTTATATGCTTTATGAAATCTGGCGATTCGTGCATACATCTTGGCAGACATACCTAATCGTTCTTTGCATTTTCGCTCAAAATTACGGATACTCATACAAGCCATTCCTGCAATCTTGTCCATATTCGTATTGTGGTTAGCCAACAAGTGTTGCAGGGCAAAATCAATGGGTAACGGTTCTTTTACCTGGGATAGTTTTCCGAGAAAATATGACTGTACAATACTATCCAATTCGTTTAAAGAAATAGTGTCGTGAGATTTGTCTAAAAGTTCTTCTATCTCCCTGCCTACAACTTCTCTGGCACTGTAACCATTGTCAAATATTTCCGTCATCGGAATATTCAAAAAACGGTTTAACCCTCCCGGTTGAAAAATAATTGATACAGTTATATTGCTTTCTTCTACCAATAGTTTGAAGGGTGTAATTTGTGCTCCTATCAATGTACAGGACGTAACGGTATTGAAATTGTTCTCGCCTGATTTTTTGGATTTAAACCGGGTATGAAGATTGATGAACATTGCCTGGTCGGGCGAGGGCATAAAATTACCCTCTATACTAAAAGGAATATTGCCAAAATCAGCTTCTATAATAACGATATGCCGTATTAGTGAGCGTAATGCGGGATGAATATTGTATTGTTTTGTACTGATATTTGGTATCGGGTTGTTCATCTTTTACTGACAGGAGCAATGGTTAATATTTTATTCTTTTCCTTATTTTGCTTTTGTTTTATTGGGGATTCCAAGATTGCCGCTAACTCGTAAATATAGGACGTTTCATCAAATATTTTTTAAAGAATTTTATTTTCCAACTCACTGTTTTATAGCAACTTATGCCAACTTAGGACGCTCCTTCGTGCAAATTCAGACTGTCTCTTTTTGCATCTTCGTTACCTCTAATATTCAATTTATCCAGAGGCTTACTACTTTCTGAAGCATTGCTTTACTTACATGCGTTTAGCGAATTGTGGTCTTTATGTCATTATGACCGAGTAGCTTTCGTTGATAGATGCACCAGTCATTCTAAAGATTCTTGCTGAGAAATCAATATTATCCTAATACTTCACCTTCACAGATACCTTCTCTTTCACCATATCCCTTACTGCTTCCTCAATTCCATCTGCATCGTACCCGCATTCATGATATAACTCTTTTGGTGAACCCTGTTCAATAAATTTATCCGGGATACCTAACCTTTTTATAGATGCTGAATAATTATTATCTGCCATAAACTCCAGAATAGCGCTTCCAAATCCTCCCTTTATAACTCCGTCTTCTACAGTGATGATTTTTTTAAATCTTTGAAAGATTTCGTGAAGAAGTTGCTCATCTAGTGGCTTTAAAAAACGCATGTCGTAATGGGCCGGAAAGATATCATCGGTACGCAGCTTACGGCAGGCTTCCACAGCGAAGTTTCCAGGGGTTCCAAGAGTCAATATACAAACGTCTTCCCCCTCGGATATTTTTCGGCCTTTTCCAATTTCTATTTCTTCAAAGGGTTTTTGCCAATCAGATAAAACTCCTTCACCTCTGGGGTAACGGATGGAAAAGGGTCCGTGGTGATTTTTGAGCTGGGCGGTGTACATCAGATTGCGCAGTTGTTCCTCATTCATAGGCGCACTTACAATCATGTTTGGGATGATGCGCATGTAGGCAAGGTCGAATTCTCCCTGATGAGTGGCACCATCTTCACCAACAAGTCCTCCGCGGTCAAGACAAAAAACGACATGCAGCTTCTGCAAGGCTACGTCATGTATCACCTGGTCGTAGGCACGCTGAAGGAAAGTGCTGTAAATATTACAGAAAGGAATCAATCCCTGGGTTGCAAGACCTGCGGAAAAAGTAACGGCGTGCTGCTCTGCAATCCCTACATCGAACGCTCTTTCCGGCATTGCCTCCATCATAATGTTCAATGAGGAACCGGACGGCATGGCGGGGGTGATGCCCATGATCTTAGGATTTTTTTCTGCAAGCTCAACAAGGGTAAGGCCGAAGACTTCCTGATATTTTAGCGGTTGTGGCTTCTCTGCGATTTTTTTAAAAATTTCACCCGTTACCTTGTCGAAGAGGCCCGGTGCATGCCATTTGGTTTGATCCCGTTCCGCCAGGTGATACCCTTTCCCTTTTGTGGTGATGCAGTGAAGCAATTTCGGCCCGGGGATGTGCTTCAGATCTTCGAGAATTTCTATCAGCCGGTTGATGTTATGGCCATCCACAGGCCCGAAATAACGTAGGTTGAGTGCTTCGAAAATATTGCTACTCTTCGTGATGGCACTCTTTAGGCTCGCCTCTAATTTCGAAAGTTGTTTTTGCGCCCCCGTACCGCCAATCTTCCCGATAAGATTCCATATCTCATCGCGGGTTTTATTATATGTATGAGATGTTGTGATGTCGGTTAAATACTCTTTGAGCGCCCCAACGTTGGGGTCAATGCTCATACAATTGTCATTGAGGATGATGAGCAGATTGGTATCGGATACACCTGCATGATTCATTCCTTCAAAGGCAATTCCAGCCGTCATGGCGCCATCGCCGATCACAACGATGTGCTGCCTATCTGTATCACCTTTGTATTTATTCGCGATAGCCATGCCTACACCCGCGGATATAGAGGTAGAGGAATGACCAACTCCGAAGGTGTCATATTCACTTTCGAAGCGTGATGGAAACCCGGCGAGGCCCTTATATTTTCTGTTGGTGCTGAACCGGTTCCGTCTTCCTGTTAAGATCTTATGACCATACGCCTGATGACCTACATCCCAGACGAGCTGATCGTATGGAGTGTTGAAGACATAATGAATGGCTACCGTCATTTCAACCACTCCGAGACTCGCTCCAAAGTGTCCACCATATATAGATACTGTGTCAATGATAAACTGGCGCAGCTCCTTGCAAACCTGATATAACTTATCCTTGCCGAGTGCACGGAGATCTGAAGGAAAATTGATCTCGGAGAGCAGGTCGCCAGCTTTTATTTCCATCAGTGTTAATAAATGAGGCTGCTAAATTAGTATTCCTCCAATAAAGCTCTGGACGGCCTCGTTTTAAACCGTTGACTGGCAGTGATCTTCCAGATAAGAAATTACATATCTGAAGTTTCTACACTCAAACAATTACTGTGGATATTTAAAACCCCACGATAAATAGGTACCCGAAAGGTGACATCTACTTTTGTTTTGTAAAATTAATGTCCTGAATGATTGAGACAGCAACCACGTATGAGATTAAGCTTCCTGAATTTGAGGGACCGTTCGACCTGCTGCTATTTTTTATTGAACGTGATGAGCTGGATATTTATAATATTCCTATTGCTAAAATTACCAAAGATTTTCTTGATTACATTCATAAAATGAGTGTAATGAACATTGAATTGGCAAGTGAGTTTATTGTAGTTGCGGCAACGCTGATGCGTGTGAAAGCCAAAATGCTGCTGCCCAGAAAAGATATTGATGACACTGGAAATGAAGTTGATCCCCGGAACGAGCTTGTTCGGCAGCTTCTGGAATACAGGCGCTATAAAGATGTGCTTGATGATATAAGGCTGCTGGAGGAGGAGCGGAGAAAGCAGTTTGAACGTGGAAATGTTGTTAGTGAATTAAAATCTATCTCAGAAATGTGGACAGGTGAGTCGGAACTGCATAAGCTTACGCTGTTCCGATTGCTAAAGTCCTTCGAGCGCGTGACAAATCGCTTTGAAGAGCAAAAGAATAAACCTGTTCATACGGTCGTCGCATTTGCATACTCGATCGAAGGGCAGAAGAAATATTTATCAGGCCTTATAAATTCAGATCAAAACATTCCTTTCCAGCGCATATTTGAAGGTTGTGAGAACCGCATCCATGCCGTATTTACATTTCTCGCAATTCTGGAAATGATTCAGCAAAAATTGATTGCCATTCAGCCCGGTTTAGGAATCAATAACTTTTGGATCAATAAAGTGGCTGCCTAACATTTGCCGAGAATTTTACGAACTTCTTCATACAAAAATTTTTTTAACAACTCCCAAATCCCGGCCTACTTTCCTAAAAGCCTCAATAGCCTCATCGAGATGTTCCTGCTCATGTGATGCGGAAAGCTGCACACGGATGCGAGCATTTCCCTTTGCAACTACCGGATAAAAAAATCCGATTACGTAAATTCCCTCCTCCAGCATTCGTTCTGCAAAATTCTGCGCTACTACTGCATCATATAACATGATCGGTACGATGGGGTGCTCGCCGGGCTTTATATCAAAACCTGCGTCAGTTATTTCGGTGCGAAAATAAAGTGTGTTGCTCTCCAACTTGTCTCGCAATTCGGTAGAGCTACCCAACATTCCCAATACTGCTATAGAGGCACCGGCAATTGAGGGCGCGAGGGTGTTAGAAAACAGGTAAGGCCTTGACCTTTGACGAAGCATGTCAATAATTTCCCGGCGTCCTGAGGTGAATCCTCCTGAGGCGCCCCCCAATGCCTTTCCGAGAGTCCCAGTTATGATGTCAATCTTCCCTATCACACCATGATGCTCATGGGTGCCTCTGCCATTTTTTCCCAGGAAACCAGTAGCATGGCTATCATCAATCATCACCAGTGCATCGTGCTTTTCTGCCAGCATTACGATCTTATCGAGTTGAGCAATGGTACCATCCATGCTGAAGGCTCCGTCGGTGACGATGATGCGGCCACGCAGTCCTTCAGTTTCCCTGAGCTTTTGTTCCAGGTCTTCCATGCTGTTGTGCTTATAGCGGTAACGCTGGGCCTTGCATAGACGAATGCCATCAATGATAGAGGCATGGTTCAACTCGTCGCTTATGATGGCATCCTGCTCATTGAACAATGGCTCAAAGAGGCCACCATTTGCATCGAAAGCAGCAGCATATAAAATGGTTTCTTCCGTACCAAGAAAATCTGAAAGATGTCTCTGTAACCATTCCACTTGGAAAATTGATTTGCGTAACCGGGGTCTCCGGAAGCGGCAAATCCACGCTGATCACAGAAACGCTTTATCCAATATTGAATCAATATTTTTACAACTCCCGAAAAAAACCGCTTGCTTACCATACGATAGAGGGGTTGAAGCTCCTCGATAAGGTGATTGAAATCGATCAGTCACCGATTGGAAGAACACCACGATCTAATCCCGCAACATATATTACTGTCTTCACGGATATCCGGGATCTGTTTGCCCAACTGCCTGAATCGAAGATACGCGGATATAAGACCGGCCGTTTTTCATTTAATGTAAAAGGCGGACGATGTGAAGATTGCCAGGGGGGCGGCATGAGACTGATAGAGATGAATTTTCTGCCTGATGTTTATGTCGAATGTGAAAAATGCATGGGCAAGCGCTACAACCGCGAAACGCTTGAGGTGCGCTATCGCGGAAAGTCTATCAGTGATGTGCTGGAGATGACTGTGGATGATGCGGTAACATTTTTCGAAAACATGCCCAAGATCTATCGCAAAATAAAAACCATGCAGGATGTAGGGCTGGGCTACATCAGACTTGGACAGCAGGCCACCACATTAAGCGGAGGAGAGGCCCAGCGCGTGAAGCTCTCTACAGAGCTTTCTAAAAAAGATACAGGTCAAACTTTTTATATTCTCGATGAGCCTACCACAGGACTTCATTTCGAAGACATCCGGGTGCTGATGGAGGTGCTTAGCAAACTTGTTGATAAAGGCAATACGGTCTTAATTATTGAACACAATCTCGACGTGATCAAGCTCGCCGACCATATCATTGATCTTGGCCCTGAAGGAGGTGAAAAAGGTGGTTACATTATAGCAGAGGGTACGCCAGAGATAGTTGCAAGGAATAAGAAAAGCTATACAGGAGAATTTTTGAAGAGGGAGCTTGCAGATGTGACAGGTGACTTTTATATCTCTTAATCGAGAGAAACTACCTTGGTATTCATCAGAAATTTGCTTCGAGGGAGAATACTAAAATTATACTAGTTTCCTTGTAAAGGTTTCATTATTACAGTTTACCTTCTGAGGTAATTCCGGCAGGTCAAAAGTATATGTTGCTTTAAATGATATATGCTTAGTGATATGTTACAAATATATTGATTTTGTAATATACTAACACTAATGTATCACTTTATGCTTTACTATATTCTACCTGTATATTAAACCCATTCCTTGTGAAGAACTAAAAAGCAGCTCTTCACAAGGAATGGTAATCTGATGATTCAGAATAAACTTGGGTTATTCCTTTACAAATAACGCCCTGTAGATATTGTTAGAAGAATGGATACTTACAAAGTATGCTCCTTGGAGTACATCTTCAGCCGATGCACGGTTGCCGCAATAGCGTATGCATAGCGATAGCATCTTGCCTGCATAATGATTAAACAATTGCTGCTGGCACAATCTATCCTCGCGGATGCATCCCTCTATAATCTCGTCTGAAATCAAATCAACAACCTGCTTTCTGCGCTATGGACTCATAAAATACAGCAAATGTTGCCTGAATGAGCATTTTATTGGATTTTATGCTAAAGAAGAAAAAGTTATACAAGAAAATTTCATATCAGGAGGTGGATAACACAAGTTTTAAATCTTTAAGTTCGAGCCAATGAAGCGCCTCTTCTTCGCCATTCCACTTCCTGATAAGTATAGAGAGGAATTATTCCATTCATTGCCTCAGAAGATCTACCCTGGAATCCGTTGGGTGAAGCAAGAAAACTTACACATTACCCTCCATTTTCTTGGGGTTGTTGAAGCGGAAAGAACAAGTGCATTGATACAGCAAGCAACGATAATCTGTGAATCTTTTCATCCATTCCATCTTCAATTCAACACATTAAAAATCATTTTCCACAATAGGAAACCGACAATGATCTGGGCACAGTTTGAAGAGAGTAAAAGGTATGAGTCGCTCTCTTATAAACTTCGCGACATATTTCCTACCGGTGAAAACCGCAAACCTATGCCTCATGCAACCCTGGCAAGAATAAAACAATTGCGAAGCCTGCCTTTTGAGCTGCCTGCTGCAAAACCATTTTCATTTTTAGTGGATGAGATACAATTGTGGGAATCGCATCTTCATGCTTCAGGGTCTGAATACAATAATGTCAGATCTTTTCAGATGGCTGAAAAGCATTCTGCATAATTGTGTCTTGTTTATTATATCCACAAATAAATTTTCCGTAGAAGCTGAGTAAATTTAATTAGCTGCTATTAGCTATTTTCACCTCCCTAAAACAAGATGCATGTATTCCATCCAATCAAGACTACAGCAGGAACTTGAAGAAATCAGAATCTCAGGTCTTTACAAAAATGAACGCATCATCACGTCGCCGCAAGGTGCTGAAATCGTAGTGAACGGAAAAACTGTGTTAAATTTTTGTGCAAACAACTACCTCGGTTTAAGCTCACATCCTGAAGTTATTGAAGCTGCTAAAAAAACAATGGATGAACATGGTTATGGACTGTCAAGCGTACGTTTCATCTGCGGAACACAGGATATTCATAAAACTCTTGAAAAGAAACTTTCAGATTTTCTTGGTACGGAAGAAACCATTTTATATGCTGCTGCTTTCGATGCAAATGGTGGCCTCTTTGAGCCATTGTTCAATGAGCAGGATGCCATCATAAGCGACGAGTTGAACCATGCCT
>MWVX01000197.1_pt1 | contig 17121 bp, 18 predicted proteins | sample 1047311 | NCBI WGS metagenome assembly MWVX01 (sample SAMN06349984, study PRJNA376086) | soil metagenome | isolation source: MtG-4 sample Antarctic (ecotone) soil | place: Antarctica | collected 2015-01-13 | reverse complement strand
AGCCAAAGTTTTTGCATTTCGGGGAATGATTATCCGCACATAAAGTTCTGTATCAAACCTGTCCTATGATATACAAGTGTCTCTGCTGAGAGTGGTGCAGGAACGTAAGATGCGCCGTGTGGGAGGTGTAAAAGATATAGAACTTGATGTGCGGATAATCATTGCCAGCAATGAAAAACTTTGGGATTCGGCCCGCAAAGGCAAGTTTCGCGAAGATCTCTTCCATCGTTTCAATGAATTCAGTATAGATGTACCTCCGCTACGCCAGCGCCCGGATGATATCATGTTATTTGCCGAACATTTTTTACAGCAAACTAACCAGGAGCTGGGTAAAAACCTGAAACGCTTTAGTCCCGAAGTAGAATCCATATTTCGCAGTTATGTATGGTATGGTAACTTAAGAGAATTAAAGAATGTTATCAAGCGGGCCACATTACTTTCTGATGGGGAAACGGTAGAAGCAAGCTCACTGCCTTTTGAAATATCACATTATGACAAGCTTCAGTTTGAAAAAATTCCGGAACCCGCTGCAGTCCACCATACATCAAATAATAATGAGGAAATTTCAGAAAGCAGGTCTGTGTCAGAAACCACACTCAAAGGAGCGAGTATTGATGCAGAATATGAAATGATATTGAAGGCCTTGAAAAAGGTGAATTTCAATAAGAGTAAGGCTGCTAAATTATTGAACATTGACCGTAAAACTCTTTACAATAAAATGAAACAATACCAGGAGTTCAATAATCAATAAGATGCCACCAGAAAAGCAATCCGTTCGCATTTTGATTATTGATGATGATGAAGATGATTATTTCATTACCTCTGAATACCTGAAACAGATAGAAGAATACCCACTGAGCATCCATTGGTCTTATAAATTCAACGAAGCAGTAGAGCATTTAGCCAAACACAACTACGATATATATTTTGTTGATTACCGGTTAGGAGCAAAAACGGGACTTGATTTTCTAAAAGAAGCCGCGAAGATAGGCTGCGAAGAACCTATAGTATTACTGACAGGTAAGGGCAACAAAGAAATAGACATTGAGGCTATGCAGATTGGTGCTACTGATTACCTGGTAAAAACAGATTTAAATGTGGACAAACTGGAACGATGCATTCGCTATTCACTGGAACGTACAGCTTATCTGAAAGCCCTGCGGGCAAATGAACGCAAATACAGAAGCATTTTTGAGCTATCAAAAGATTCTGTTTTCATTGCAGATAAAAGCCTTGTATTTAAAGATATGAATGCCGCCACTTCTGAATTGCTGGGTTACTCCAAAGACGAACTGCATCGGTTAAGTGTATATGAATTGCTCAGTGAAGAAGTACAGAAACGATTACTCCAAAAATTATTATACGAGGAAGGAGAGGTAAATGACCTGGAAGTGGAAGTGCACACCAAAACAGGTGAACGCAGAATTTGTATTTTTTCACTTACTGCCCCTATTGATGCTACCGGGCATATTTATTACCAGGGATTGATGCATGATATAACCAATATACGTCGTGTAGAAAAGGCGAATGTGTTGGTGGAAAAGTTGGGTGCTACAGGCCGTCTTGTACGGACCCTGGCACATGAAGTACGTAATCCACTGAACAATATAAATATGTCGGTAGAACAGCTAACCAGTGAGTCAGTAAGCGATGATTCCGTTTTGTATCTGGATATTATACAACGAAACAGCAAACGCATAGGTGATCTGATCACTGAACTTTTAGATACAAGCCGCCCTACTGACCTTGTTTTTGAAAAATGCACACTTCAGTCAATAATGGATGATAGCATAGCCGAAGCAATTGACCGCATAACCTTGCAGCGCATCAATATGCAAATACGGTATTTCGACAAGCCATGTTATATATTGGCGAACAAAGAAAAATTAAAGATTTCCTTTTTGAATATCATTATTAATGCGGTGGAGGCTATGCCTTCAGACAGTACTGGAGCATTGGACATTGAAATCGAAAACAGGGATGATTTACATATCATAAGAGTTGTAGATAATGGATGTGGTATACCTGAAGAAAATTTGTCAAGATTATTTGAACCTTATTTTACATCAAAAAGGAACGGAATGGGACTGGGATTGGCTGCTACACTCAACATATTACAATCTCACAGGGCGCAGGTAGATGTAACCTCGGTAGTAAATGCAGGAACTACTTTTGTGATTAGCTTTCCCACTGCTAATTAAAGTAAAAAGATTGTTTATCCTAAGTGGTTATACGGCCTGGTTTATTATGCATGATATGAAAAACCAAACCACCGAATACAGGTACTGCGAGCACAGCAATCAACCAGAATCTTTTTTGAAAAGGTTTGAGATCTGAAGCAGAAAGCACCATTGCAATACTCCAAAACCAAAATATTCCTATTAGCACCACTCCTCCGTACATCAGGTAATCTCCGTTGCGGTTGCCATTGGATTTGATTGCCAAACCTATAAACATTACCAGAACCCCAATAATAAATGTAATAAAGGAAGGCTTAGTTATATTTTTCATTATACTAATTTGATTCATTGAAGCGCAGAACCTTATTCATTAAGAGTAAAAATTTATGCCATTGGCAAAGATATTTTCTACTGATTGAAGAGTATACATTTTAAAATTAAGTTTCCAGGTAAGATGTGGGCACCTCTTTAGATTCTTTTTTTATAATGAATACCGCAGTGTCCTTTGGCCTGATGCCTGCACCATGTTGCAAAGCATGCATTTTGGTAAACTCAGCTCCAAAATAAAGAATCAACGCACTATAATAAACCCATACCAGAATGACAATAATTGAAGCTGCAGTACCATAGGTGATTCCAAGGTTGGCCTTACCCAGATAATATCCGATCGCTAGTTTACCAATCAGGAACAGGGCAGCTGTGAGCATGGCACCGATCAGGGCATCTTTCCAGGAAATAATAGCATCAGGCAAAACTTTAAAAATAACAGCAAATAAACCAGTAATAACAATGAGTATGATCAGCGAATTAATGGTATTGAAGAGATAAACAGTATAATCGGATAATAACTTTGTCAGCCTGTCACTAAGTAAAGTAAGCAAAGCATTCAAAATAAGGGATACAAGCAAAACAAATCCTATACCCACTACCAGGGAAAAGGAAAGCAGGCGGTTACCTAAAAATTTTACCCAACCTTTTTTGGGCTTGGCCCTCACTGACCATATATAATTTATAGAATCCTGCATTTCAGTGAATACACCTGTTGCACCGATGACTAATATGATTGATCCCACAATTGCTCCAGAAGTACTGGTTTGGGATTCCTGTATATTGCGGATGATATCCTGGATCTGAAGGGCTGCATCATGACCTACCAAACCCTCGATCTGTAAATATATTTTTCCCTGTACTGCTTCCTTACCGAAAAATATTCCGGCCAAGGAAATAATGATAATCAACAAAGGTCCTAGTGCAAATACAGTATAATAACTTAAGGAAGCAGCTAATTTAAATGCATTATCATTAATAAAACCAGCTCCGGTATGATGAAACAGGGTAAGTAATTTTTTTAATCGCCACATTTAAAATAATTGCAGATTAAAGTAATGAAACAATTTCAGATTATTAACTGCCAGGAACAAATGCATGGGGAAATTGGTACACAGATCAATTGAATGCAAAATTATCTTCTACAGATAACGCTAAGTTTGATGTTTCCATTGTTTTGGCAGTATTTTTTCACTGATTGTTTTGAATTTATTCTAATAATATGAGAAGTATCCTTTATATTATCGCGGTTGTTCTGATTATAGGTTGGTTATTGGGTGTATTTTACTGGAGTGCCAGTGGTTTGATACATATATTGATTGTCCTGGCTGTAATTTCTCTTTTGTTGGGTATTATCCGCAGAGCCTAAATTTTTCCTCCCTTAAGCTATGTTTCCTTATCTGATTTTTCCATTGCTATAAGTTATTTGCTGATAAGTATATGACGGGTGCTGTAAAAAAAGTTTCTTAAATAGCCCCTGTTGCTATTGGTGCAAACAGGCTGACACAATTACGGCAACTTAATGCACATGATTGAAACGCCTCCTCCTTGTATCTTTCACAAACTTCTGCACACTCTTCACATATACCTACACACAACAGCGCAAGTTCATTTATATTTTTGCACTGATCATTCAAATTTTCCAGTGTCCCAAAGCATATTCGGGCACATTCATCCAGTATCGTGGTGGTTTTGAGGGAAAATGACACTGGTTTTTGAAAGATGGAAACCAAAAGATTTTCACAGTGCAACCAAGCTTCCATACAGGCTTGCAAATGATAGCTCGTAGTGTTCATGTTTAATTTTTAGACAGTTTGTGTTTTGTTTTTAATTTTTTGATGAATTCAGTGATGAGTGGATCATTGTACGCACCATAAGCATCTATTAAGGTGCCTTTTGTACCGTCACAGGTTTGTATTATATAAAGTATTGCATTATCATCCGGGGACACTCCTTCAAATCGAAATGAATTCAATAACTGTACTTCTTCGTGATTATATTGTTTGGGGTGTTTCAAAGCTTCCAACCCGGTTCTCGTCACCCTAAAATCCTCAGTATATCCATCCTTTACCATTTTGTTCAAACAAGTTACCAGGCTTTTCATATAAGGCATGCTGCTATGAGCTTTAACGAGCATATAAAGTGGTTTGGTATTGCTTATATAATAATAAAATAGTTTGCCAGAAAAAAATTGACTTAGAATAACATTCATGAGTAGTTCTTTCCCCAAAGATTAAGGCTGGTTTCAAAACCAGCCTTAATTCAAAAATACTTAACTATACAATGCAACATTGTATTTAAAATCAATGCTCAGCCTTATGCATATCTCTCAGTCTCTTTACTTCATCATGACCTACTTTCAGTTTTGCTTTTTGAGAAACAATCAACTCACGAAGAGTAGGCTCCAATTCAGTATCAGAATTTAGTGCCATATCGTAAGCTTTCTGAGCTGCATCTTCTCCAAATTCACAATTCTCAAGCACCGTTTTCCGGTCATGACCTGTCACAACTGCCTTCAGATCCATCCAGACCCTGTATATTTTACCTGAGTTGGTAGTACCATCAGCCGGATCTCCGCCAATACGGGTCACTTCCTGTGTTAGCTCGCTTGCATATTGCTTACTTTCCATTATATAACGCTGAAATAAGGTGCGCAGATCAGCATCTTCATCTTTTAATTCATCTATGCCTTTTTCATAACCTACCACCCGGTCATGATTGATGCGTATAAGGTCATTGAGAATTCCTATAGTTTTTTCATTTTTTTCCATGGTTATAAGTTTTTATAAACAGTAAAAAAAATCGTACCCTTTTATTTGATTCTTAAATTTTTTTACCATTGATTAATATCAGTTGGTAAGTTTTTTTATGTGTAATTGGTTATTGCACAACTATAATTCAATAACATGCCTAAATATTCTAAAGGTGCAGGCCAAAAAGTAGAACAAGCATGCACGAAAGAAAAAAGGGTAGTTTAAAAACCGGTAGTGGCAAAAAAGCAACCTCCCGTAAACAGGCCATTGCTACTGGCTTGTCTAAAGCAAAGGAAGAGGGAGAAAAAGCACCCACTAAAAAAGGGTCATCAAAGAAAACTGCTGCTAAAAAAACCGGGACCAAATCCGGTAGTGTAAGAAAAACCGGTTCTATCAAAAAATCGGGTAGGTTAAAGACCTAAATCTTAAAATAACCATATTGATATTAATTTAAAAAAATGAGCAATGGCATCCCGAAATAACAATTCTAAAGAAGGGCCGGGTAGGACCTCTAGCCAGGGTAGAAATGAAGCAAGCGGGGGAGAGCAGCCAGCCGTGTCGCCTGACAATGGAAAAAGTAGTGGTAAGAACAGTGCAGGCATCAGCCGCGGTGGTAGTAGTACACGTACAGCTTCAAGTAAGGGAGCAGCCAAGACTACCAAAAAAACAAGTGTGCCTGCTGAAAAAGCTACTAAAAGAAAAAGATAAATTAGCAGAATTAAGTCAGTTCCTGCAGAATTTTAACAAGTACCTTTTCTTCTGAAGTATAGCCCGAAAGATCGTCCGGATTTTCAATTTTGTCCAGTTCCCGTATATATTTTTCCAGGTTATTCTCCTCATACAGCCTGATAATACCAGGATGTACATAATATTTTTTACAAACCGTTCTGGTATTTCCCAGCTGTTTACTCACTTCATCCAGTGCTGCAACTATATTTTTTTTGACATCGCTATCTGATGCCGCCTGGCCAATGGATTTAAAAGCCCTGAGAATATTGAGGGTGCCTGCCCAGGTACGAAAATCTTTTGCAGTAAAATCGCCACCCGAGGACTCTTTTATATAGGCATTTACCATTCCTGAATCAATGGATTTTTTATTTCCTTCACTATCATAATATTGAAACAGTTCCTTTCCCGGAATATCACGACAGGCTTTTACAGCTTTTGCCAGCCGCCTGTTTTTAATGCTTATATCATGAGTGATTCCTTTTTTACCCTGGAAAGAAAATAATAGTTTATCGCCTTCCACTTTTACATGTTTGTCTTTTAGGGTTGTAAGCCCATATGAACCGTATAATTTTTCATAATCATTATTGCCAATACGTATATATGTGCGTTCCATGAGGCTGATAACTGTAGCAATCACCTTTTCTTCACTTAATTCTTTTTTTGAAAAATCCTCTTCAAATTTTAATCTTATGGTTGGTAATAGTTTACCGAATTCATATAACCGATGAAATTTTGTTTCGTTGCGAAGGGTATGCCATAACTGATGATACCGGTATTGTTTGCGGTTTCTGGCATCAAGCCCTGTTGCCTGTATATGGCCATTCTCTTTTACACATATCCATACATTGGTCCATGCCGGTGGAATAGCCAGTTTACGAATACGTTCGATCTGATCTTTGTCTCTCAATGGTTTTTCATCCTGTAAATAAGCGAAGCCCTTCCCCTTTTTTATCCGAAGTATACCTTTACCCCTGTCATTTACATACACAAGCTCAGCCATCTTAGCTGCTTTGCTGTAGTCACGGTCAATTTTGAGATAGTCCTTATGAGATAATTGTGATGTATTCATCAATATTTTCAAATTGTGCAGATAAACCCTTGCTTTTATTTGCTTTAGTTTTTAGATACATGTTTTTTTGTCTAATGCAAAAAGAAAAAGTCAGACCAAGAATGCCTGACTTTTTTTGCTGTATACAAAAATATCAAGATACGGAAGTCTTACTCTTCATTATCCGCATTGATATTGATGCCACTTACTGCTAATTCTGTAAGTAACTGGTCAGTTTGTTTTTCTTCCTCAAGAGTTTGCTCTAACAGAGGCACTACATCAGTGAGACCCATTGTTTTTGCCAGCTGCACCAAACTACCGTAAGCGGCAATTTCATAATGCTCTACCTTCTGTGCGGAAATGATCAAACCAGCGTCACGAACTGAACTACCTTTAGGTGTATCATCCATGATTTTTTCGCCTTCCTTCACCAGTCCTTCCATTCCTTCGCACTTCACTGCCCGTGCTTTTTCATCAATCAATTCAAATACTTCTTCCAGGCGGGTGATTTGTACTTCGGTTTGTCCTAAATGTGTTTCAAAAGCATTAGCCAGCTCTCCGGAAGTTGCTGCTTTCTTCATTTTTGGTAATGCTTTTGTCAGGTGCTTCTCTGCCCAGTAAATATCCTTTAACTCATCCAGGAATAATTCTCTCAACAAAGTTTCTTCATCATGTACCTGTGCATTGCCTGTGGTCTTTCTGCCGGTAGTGGTTTTTGTATTAGACGAGGTTGTTGATCTTGTACCTTTTGCCATAAAATGATTTTTTGTAATTAGTGAATGCTGAATTGTATTAAAAAATAATGCCATTAAGCTGAGCACAGGTAGTATTACGATGTAGATTTATTTACCCAAAGACTTTCTAAAAAGATAGGTGATAGACCATTTTTTTGTGGTACTTATTTTGGATATATAAAGTTAGACTCTTTGATTACTATCAAAACATACTTTATGCAAATGCAAAATGAGCAATTGACTTTTCTACAGGATAAAATACAACAAATAGGCAGCGCCATCTTTTTCAACCTTAGCGATTCGGTCTCCAAATTACCAACTTCTATAGTCAATACAGTCAAAGTGGATGATTATGGTTATGTATGGTTTTTTGTAAAAAAACCCAATTCACAATTAAAGGAATTTGAAACAGAATTTCCAGTCCGCCTTGATTATTTTAAAAAGGGTTCTGATTGTTTTTTACAGGTTACCGGTAAAGGCTGGTCGGTCACTGATCCGGAAGAGCTATCAGCTTTTTTTGAACTAGCAACAGAATCAACGCCTACTGATCTTAAAGACATGGTATTGGTGAAAGTGAAGATGCTGAAGGCTGACTATTACGAAACCCAGACCCGTACAAATGTATCATGGTGGCAAAATGCGGTAGATACATTTATTACATGGTTTCGCAATCCGCCCCATATGGGCCCCGGCACCTATTTCCCGGCTTCTTAATTTATAGATATATGCGACCTATTTGGTCAGGATCAATTTCTTTTGGGCTCGTTAATATTCCCGTTAAGCTTCTCAGTGCTGTGCAGGCAGAAGACCTGAACTTTGATATGTTGTCAAAAAAAGATATGGCTCCAATCAGGTATGCCCGCATTGATACCAAAACAGAAAAAGAGGTAGCCTGGAGAGAAATTGTGAAAGGATATGAATATACAAAGGGCAAATATGTGATCATTGAGGATGAAGACTTTAAAAAAGCTAGCCCTGAAAAATCTCACTCCATAGACATTGTACTATTTGCAAAACAGGAAGAAATTGACCCTGTTTATTACGAAAAACCATATTATATAATCCCTGCAAAGGGAGGAGAAAAATCATACAGGTTATTGTTAAATGCCCTGGAAAAATCGGGTACTGTAGGTATAGCTGAATTCATGCTGCGCAACAGGGCTCATGTCTGTGCGGTAAAAGTATTCAACGATGTGTTGTTGCTCAACCAAATGAGGTACCAGGAAGAAATAAGGGAAGTTCCCGACGTGGAAATAAAAAATCAAAAAATTACTGAAAAGGAATTGCAACTGGCAGTAAAACTTATTGAACAGCTTAGAGAAAAATTTGATCCCTCTGCTTTTAAAGATACTTATGTAGCCGAATTGAAAAAAGTGATAAAAGCCAAAGCTGCAGGCAAAACCATACGTATTGCTGATGAGCCGAAAAAGACCACAGGCGCAGTAAAAGACCTAATGGAAGTATTGAAGCAAAGCCTTGAAAAAGGAAAGAAAAGAGCCTGATCAATATTTTTTCAATTAATTAATTAGCCTGTCTTCTGCCTCTTTGCAGGATGTTTTTCAAAATAGAAATAAGTCTTTATATTATTTTTCTGTGGCATAAGATTTTCTTCTTTTCCGCTAAACTGCCATGAGCTTATCTCTCTATAAAAAGAAACGAAAATTTTCAGAAACACCTGAGCCCGAGGGAAAGGAAAAATCTTCCAAAGGATGTTTGCGTTTTGTTATTCAAAAACACGACGCATCAAATTTACATTACGATTTTCGCCTCGAAATGAAAGGCATATTGAAGAGCTGGGCTGTGCCGAAAGGTGCTTCAATAAATCCTGCTGATAAAAGACTGGCTATGATGGTGGAAGATCACCCTTACGATTACCGCGATTTTGAAGGTATCATACCAGAGGGCAATTATGGGGGAGGTACCGTAATGGTTTGGGATGAAGGCACCTATCAACCCGAAGGAGGTGAGGAATTGACAACAAAAGAACAGGAAAAACTATTGCTAGGCAAATTGCATTCAGGAGATCTGAAAATCATCCTGCATGGAAAAAAGATTAAAGGAAGTTATGCCCTCGTAAAAATAAAACGTGATGAAAAATCCTGGTTGCTCATAAAACACAGGGACCAATTTGCCGGTGAGAGCGACATTACCCAAAAAAATAAATCAGTTAAATCCGGAAAAACACTGGCACAGATCGCAGAAGAAAATGACTCAGAATTAAATCATCCTGAAGACCCTACTTCCGGTGTAAAAATTTCCGGGAAAGTTGCAACTAAGACTACAACCAGGCAACCTGTAACAAAAAAGTCAGCAACGAAAATAAAAACAGCAAATAAGAATTTTACTTCGGGTAAAAAAAAAGGCTTTGATGTAAAAGCTCTGGTTGGAGAGAACTTCTCACTCACCAGGAAAACAAAGATGCCAGGCAATATACAGCCTATGCTGGCAACTTTGGTGAATGAGCCTTTTGATGATACGGACTGGATCTTCGAGATAAAATGGGATGGATACAGGGCGCTGGCTTTTGTGGGGGACGATGTTCAACTTATTTCCCGGAATAAAATTCCATTCACATCAAAATACAATGATGTTGCTAAAGCATTAAAATCATTTGCTTTTGCCGCTGTGTTTGACGGCGAAATAGTAGCAGTTAATGAAAAAGGCTTGTCCGATTTTCAATTGTTGCAAAACTGGCAAAATACTCCTGCTCCGCTTCAATATTTAGTATTTGATATACTGTGGTTTGATGGGTATGATCTTACCGCTTTGCCGCTGATTGCACGAAAAGAACTGAGCAAAAAAATTTTACCCCCCGATCATGGAATTATAAAATACAGCGATCATGTAGAAGGAGAAGGAATTTCTTTTTTTAAATTGGCCATAGAACAGGGTCTTGAAGGTATTATAGCCAAGCGAAAGGATAGCTTATATGAGTTAAACAGGAGATCTGGTGATTGGTTGAAAATCAAAGGCAATCTCAGGCAGGAAGTGGTCATTGCAGGTTTTACAGAACCAAGAAATTCCCGGAATCATTTTGGCGCTTTATTGTTGGGTGTATATGAAGGGAAAGAGTTGATTTATGTAGGCCACACCGGCAGTGGATTTAACCATCAGAGCCTCGAAGATGTATACAAAAAATTATTGCCCTTGGTGATCAAAGATTGCCCATTTCAAAAAGAGCCGAAAGTGAACATGCCCGCTACATGGGTAGAACCAAAATTGGTATGTGAGATAAAATTTACAGAATGGACAAAAGAAGGCGTAGCCCGCCACCCGATCTTTATGGGGTTAAGGGAAGATAAAAAACCGGAACAGGTACATTTTGAAAAAACCAAAACAATCAGTTCTATGAAAGAAAGATCTGCTTCACACAGCAATGTAACAAAGCAAACATCAAAAAAGCAAGCTGCAAAAAAAACTGTACTCCGAAATAAGAAAAAAGCAACCCCATCGAAAAAAACGGCTGGTAAAATAAAAACTTCCGGAATCCAGGTCAATGCGAGCGAGGGGGACGAACAAAAGGTTGAAATAAACGGGCATGAACTTACTCTGACCAGCCTTGACAAACTTTACTGGAAGAAAGAACGGTTTACCAAAGGCGATTCAATAAATTATTACCTCAGAATAGCACCTTATATTCTGCCTTACATGATTGATCGTCCACAATCATTGAACAGGCATCCAAACGGCATAGATGCCCTTAATTTTTTTCAAAAAGACATGAAAGGAAAACTGCCGGTTTGGATGCAAACCCATATTGATTTCAGCGAATCTACAAACAAGGAAGTAGAATATCTTGTCTGTGCTAATGAAGCCACGTTGATCTATATGGCTAATTTGGGATGTATAGAACTTCATCCATGGCATTCACGTACACAAAGCTGGGAAAAACCGGATTGGTGCCTCATCGATCTGGATCCGGATAAGAAAAATACATTTGACCAGGTGATACAAACAGCACAAGTAGTAAAGCAGGTTTTAGATTCAATTGGGGCTGACTCATATGTAAAAACATCGGGATCTTCAGGTATACATATTTATATTCCATTAGCAGCACAATATAATTATGACCAATCCAAACAACTGGCAGAGCTGGTAGTTACCATGGTGCACCAGGAAATACCTGAATTTACCAGCCTGGAACGCAGTCCTGCTAAAAGGAAAGGAAAAATATACCTTGACTATCTCCAAAACAGGGAAACACAAACTGCTGCAGCACCTTATTCTTTACGTCCAAAAAGAGGAGCGCCCGTTTCCACACCGTTGCATTGGGATGAGGTCAAACGGGGATTAACAGCAACTGATTTCACTTTGAAAAATATTTTTGAACGCCTTGGTGTTGAAGGTGATTTATTCAAGCCGGTTTTAGGCAAGGGAATCAACCTTCAAAAAGTATTGGGAAAATTAGAAACATTATCATAACCAATATGTATGGTAAATCCGGCACTTAGGATTTTTGATCAGCACGCAATCGACATTATTAATACCAATTTTGACATCGAATTACTGGATAGTTCATGTTCATTTTCTGAAGGACCTGTCTGGAGTGGGAATGGTCATTATCTTTTCAGTGATATTCCAAGAAATGTGATCTTTCGCATTGATCATAAAGGAACAAAAAAAATTTATATTGAAGAAAGTGGATGTACGCTTGAAAACAAAGAATTCCTATCACATCAAATTGGCACTAACGGACTAACGTTTGATCTAAATAAAAACCTGCTAATATGCCAGCACGGCAATGGTGCAGTTGCAAAATATGAAAGTGGAATTATTGTACCATTCATAAGTTCTTATGGTGGTAAAAGATTTAATAGCCCCAATGATTTGGTAGTACATCCGGCGGGTGCTATCTTTTTTTCTGATCCACCTTATGGATTGAAAGAACAAAAATTCAATAAGGATAAAGCCCAACCGGTTGCAGGTATTTATTGTTATCGTGATGGAGTGATTGATTTGTTTTGCGACCAGTTTCAATATCCCAATGGTCTATGTCTTTCACCTGGAGGTGAAAGTTTGTATTGCTGTTCCAATAAACCATTTGAACGTTTTGTTCTTGAGTTTGATAGTGAAACATTGATGGTGAAAAGAAATGTTTGTGCGGAAAATGGAGATGGTATTAAATGCGATCGCCGGGGAAATATATTCCTGTGTACCAAAGAAGGCATACTAATAATAAATGAAGCGGGCAAACGGCTTGCCCTGATAAGCTTGTCTACCATCCCTGCTAATTGTTGCTGGGGCGGGGACGCAGGCAATGACCTGTTTATCACAGCACGTGAAAATATTTTTTTGATTCGTGGATTGCAGAAATAAGATTTTCGGTGATGCTCGTCAGCACCGTTGGTCAGACGGGTAGTTTACAATAGATTTTTTTTTATTTACTATTGGTTAGTTTGATTTTGCTTAAAAGTCCTGATTCTGTAAAAAGCAGCTAATTGAGTCTGTCAAATTGAAAATTGTCTGGTCTTCAATCATTAATCTTGATTGTTATACCGGTCTGACCCGATCGTTGTCGGGTTCTGACCGGTGCTACCGAACTTTTTCATTTAAAAAAAGGTTTAATGAACAGCTTCACTAAACTTTCCCCAAATCTTTGACTATTAATTTTACCATCTATTTTTCAGCAATATGCTTCGATGAATAATTTTAAATAAAAAAAGTTCCAACAATAGCCGGAACCTTTTTTTCTCTCTTTCCCTTCGCTGGCATTACCCAGATCAGGTTCAACGGGTATTTCTCAGATCTACGGATAAACCACCCCTTGAGAGAACACCTGATTATGTTCAGAAACCATGCCAGTGCACAGTTTAATTATAAATTTTTCAGCTATCCATTTACTATTTCACCACCATTCGGGTGTAAGATCTGCCCGGTCATATAAGAACCGTCTTCACTGGCTAAAAACAAATAACAAGGTGCCACCTCTGCTGGTTCACCGGCTCTTCCAAGAGGTACATCTGAGCCAAATTCTGCCACTTTTTTTCCTTTGAAGCTCCCCACGATTAAAGGCGTCCAGATGGGGCCTGGTGCTACGCCATTCACACGTATTCCTTTTTTGGAAAGATTAGCGGCCAGGCTTCTTGTAAATGTCACTATGGCTCCTTTTGTAGCTGAATAATCAATCAGTTCAGCGCTTCCCCGGTAGGCAGTAACAGAAGTAGTATTGATAATACAGGCACCCTTCTTTAACCTGGGTAATGCAGCCCTTGTAATCCAGAACATGGGAAATATATTGGTTTCAAATGTTTCATACAATTGTTCTGTGGTAATGTCTTCCAGTTTTTTCTGTTCGGTTTGTGTGGCCGCATTATTTACCAATATATCCAGTCGTCCGAATTGCTTAATTGTTTGCGAAACGATGCGTTCGCAAAAGCGTTCTTTCCTGATGTTGCCGGGGAGCAATAAACAGCTACGTCCAAATTCTTCTTCCACAATTCTTTTTACTTCTTCAGCATCGCGGTGCTCGCTGAGGTAAGAAATAACAACATTTGCTCCTTCTTTGGCGAAGAGCAAAGCGACAGCCCTGCCTATACCACTATCACCACCGGTTATGATAGCAACTTTACCTGCTAACTTTTTTTTTGGTGCTGCTTTTATTGAAACAGGTTTGGGATCCATTTTTTCTTCTATCCCGGGCATACGCTGATGCTGAGCTTTCCGGATGGGTTTTGCTTCTGCTCCTTTTTGCATGTTTGAGTTTTTAAGTTCGGGTATAGAAATTATTGTACCATCTATATAAGTGCAAATCTTATTTTTGCAACCCACCGGGGGATTAGCTCAGTTGGCTAGAGCGCTTGCATGGCATGCAAGAGGTCATCGGTTCGACCCCGTTATCCTCCACGAACAGTAAGCCCTGTAATATTTACAGGGTTTCTCATTCAAGTGTTTTACGATCAATTTCTACCTATTACCTCTGATCGATGGGCGGAAAATTTCAAGGGGTAGCGTTAGCATTCTTAGAAATCATTTTTTTAATTGTAGAAAATTAAAACGAATAAGGTATGAGAATGAGAATTCAGAATTTGCAACTGATGAAGTATAGAGAGTGCAAGTAGAATTATATGCAAAAAATTTAACCACGCCAGTTTTCATGTCTTTTGCTGGTAAAATTTAAGACTTAACAATCTTCTTCCAAGATTATACTTGGATCATGAAATTACCTTTTGGTAGTTTCTTCAGTATTAATTACATCTCCAAAGGGGCTTTTTGTAAAGGGGTAAATTAATTGCTTATAATAACCTTTGGGGTATTTAGCATCATCAAGTCCTGTACCTTCTGGCCATGAATTACCTGGTAAGTAATAAGTGCCGAAGAGTTTGTCAATAAAAGGGAAAATGGTTGCAAAATTTTTTCCATAATATTCCGGGTTGACACTGTGATGCCAATGATGATATTGCGGTGTAACAATAAGATATTTTAAGAATCCAAAATTTATACGAGTATTTGCATGGATAAGTACTGCATGTATCGCCATAAAAATAATGTAAGTATTGAAGGTGATTGATGAAAAGCCGAGCACATACAACGGAATAAAAGCAAAAGCTCTTGTAATAAAAATATCTATAAAATGCATCCGGCTTCCGGCAAGCCAATCCATGTTTTTAGTGGAATGATGTATAGAATGGAACCGCCAAAAATAGTTATGTGAATGAAAAAAACGATGTACCCAATATTGAAAAAGATCGGTTACAAAAAATGCAATAAATAACTCTACTAGAAATGAAAGATTTTGCACGAATGTGTGTATTGATGATAATCCTATCCAACCGAAAAAGAAAGTTGCAGGATTTTGTGTTATTACTGCAAAAAATTGAATGAACAAGTGGCTGATTACAAAATATACAAGATCTGTTCGCCATTCTTCATGAAATCTTGATTGGCCCTTCTTTTTTGGCCATACCATTTCTATCGGAACGAAAATAAAGGCCATCAACAACAAATCAAGTAACAGCCAGTCCAGACCCAAATGCCAACTTGTTTTATTCACTGCCCTACCCTGTACTTCAAAACCACCAATAATTATTGTAGCTGTAGAAATTAATAATCCGGTTAGTGCCAATTGTTTTTTTGGATTGAGAATAATGCTGAGCAATGCAAAAAAAAAGGAGGCGATGATAGTTGCAGTAAGTAAAGATGCCATAAACTCACCTGTATAAATTTGTCTTAACTCAGGTGATGTAAGTATCTCCGGGAACTTGAAACAGAATACTGCAAAGAAGCCAACCAAGGCAAGAAAGATAGAAACATACCCACTTATTATTCCTTCACCAAATTTGGTATGTATTACGTTCTGTTTCATTTAGAGTTTGCTCTACACAAAATAACAATTTAATCTGGCAAGCAAAGCTCAGTTGGCTGGAGCGCTTGGCATGCAAGAGGTCATTAATTCGACCCCGTTATCCTCCACCAGGCTTACTTTATGTGAGCCAAAATGGACAGGCCGTCCAAGCGACCAGACTATTTTAGTGAAGTATACAATTAATCCTGAATCGCTCTAAGCAACTGAACACCAACAATCCTCCCAAGGATTTTTTAAATTATTTGTGCACTACAAGCTTGCAGGGAATTTGCATATGCTGCATGATTTCATTTTCTTTATTACTTTCTTCATTGATCATTTGAAAAAGCATACGGGCTGCAACTTCGCCCATTTCGTAAGAATTTTCTTCAATTGATGCAACGGGTTTGTGATCGAGGTATTGCAACAAGGGTAAATTACCAAAACCTACAAAATCAATTTCATTTAGCCTGGCTGCATGTTTTTTCTTAATGTAGTTAATAGCATCTAAGGTTATATAATTCTTGAAAGAAAATATAGCAGTGGGAGGGTCATTTAAATTCATTAATTCTTTAATTGCAGTCCCAGTTGATTTTTCTGTAAAATCTACCACTTTTATTAAATGGGGGTCAATTGGAATTTTGTTTTTAGCTAATGCTTGTTTATAACCATTTAACCGAAGCTGTGATGTCAGCATAGATTCCGGTCCCATAAGGTGGGCAATTCGCTGATGACCTTTTTTTATCAAAAAATCGGTCGCCTTGTAAGCGCCTTCCTTGTTATTTGATGATACATAATGAAATGAACTGCCTTTTGGTTCTCTGGCTATGCACACCACCGGAATGCCCATGGCGATTAGTCTTTCATATAACAGCATATCCACTGTATTCTTAGTAATAGCTGCTATCACACCATCTACCCTGTTGCTGACCATTACATTCACCCCCTTATCATGAGGCTACCCCCTCCCTTTGCACTGGTAGAGCTTGTAACATTTAGCCCGGCAATATTACCCCGTAGAAGGTCTTGTACACTATTTGGATTTTCATTTTCCAAACGTGTAGCCTTT
>MWVX01000196.1_pt1 | contig 17181 bp, 13 predicted proteins | sample 1047311 | NCBI WGS metagenome assembly MWVX01 (sample SAMN06349984, study PRJNA376086) | soil metagenome | isolation source: MtG-4 sample Antarctic (ecotone) soil | place: Antarctica | collected 2015-01-13 | reverse complement strand
GACGAATATGAACGCGAATGAAGTAATTTCAAATCGCGCAATTGAAATTGCGGGCGGCGAAATGGGAAGCAAAAAGCCGGTTCATCCGAACGACGACGTGAATATGTCGCAATCGTCGAACGACACTTTTCCGACGGCGATGTACGTTGCCGCCGCCGAAAGATTAAACGCGCTGATTCCAACCGCTCAAAAGGTTCACGACGCGATTGACGCGAAAGCGAAAGAGTTTGCCGATGTTGTGAAAATCGGCAGAACGCATTTGCAGGACGCGACGCCTTTGACCGTTGGGCAGGAATTCGGCGGTTGGGCGAGTTTGATTGAGCGCGACATTGAAAGATTGAAAATAGTTTTAGACGGTTTGTTTGATTTGGCAATCGGCGGAACAGCGGTCGGTACAGGTCTCAACTCGCATCCCGAATTTGCGGAACGCGCCGCCGCGCTAATTGCCGAATTGACTGGCTTGCCGTTTAAAGCGCATCCGAACAAATTCGCGGCTTTGTCGGCACACGACGAAATTGTTTTTGCTTCGGGCGCGCTGAAAACTCTGGCGTGTTCTTTGATGAAAATTGCCAACGACATTCGCTGGCTGGCGTCGGGTCCGCGCTGCGGGCTTGGTGAATTGACCTTGCCAGAAAATGAACCGGGAAGCTCGATTATGCCCGGCAAGGTTAACCCGACGCAGAGCGAAGCGATAACGATGGTTGCCGCTCAGGTTTTGGGCAATGACGCCTGCATAGGTTTCGCCGGTTCGCAAGGCAACTTTGAACTTAATGTTTTCAAGCCGGTAATGATTCACAATTTTCTGCATTCAGTTCGCCTGCTACACGATGCATCCATCGGCTTTGTCGAATTTTGCATTGACGGTATCGAACTGAACCGCTCGCAAATCGACAAATACCTAAACGATTCTTTGATGCTCGTAACTGCGCTCAATCAACACATCGGCTATGACAACGCTTCAAAAATCGCTAAGAATGCGCACAAAAAAGGAATTTCTCTGCGCGAGTCGGCAATTGAATTAGGTATTTTAGAAGGCGAAAAGTTTGACGAACTTGTCAAGCCCGAAAAAATGACGCATCCGTAAAAACATAAAAACACAAAAAATCGCTTGTCGCCGGGTGTTAAAATTTCGCTGGTAAATTTTACGGACATTAAATAAGTATTAAATCCGCGCTTTGTTAAATTTTCGACTTGCCCGGTAGTCTAAGCTGACATAATATTCTATATCAAAGTTTTATTCCGTATTTAATTTTTACCGGCGAGTTTTGCCGGACATTCGTTTTCCAATCAAGACATCAAATTTAAAAAAGAGGATTTTAATATGCGAAATTTTTTTCCGTTTTTGATAACTCTGTTTTTCTTTGTTCAGGTTGCTTTTGCACAATCGCAGGCGACGACCGGAAACATCGAAGGACGAACCGTTGACGCCAATGGCGCGGGCGTGCCGAATGTTTCGGTTACGGCAATCAGCCAGGATACTGGTTTGCAGAAAACCGTTCAATCGAGCGACGAGGGAAATTTCGTGCTGCCGTTTTTGCCGCCGGGAAATTATAGAGTTGCCACCGCGCCGGTGCAGGGTTTTGCGGCATCAACTTATGAAAACGTTCAAGTTACGGTCGGTGCGAAAAATACTTTGGAAATCGTTTTGACGGCAGGCGGCGCTGTTAACGTCGTTGACGTGACCGCCGAAGGGCAAGGCGTGGAAACGACGCGCACTTCGATTTCCTCGACTGTTGACGAACGCCGCGTTATCAACCTGCCGACAAACGGTCGTAACTTTTTAGATTTTGTAACCTTGACGCCCGGCATCGTCCGTGACCCGACACGAAGCGGTGATTTGGCGGTTGGCGGACAAAAGGGAACGCTCAACAGTTTGCAGATTGATGGTACAAGTTCGGACAATACCTTTTTCGGGCAATCTTCGGGACGCACCGGTTCGGGACGCGCGCCGTCGCAGTTTTCCATTGACACGGTAAAAGAGTTTCAAGTCAATCAAAACGGATTTTCGGCTGAATTCGGACGCGCCGCCGGTGCGGTCATCAACGTCGTTACCAAAAGCGGCACGAACCGTTTTACCGGCAGCGCGTTTGAGTATTTCCGCGACGAATCGCTAAATGCTCGCAACCCGAATCTGGTGGCGGCGAATCGCCCGCGTCCTGCCGGACAAATCAACCAGTTCGGCGGCACTTTCGGCAGTCCGATTCGGCGAGATAAAATCTTTTTCTTCGGCGCGTATGAAGGTCAACGCTCGAATTTGCCTAATCCGGTCGTCCTCAATTCGCTCGCCTTTGCTCCTGCAAGCATCCAAACTTTGCTTACACCGAAAGTTGCTTCTTACAATATCAACCGCCAGCAAGACACTTTTCTCATTAAAACCGATTTCAACATCAACGACAGAAATCAGGTTTGGGTGAGATTTAATCAGCAGAATTTTACCGGAACAAATCTCGAATTCTCCGGCACGAATAGCGCACTTGAACATACCGGCAACAGCAACGTTAAAACGACGACCCTTTCGACAAGCTGGACTTCGTCGCTTTCGCCGAGTTATATCAACGAGTTTCGCTTTCAGTTTTCGCGCGACCGCGAGCCTGGCTTGTCAAATTCCGACGCGCCGGAAGTTGCTGTAACGGCAAATGCGGGCGGTATCAACGACGGAACTTTCTTTTTCGGACGCAATAATTTTAGTCCGCGCGAGACGACCATCAGACGTTATCAATTCATCGACAATCAAACTTACATCACCGGAAATCACGCGATAAAATACGGCGTGGATTTACTCTTCGACCGGATTTTCAACTTCTTCCCCGGACTTTTCAGCGGCGCATACACTTTTCCGAGTTACGCGGCGCTCGCCGCCGGCACACCTTCGCGTTACCGACAGAGTTTCGGCGGTGCTGAAACTTCAGGCGGTACGACTTATCCGAACAGTTCGGAATACGGATTTTTCGCCCAAGACGATTGGCGCGTAATGCCGAAACTGACGCTCAATCTTGGCTTACGCTACGATTATCAATCGATTGCCCGACCGAAGATACAAAACCCGAATGCATCTTTGCTCGCCGCCAGTTTTGATACGAGCTTTCGCCCGTCGGACAAAAACAACATCGCACCGCGTTTCGGCTTAGCCTACGCTTTCGACCAAAAAACGGTTCTTCGCGGCGGCTACGGACTTTTCTACGCACGCACGCCGTCAATTTTGACCGGCACGGCACATTCGCAAAACGGAATTCAAGTTGTGGCGATTGACATCGCTTGCACAACTTCGCCCGCTTTGTGTCCAACTTATCCGAACGTTTTCGCAAGCGTTCCGACCGGCGTTGCGCTCGCGCCGATTAATCTTTATCTGTTTGATAAAAATTACAAACAGCCATACACGCAGCAGGCGCGCCTTCAGTTCGAGCGCGAAATTTTGTCGAATACAATCTTTTCGGTGCAATATACTTTGTTCAAAGGCAACGATTTAACGCGCACGCGCAACGCGAATTTGTCCGCGCCGGTTACACTAACCGTTCCGATTTATAACGGCACGACGGCAACCGCCGACACTTTAACAGTTACCCGATTTTCAAATCCGCGCCCGATTCCGGCGTTTCAACGAATCAGCCTTTTTGAAAGCACGGCGAAATCTTTTTATCAAGGTTTGACCTTTGAACTGAATCGCCGTTTCGCCAATCGTTTCCAGTTCAACACGAGCTACACTCTGTCGAAAGCCAAAGACAGCAAACCCGACCAAACATCGGTTGTTCCGGGCAGCGACGACGGTAAAATCGCCCAGAATCAATTTAATTTGTCTGACGAATACGGGCGTTCGGATTTAGACGTGCGGCATCGCTTTATTTTCAGTCCGGTTTATGAAACGGGAACGTTTCGTTATAGCGACAACAAATTTGTCCGGGCGCTCTTGAGCGATTATATTTTGACCGGAATTTTCACGGCACAATCTGGCATTGCTTATTCGGCGTTTGTTTCCGGCGACCCAAATGGCGACGGCAACACGGCAAACGATCGCGCGCCGGGAACGACGAGAAATCAATTTTCGACACCGGCGTTATACCAACTCGATATCCGCGTCGGGCGTGTCATTCGCTTCGGCGAACGCTACCGTTTGTCGCTTTTCGCGGAAGGATTTAACATCTTTAATCGCGCTAACGTGCAAAGCACCAATAACACGCTTTATGCTTACAGCAATGCCGGAACGGTTTCCGGAGTTGCGCTTCCAATTCGTTTATCAACGGCGGCGACAAACTTCGGCACGCCGCGCGGCTTCGTTTCCGGTTCGCCTTCGTTCACATTTAATTCGAGCTACAACCGCGAGTTTCAACTCGGTTTGAGATTTGATTTTTAAGCTGCGGCGTTTTTACAACAAAAAGAAAGCGGGAAGATTAATTTCTTCCCGCTTTCTTTTCATTTAAATATATTGTTTGGTTTCTCAACCCTTTCACATTCTACATTTTTTCAAACTTTCGGTGCGCTCGGTCTGCCAATTCGTCAAAATGTTTTTCCAAACTCACGTTTGCACCGCGCAGACCGGCGACGACTTGTTCGCCCCATTCGACGTATTCGCGGCGTCGGTGTTTAGACCAACCGTCGGGCGGGTTTTCCATTATGTCGCCGATATTGCTGATTTTATCACACAGCTTTATTTGTTTTGCTCCGTCGGAAATATTGGGCGCGTGTTCAATTTGAAGCTGTTTGCGTTCAGCTTTTGGCAAACTCTGGTCGTCGGTTAATTCCAAAACCATTTTGCTGACTTTATTGCCGAAAAGCTCTGTGATTTCTTTTTCGGTCGTGTCGGTGTCTTCGATTGTATCGTGTAGGACGGCGGCGGTTAAGACATCAAAATCCGTGACATTTCCGACGCCAGTTAAAAGATTCAAAACTTCCAGCGGATGATTGATATACGGCTCGCCGTCCGCGCCTTTGCGCTTTTGTTTTCGGTGTTTTATAGCGGCGAAATTGATAGCTTCGATTAGCTTGGAAAGGTTGGACATATTTATCAGATGTCAGATGTCGGATGTTAGATGACAGTCGCGGACTATACTAACATCTAACATCCGACATCTAACTTCTATTTCACAACTTCAATTGTCAAAACCTGTTGACCGGAAATCATAAAATCGGCGGGCGCAATTTCCTGTTCGGTCAAAATGGTTATGACTGTCGGCTTAAAACCGCCAGCCGTGCGGTCATTGTTAAGCGTCGCCAAAACCGATGGCGGAAGATTCGGCATTTCTTTTGAGCCGATAATCGCGCCATTCGTTACCCGATAAGTCTGCACATAGAGGCGGTCATCTTTTTTGACTGCGTTAATTGTTTTGATAAGCTCGCTCAAATCTTTCGGCACGAATTGTTTTGACGCCGCCGTTTGCTGGAGCGAGCCGCCATCGCCGACCGTAACCATCAAAGTTCCGGCAGACGTATCGGCGGGAATTTTGATTGGAATTTTTTGCGAAAAAACTTTTCCCGAATCAGTGCGCGCAAAGGCTTGTATCTCGAAGCTTTCTCCGGCTTTAACCTGCGTTTTATCGAGCGTGATGCGCTCCAGAGTCGCGGTTTTGCTGCCGTCGGTCGCGGTAACATTAAGATTGATTTCGCTGATTTCCGCATTGTCAAAACGGCTTTGCAGAAGAGCGTTGACCGGCGCGGCAATCGACAGCGCGGCGATTTGCGAGGCTTGCGCGCCGCCTAATCTGCGCTGGATTTTTATCGATTCCTGACCTTTGAGTTTGATTTCGCCGTTTAGCTCAACAGTCGTGTCGCCAAGCCCGCGCTCGTTAGAAACAATCGAATTATAAACCACTATATTTAATAAAATCGGCGTCAGAAAATCGTCTTTCGCTACTTCAAAATTCAAGGTTTCCTGATTGTTTCGGCTGGTTTGGAGATTGAGTTTTACCGGAATCATCTTCGGCGACTGACCGAGCCGCCCGAAAACTCCGGTTGCGCGGTCCTGCGTCATACTGCCGACCATTGCGTCCGGCACGGCGAGTTTAAAAGAGTTGTTTAAGTTGGGAATTACCGTTACGACGTGCGACTCGGACATCGGCAAATCCGATACGCCGAGACTTAAAAACGGATGACCAAAAGCATAAATTTTATCACCGTCGCGGTAAGTAACCGTTCCCGCCGCCGCCATCGAATAATCGCCGCGCGCCAACTGCATCGAAACCGAAGCTCCGCCCTGCAAAGTTTTATCGTCCGCTTTTTTCAAAGGTGTAATTCGCGCTGCGCCGCCCACAGCTGCGATGGGAAGCAAGCCGACCGCTGCCAGTTGCGGCGCAAAAATATTTAAGGTTTCCTGGGAAATTCCGTTAAAAGTCAGCGGCGTCGCAATCGGTTGAAAAGTTTGTCCGGCAACTGCGCCAAGCAGTGAACTAGAACTTCCGCCCGCCAGCAGCGAACTTGAAACCATTGCGTTTTTTGGGAAATCCGGTTTCCAGGTAGTCGCCGCCAAATCAGCAAAAGCAATCGGGCGCGGCTCAATCGGTTTTATCTGGGGATTTTGATTTTTTTCAAAAATCGCCAGCATTTGCGCAATCGGCGTGATTCCGCAAATCGGTTCTTTCGAGAAAGGAAAGCTATATGCGATTGCGCCGACCAGTTTGCCGTCAATATAAACGGGCGAACCCGACATTCCGGCAAAAACGCTTGTTCTGTCCGCGCCGCCGCCGCTCAAGCGCCCGACAATCATATCCTGTTTCGGACCGATTGCTCCCGGCACGACGCCGAGGATTTCAACCGTAAATTCTTCAGGCTCGCTGCCGCGAAAAACCGTCCGCGCCGTACCCTTCATTCCTTCTTTTAGTTCGGAAACAGGGAAAAACTGCACGCTTGAAACGTTTGCCGATTTAGCGGGCGTTTCTAGTTTTGCCGGCGTTTGTCCGAAAAAATTTAGACAAAACGTGAAGATAACTAAAATAAGAGCGGAAAATTTTGTTTTCATTTTTTAAAACTCTTCCTTATTTTTCTGCCGTTTATAGTAACACTTTTGGACGGCGCATCGAAAGTTCTTTTTGTCAGAGACTGACATTTAAGAGTCTCGCCGGCAATTTTTAGTTGTATTTTCTTTTAGTTCCCTTTTACGCTTCAGATATTTATCTTCTTTTTACTGTATCCGTTGCTCTTGGCGATTTTATTAACCTCGGCGCTTTCTTCCATTTTATCAACCGCCTGCACGAGAATCTCGCGCATTTTGGTCAAACGTCTGACGGTCGAGCGGGTTTCAAGCATTTGATATTTCAAATCGGCTTCAAGGTTAAATGCGGCAGTTATCAGAAAAGAAAGCGCCTGTGGTTCGGTTTGCGGAATTTCCGGCAGCGTGCCGCGCTCGCCGCCTAACTTATGCGCCGCCCGAGCGATGCGTTTAAAAAGCGCGAAAACTTCGTCCGACAATGGGTTTAAAACATTTTCATCTTCTTCAAAGTCTTCAAAAAACTCGACGTCGCCAACCAGATACGGCTCGCCCGCTTCGATATAATCAAGCAGACGATAACGAATCACGCCGATTGTCATAATATTCGAGCGACCATCAGGCATCGCTTGAGTTTCGCGCACTTCGGCAACGCAACCAACCGTTCCGGCTTGCGGTTTTTCGTTAAAAGAGTCCTGCGGATTGAAAAAAGAGATGCCGAACATATTTTTGTCCAGAGCAACGTCTTTGAGCATTTGCCGGTAGCGCGGCTCAAAAACGTGCAGCGGCAAAAGTTCATTGGGAAGCAGAACCAGCGGCAGAGGAAACAACGGCAGATGCTTGATGCTTTTTACTTTTTCGGATGCTTCGGACATAAAATTCAAACCTAAACTCGCCACCAAATAAATTTATTCGTCTGCTTATCCCAAAAAATGTGGAAAGGGTCGCACATTCCGTCCGAAACAATTATGCCTTTACTGGCTTTTGGCAGGCGAGCAAGTGCTTTGACGTATTTCGGTTCTAAATAATCTTTGGCGAATTCCATGTAATCCTTATCAATGTCATCCGTGTTGATAATGGCTTTTTCAACCGAACAGAGCGAACCCTGGTCACCCGAATCTTCACCGAATTCAAGCATTTTGCTTTTTGATTTAGTGTTTAATGCGCCTTTCACGATTCCAAGCACAAAAATCTTTCCCTTTCTGCCGCGCAAGGCAAAATCGGCTATACCGTCATAATCGAAATCACCTTTAATCAGGCTTTTTGCGTTCCATTTGATAGTTGGCTCTTTTTTCGACAAAACACTCAAGGCTGTTGTATTATTTTGAGCGCAAACATAAATTTCGCAAAACATTAGCATTGTAAATAACAAAGAAATCTTTTTCATAAATGTTCTTGCCAATCAAATTTTTAAGGCGATAAAATCCACAATTTTCTCAGGTGATTCGTCGCTGAGAGCCATTCGTTTTGAGCCGATAACGGCTTCCGCCATCTCTTCGGCGCGAACTTTGTAGCGGTTGTCGCGCGCGATTAAGTCTTCGATGACGCGGCGTTCGAGCTTTTCGCGCGAAACGTCTTCGCCCATATCCGCCGCAACCGCATATTCAATCGGTGCTGTGTGATTTTTGACGCGGACGTGCAGAGCGTCAGTTATCTTTTGCGCTTCTTCACGGATTTTTTGCTGTTCAAGCAGGGAATTCGGGAAACCGAGATGACCCTGCAGCGTGATTTCGATAATCGGCTTCGGCTGGTTTTCTTCTGCGGAACGCGCCTGGTTTCTCACCAAATTTAAAACTCCGTTTGTAACTTCCTGCGCTTCACTGCATTTCGATACGTCGTACTTTAAACGCTGAAACGGTCGCTGCCGGTAATCGCGGATGTGCTGCGCGTTGACGTTTTGTTTTTCATCCACCTCGACCAGAAAAACTCCGCGCGTTTCACGAAATTCGTCGATACTCGTAACTTCCAGCGAGCCGGGATTAAACGCCCAGTTGTCAATTTCGTAATGTTTGTGGGTGTGTCCGAGCGCGACATAACTGGTGACCGATTTTAACTCTTTCAGATTCGCAATCGAAAGCGCCGGAATCGGGTGCGTTTGATGACCCTCAACGTCTGTGTGCAGCAACAGAATTTGAAACGCGCCGTCGCGCGAATTTTCTTTTATTGCTCTGGTCAACATCGGAATCGCCCAATTTGCCGACGCGCCATACCAATGCGAACCGAAAATCCGCGCCTGTCCGATGTCAACAAATCCGCCTTTTCCGTCGTCCCAAGGCTCGTAAATCATTTTGCCTTCGAGATTTTTCGGTTCGAGCAAATAAAGAAGATTCCAATTTGCCAAAGAGCGCAGCCAACTGTAATCGCTGTCGGTGTGTTTCTGGTCGTGATTGCCTTCAATGGCAACGACCGGAATTCCGGCGTCTTTGAGCAGACTCAAACCGGCGAAAGCGTAATTCATTGTCTCGGGCGGCACGTTTCTTTTGTGAAAAAAATCGCCGCACATTATGACAAAATCAACCGTTTCGCCGACGGCGTATTTTTGCAGAACGTCAATCCACGAATCGAAAAAATCGCGCGGGCTTTCCGCCAGTTGGTAGCGCGTGCAGCCCAAATGAATATCGGAAATATGCAGGAATTTCATAAGCCTTATTATACCAAAATTATTCTTTATAGCCTGCGCCGCAGACAGAAATTTATGACAAGAGTTTCGATTATAATTGCGCTACCCGTTCGCTCAAAATAAAAAGAGAGTCAAAAACTCTCTTTTTTATAAATTTAATTGTAATGAAAATTATTTACCTTTTTGTGTCGGCGCGTCTTTCGGCGTTAGATAAAACGGGCGATGTTGAACAACCAATTGCTTTTCTTCGTAAATGCCGTCGCCGTTTAGGTCAACCTTAACCTGGAGTTTGTTTTTCTTGCCCGCTTCGCGTTTGTTTTCTCCGGCGTCATAAGCGATGCTGTATTGACTTCGCAAAAGACCGTTGATTGAACCTAAAACCGAAGGCAGTTCGCCCGGAAAAGTTACGGGGAAAAACGCGCCGCCCGATTCGGTGGCGAAAGTCTTCATCGCATTGTTTGCCTGTGCAAAATCAAGTCGTCCCGGCATTCCGGTAATGTCACCTTCAGCTGAAAGGCGGTGTTCGTTAAGTTTCAAAAACAAGTTTCCCGTGCCGATAATATAAATCGGCACACCGGCTTCTTGAATGATTTTGCGAACCTCGCCGTAGTTTATACGGCTGAACGTATCAATGCCGGAAGTTACGAGAATAATCGCGCGGCGTTTGGATTTAACGGAAATCATTCCGCCGTAGATGGCTGTCCGCTCTTTTGAATTTTCCAGCACGACCGAATCACCTTTGCCGCCGATGAGCGCGAATTTTACGGCGTCGTAAATATTGTTTTCACGAAAAGCCGGACTGTTCCGCAAAAGCAAATCTACCGTTTGGCGCAGACGGTTCGGGTCGTTTGTAAAATCCGTAATCGGCGTCGGGCGCAAATCAAAGGCGATAACCGAAGCATAATCATCCGGCGCTTTGATAAATCTCGACAGAAAATACGCCACCGGGCGAATAACTTCCAGAGTTCCGGCTTCCTGACCTTGATTGCCGTAAAAACCGAAAATCTCCGACCATTTACTAAATTCGACAACTAGGGAAACAGTAATCGGAGCTTCCGGCATCGCAAAATTCGTTATGTCCTGTTTGACGCCGTTTTCAAAAACGGCAAAATTTTCTTTCTTTAATCCGGTAACTATTTGCCCGGTTTTTTTATTGTAAACAACCGTATCGACGTTGACGATATTCGTTTTGATTTTCAAAACTTCCGTATCGACGACGGCGTTTTTTTCTTCTTCTTCCTGTTTGCGGCGCTGTTCTTCCTGCTTGAGTTCTTCTTCAGTTTTCGGAACAGGACGCTGGTTTTTTTTCTGCACGCCTTTTTGCGTATCAGACTTTTGCTGGCGCGATTGAGCGAAAGAATCCGTGTTAAAGAGAAGAAAAGCTGAGATTGCCAAAACAATCAGAGCTGAAAAGCGACGCAGAAAAACGGTTTGCATAAATTTGCCTCTTTGGAAAGATTTTATCTTTAGATACAAATTCTCCGCTTTTAGTTGGAAGAAAGCAAGGAAAAATCAAATACGAATTAAAACAACCAACGCATTTGAAATTCGTAAATTAATGCGCGTTATTAACTAGTTCGGGTAGATTTCAATTTTAACGTCAAAGGCGCCGGAATTGTCATTCAGATTTCCTTCGTTGACACCGAGAAACAATGCACCGTCGCGCGCGGCGGTAAATTCTCTTGAATTGCCGATGAAAATAAAATCGTTATTGTCGTCACCGACGACGGCAATCAGCCCGCCGGTCGCTTGGTTTTTCACCAATTTATCTTTGTCCGCCAGTGTGGAAATTCCATCAGGCGTGGTGTTTAGTCCGCCGCCGAGCGAAACCCGACCCGAACCGCTGATTTTGATTCTTTGACCTTTCTGCACGACAAAACCGGAATTTGTCCAGCCGTTTGAAGTATTATCCGCAAGAACTCTGGCATTTATCGTTATTGGTCTTGCGGTTGCCGCTGAAGATGATGCAGAAGGAGAAGGAGTATTCGTCGGCGCAACGGAACTGTCGGCAGGTATATTACTTTGAACCGGCGCAGTAATTGGAGTTGATTGTGGCGATGAAGTCTGTTGTGGCGTTGGAGTTGGTTGCAGCGTTGGAGTTGGCGAACTGGTCGGTTGACCGACGGTTACTGCCGTATTACCGGCTTCGTTCGTGTTGTTCGTCGAAGTGTTGTTTGTCGGCGTGCTGCTCGGCGTTTCGACGGTTGCGCTCGGAACGGCTTCGGCATCGAAGGAGATTGATTCGACTTCGTCGGCGCTGAAGTTCATTTGCCGCGTGCGTGTTCCGTCTTCGATAACGACTGTAAATTTTCCGCCGTTAAAGTTAACGATTTTTCCCTTTATAATGCTTCCGTCTTTTAATCGAATCGTGTCGGCAAAAATGGCAACCGACAGCGACAGAGCTAAACTTAAAACACAGATAACGCGAAAAAACTTAGATTTGAACAACATATTTCCTCCACAGATTCCAATAATTCGGTTTAATTTTCAATGGTGACTCAACTGCTTCGATTCAACTGTTTTGGGAAAGTGTCAAAAACATAATGCATAGATGCCAAATCGAAAAATAAGGATTGCAGAAATTTGCAAGCAACAAGATATAAGCCGAATTATACACAAATTTTCAAATGTTGTGAATTGTATTAAGTCTTTAGATTTGCGGGAAATAAATTGCTTCTGTTTTCCGATATTTATTTAGCCGGCTTAATTTTAATTCGCCCAAACTCAGTGAGCAAAGGATTTAACTTTTCAACCGCTTGCCGGTGCGAAACTTTGTTGCTTGCCAAAACGCCGTTGTAATTATGAACGTCCGCCGTATTATAAACAATGTTTCCGCCAAAAAGATCGGTCATTTCGCCGCCCGCTTCACGCAGAATAATCTCCGGCGCGCAAGTGTCCCAATGTTTTGTGCGCGGTGAGAGATGAATGTATAAATCACAAAACTTTTGCGCGATTAAACCGATTTTCAAACCGACTGAACCGCGCCGCGTTTCCGATTTCAAGCCGAATCTTTCGACAACTTGCGACATTTTCGGGCTTCTATGATTGCGGCTGACGGCTAAATCCATCTGCGAAAAATCGGTTCTGCCGGAAACTTTTAAACGTTTTTGCCCGCCGCTGTTGTCAACCGAAAATGCGCCTTGCTCTTTAACCGCAAAATATAAACAATTTTCCGTCGGCAAAAAAACGACGCCGAGAACGCTTTCGCCGCCCGTCGCCAAACCGATTTGCACGGCAAAATCGCCGTTATTATTGATGAAACCTTGCGTACCGTCGAGCGGGTCAATTATCCAGACGCGCTTTTTTTTGAGTCTCGTTTTATCGTCAAATTCTTCTTCGGACAAAATTCCGTCATCGGGGAAAGCATCGGCTAAACCTTCGACAATAATTTTGCTCGCCGTCCGGTCGGCAATCGTTACCGGTTCTGAAAAATTATCGGCGAGAATTTTCTCCTCGATTTCAAAGCCGTCGGTATAAAAATCCAAGATAATTCCACCTGCTTTTCTTGCCAGAACGACGGCGGTTTCAAGTTCTTTTTTTAACATTATTAAAAATCTATCCAGAAAATATTCACTCACGAACAAACACGAAAATACACGAAATTTTTGTTTTTATTTTACGGTTGTTTTGTGTTTGTGGCTAAATCCGCTTTGCGCTCAAATAAAAATGCCATAGTAATCTTGCTGCTACAGCTCGCAATGGCTTCCATTTTTCAGCGATTTCTAAAAATTCTTCGGAGCTTGGTCGTTGTTCTAAATTCTTTAGGTTTTGCCAGGCAATATGCAAAGCCAAATCGCCTTTCGGCATTACGTCCGGGCGCTGCAAAGCCATAAGCAGATAAATATCGGAAGTCCAATCACCGATGCCTTTTAATTTTTTCAACTCGTGTTTTACACGGTCGTCTGGCAAAGTTTCCAGCGTCGTTAAATCTAATTTTCCGTCTAAAACCGCTTCGGCTAAACCGCGAACGTATGACGTTTTCTGACGGCTGAAACCGACGCTTTTCAATTCTGCGTCGTTTAATTTAAGAAAATCTGCGGGCGAAACCCTTTCAATTGTTTTGCACAATTTATCGAAACATGCTTTTGCCGAAGCGACCGAAACCTGCTGTTCGAGAATGATAAGGACGAGCGTGGCAAAATTCGCCTCGCGCTTCCACATTGGCGGTTCTCCAAAAGTGCGAAAAATATAAGCCAAATCCGAATCGTTTTTTGACAATTCTTCGCAAGCTGTAATTAGATTTTCTTCGTCGAGAGTTTTAATCATAAAAAGATTATTGTCCGCAAAAACAGATTGGAGAAGGTGTTAGGTATTAGACGTTAGTTGTTTAGCTTTTCTTAAAATCTAAAACCTATTACCAAACACCTAACTTTATCTTTTCACCAAATCGAAGCCGCCGCACTTTCGTCAACCTTAATCGAATCACCGTTCGGTAAAATGTGAATTACTCGTTGTGCGCCTTTGGCTTTCAAAAGCGGCGATAGCAAGCCGATGCGATGACAGTTGGCTCTCGGGATTTTGTGGTTTGTCAACGGCTGTGATTCCGAACACATAATTGCGGTTTTTAATTCTGCCGACAACTCCAAAATTCTTTCAATTCCGTATGCCAAATCTTCCGGCTTCGCAATAGTTTTGCCGCCGCATTCGGGCAAATGCTCGTAACCGATTCGGTTTGCTAGTAAGTTTTCCGACAGAACCGCGCCGTTAAATTGCACCCAGCGCGAACGTGCCGCGCTTCGGACATCGCACAAAAAAGCGATTTCGTATTTCTTGAGCAACGCTAGAAAATCAGTCCAGGCGTGTCGCCCGTGTCCTATCGTGTAAACGGTGATTGAATCGGATTTCATCTTCAAATTTTTCGTTATTATTTCGTTGATACTTGACGAAAAACTACTCGAACCAGATTTTCGCGCTCATACGTTTTTTATGAATCAAAACCGCTCAAGTGGTCAAGCTCGACGTCGCTCCAGGACGCCGGGTCATCGAGTGATTCCATATGCGTGAAAACAACCGTATTTTTCACGGCGCGGTGAATATCAACCTCTATTTTATCGAGCAGTTGATGACCGCGATGAACCGTCCAATCGCCCGGCACGAGAATGTGAACGGCGACGAATTTGCGAATCCCCGATTGCCTCGTGCGGAAAGCGTGGTAATCGATGCCTTCGTCTCGAACGTAGCGTTCAAGAATGTCGGAAATGGATTTACGGTTTTCTTCGGAAATACCCACGTCCATCAAACCGTGCGCCGAGCGTCTCAATAAATAAAAACCCGTCCGAGTAATGTTCAGCGCAACCAGGAGCGCGATTATCGGGTCAAGAATCAGCCAGCCGGATATGGACACGGCAAAAACGCCGATAAGAACGCCGATTGAAGTCCAGACATCGGTCATCAAATGTCTGCCGTCAGCTTCGAGCGTGATTGAATGATGCTGTTTGCCTTTGCGAATCAAAAGCCGCCCGACGACCAGATTTATAACCGTAGCAATTCCCGAAACCAACAAACCGGCGCCGATTTGTTCGAGCGGCTGTGGCGCAAACAGCTTTCCAATTGCTGCCCAACCAATAGCGATGGCGGCGATTAAAATCAAAGTTCCTTCGACGGCGCTTGAAAAAAATTCGGCTTTGTCGTGACCGTAAGCGTGTTCTTCGTCAGGCGGCGCATCGGCGGTTTTCAAAACCATCAAAGCCACAACCGCCGCCGCAAGATTTATCAGCGATTCGAGCGCATCCGACAGCAATCCGACCGAACCGGTCAGAAAATATGCCGCCGATTTCAACGCAATCGTCAAAACGGCGGCAAATATCGAAAGCCATGCAAATCGTGTTAAATTTTCGCGCGTCATTAAAACAAATTAAATTGGCAAGTTTGTCTGATTATGAATTTTCATTATCAGCCGATTGCCGGATTTCTTCAAATGCATACGAATTTTTCAAAGCTGATAAATCGCCCGCGTCTGCATTAAAATTTGCAGAACGCATCGCGCGGCACAGTATTTTCGTGCTGTATTAATTTTGCTTTCCGATTGTCAGAGCAAGTTTGACGGCTTTTTCAATTTTCAGGTTGTGTCCTTGTCCGCGGGCTTCGGTCAAACTTTTCCCATCAGTTGCAGAATGCAGTTCGATAATATAGGCTTCGCGGAAAAGGCGTTCGGCAGGTTCGGTGTCAAAGCCGAGCGATTCGCGCAGATGTTCAGCCGCGCCCGCGAGTTGCGCCGCACAATTAAAGTTTCTTTTTTTAACGGCGAGAGCCGCGAAACCGTCAAGCGAATAGGAAACCGAAACTTTATCGCCCAACTTTTGCCCAATCGCAATTGCTTCGGTGAAATGCGCGTGTGCCGGTTTGTAATCGCCTTCGCCGTAAGCGGCAGCTCCCAGATTGTTCAGACTGCCGCAAATGCCTTCTTTATTTCCAAGTTCGCGGGAAAGCGACAGAGCTTCTTCAAGCAGCGAACGCGCCGCCTTAAAATCATTTTCCATTCGCGCCAAATCACCCAGATTATTGAGCGAAACGGCGATACCGAATTTATCATCCGCTTCGCGGCTGATTTTCAATCCATCTTCGATATACTTTCGCGCCGCCGCTAAATCGCCCTTCTGCTTTGCCGCTCCCCCCAATCCTCTATTTGACAAAGCGATTTGCCGCAAATCATTCGCCGCCTTGCCTCTTGCCAAATTTTCTTCAAATATTTTACGCGCAGTTTCACCATCACCTTGATACAAAGCTGCTTGACCGATGCCGTGCAACAGTTTGAAGTGTGCATCGGCGGGAACGTCATTGCCTTGTTCCAACGCTAGTTCCTGCCATTTTCGCCCTTCCTTGAGGTGATTATGTAAAATCCAAAACCGCCGTATCGCTCCCGCCAAACTTATTGCCGTTTTCACATCGTTGATAACCGACCAGGAAAGGGCAGCACGAATATTGTTGTGTTCTTCTTCAAGTCGGTTGAGCCATTTTGTCGTTTGCTCGCCGTAAAGTTTCGGTTCGGCTTCTTTGGCGAATGCCAGATAAAACGCCGCGTGTTTTTGTTTTATCAAATTTCTTTCACCGTTTGAATTTAAAACTTCATGCGCATATTCGCGGACAACTTCGAGCAGGCGAAAACGCGATTCACCTTCTGCTGTTTCCGTTTGCACGATCAGACTGTTTTCAATCAGCGAAGTTAAACAATTGAGCGCGTCAATCTCGTCTGTTGAGCAAATTGATTCAACCGCTTCAATCGTAAATCCGCCCGCGAAAACCGCTAAACGCCGAAACAAAATCTTTTCGTTTTCTTCCAGCAAATCAAAACTCCACGCGATTGCGCCACGCATCGTTTGCTGGCGCGCGGGCGCATCTTTCGCGCCGCTGGTAAGCAGTTTCAAACGGTTTTCCAATCTGTTTAAAATTTGTTCGGGGCGAGAGAATTTTGACGCGCGCGGCGGCAAGCTCAATCGCTAACGGCAAACCTTCCAAGCGTAAACAGATTTCGGCAATAACCGGAGCATTCTCATTTGTCGCCGTGAAATTCGGTTTGACTGAGAGCAAATTGATTCAACCGCTTCAATCGTAAATCCGCCCGCGAAAACCGCTAAACGCCGAAACAAAATCTTTTCGTTTTCTTCCAGCAAATCAAAACTCCACGCGATTGCGCCACGCATCGTTTGCT
>MWVX01000195.1_pt1 | contig 17232 bp, 17 predicted proteins | sample 1047311 | NCBI WGS metagenome assembly MWVX01 (sample SAMN06349984, study PRJNA376086) | soil metagenome | isolation source: MtG-4 sample Antarctic (ecotone) soil | place: Antarctica | collected 2015-01-13 | reverse complement strand
CTTCTAGTTCCTGCAGATCGATTAAACCATTCGGCAAAACTTTCAGATAAGTAACTTCTGCACCTTCTTTTTCTAAATGCTTGCAAGTATCTAAAACCGCCTTATGTTCAATTGTGCAGGTGATGATCTGGCACATAGTTCACTCAGGTTTGGTCTGGGCAGGTATACTACTGAAGACCAGATAGATTATACGATAGAGCAGGTTTCCAAAACTGTTTTAAAATTAAGAGAAATGAGCCCTTTGTGGGAAATGTATAAAGAAGGCGTAGATATAAATAGTATTGAATGGGCACATCATTAATTGATGATATAAAAGCTTAAAACTTAGAAAAACATAAATAAAAAAATACTTTAAAAAATAAAATCATGGCATATTCAGATAAAGTACTTGATCATTACAATAACCCCAAGAATGTAGGTACGCTTGATAAAAGCAATAAGGCTGTAGGTACCGGTCTTGTAGGAGCACCGGAATGTGGAGATGTAATGCGTCTGCAGATAGAAGTAGATGAAACTACAGGTATGATCAAAGATGCAAAATTTAAAACCTTTGGTTGCGGATCTGCTATTGCATCATCATCTCTTGCTACAGAGTGGCTTAAAGGAAAAAGTATTGACGAGGCCATTACAATTGATAACATGACAATTGTTGAAGAATTGAATTTACCACCAGTAAAAATTCATTGTTCTGTACTAGCCGAAGATGCGATCAAAGCAGCCGTTAATGATTATCGTAAAAAGAATGGTTTACCCGAACTGATGCTGGAAGAAAGCGTGGTGCATTAAAACCTGCACAACACTCCCGAAGGGAGGGCGTTGAAATTGCACAAGGCTTGCTTTAGAGAGTGTCTTTTCAGGTTGATAAATTTTAATTAAGAATGACAGCAGAAATAAAAACAAATTCTGAAGTAAGTTCCACCATCGGGGGACAGGGGACCGCAATATATGTCAGTGATAAAGCCAAATTGAAGGTGGCAGAATTGATTAAAAATGCCGGTATAGAAAATGACCCTTCTTATTTTTTGAGAGTAGGTGTAGTAGGTGGCGGCTGCTCAGGCTTAAGCTATAAACTTGATTTTGACAATGAAATAAAACCTATGGATCAGGTTTTTGAAGATAATGGCATCAAGGTGGTTACTGATTTGAAAAGTTTCCTCTATCTGGTAAATACAATGCTCGATTTTTCTGATGGCCTTAATGGTAAGGGCTTCTTTTTCAATAATCCGAATGCAAGCAGGTCTTGTGGCTGCGGTGAAAGTTTTGCAGTTTGATTTTAATTAATTCTTTATACAATTCCCGGTATTAAAAGCCGGGTTTTTTATGCAGCAGCTTTATCTGAATATGCGTTTACTGCAATGCTGCATATTTAAGTTTTTTTATATTATTTTTCAATTTTCATGTGGTCTATTTGTAAGAAAGAACTTGGTCAATTTTTCAGCAGCCTTACCGGGTATTTAGCCATTATTGCTTTTTTGCTGGTCAATGGATTGGTGCTATTTGTTTTCCGGGATAACGTTCTTGATAGCGGCTATGCTTCCCTCGAACATTTTTTTTCATTCGCTCCCTGGATACTTATTTTTTTAATTCCTGCAATCAACATGCGGAGTTTTGCAGATGAATATAAGGGAGGAACATTTGAACTCCTTCGTACGATGCCCGTATCGATATGGCAAATCATATTGGGAAAATTCTTCGGAGGATTTATCGTTACCTTGATTGCATTGCTCCCTGGTATAATCTACTATTTTACTATCAATAAGCTGGCATCCGGTTCAGGTATAGATGCAGGTGCAGCAGCAGGATCTTATATGGGACTTTTATTTCTTGCAATGGTATTTACAGCAATCAGCGTTTGCATCAGCAGTAGTGGCAATAATAGCATAGTTGCTTTCATCCTTAGTGTCATCAGTTGTACTTTTCTTTATTATGGATTTCATGCAATGAGTCAGTTGCCCATTTTTAAAAATGGAGCAGATTATTATCTCGAGATGTTGGGTATTGACTTCCATTATCAAAGTATCAGTAAAGGTGTGGTTGATACAAGGGATATAATTTATTTCTTAAGCATTACAATTTTCTTTTTATTGATTACGCAGCAACAAATTTTGAAAAGGTAGCAATGATGCGAAATAATAAAAGAACCATTATGTGGACAGGTTTAATAGCTTCAGTGCTACTTATTAATATTGGAGCGACTATTTTTCATGGCCGTTTCGATCTTACTGAAGAAAAGCGTTACTCATTAAGTTTACCCACCAAACAACTTCTTCGTAATCTTAGAGAACCAGTTCAAATTGATGTTTTACTGACAGGCAATGAATTGCCATCTGTAGTTAGAAAATTCCAAAATGCAATTTCCGAATTTTTAATAGAAAGTAAAGAGCATGGTAAAAACAACCTTCAGTATAATTTTGTAAATCCCTATAAAAATAAAGATACCGCAGAGCTGCGTGCGCTGGAAGATTCAATAAATTTTTATTATGGCCTTTCGGGCATTTTCCTTAATACTCCGGACAAAGTTGGCGATGATATAAATATGAAAAAATTGATACATGGTGCAGTTATAAAGTATGGAGATAAGGCTGTAGGGGTAGATCTTTTGAAAGGGGCAAAATCTTTTGGCACAGAACCAGAACAATTAGCAGAACTATACAACAACGTAGAAGCTTCAATAGAATACAAATTTGCCAGTGCTATTCAAAAATTAACTGCAGAGAAAAAACCTATAGTAGCTTATGCTTTAGGCCATGAAGAGGAGTTGGGCTACAATGTGGATGATGCAGTAAGAACCCTTATCAATGAATATGATACGGATACTCTCAATTTAAAAGCAGTTGATTTTATACCCCCACAGATAAACGCCCTGGTTATTGCAAAGCCACGTCAGGCTTTTAGCGATGCAGATAAACTAAAAATTGATCAGTATATCATGAATGGCGGCAATGTGTTCCTGATGGTGGATAATATATTTGCTGAATTCGATAGTTTGTACCAATCGCAAGGCTTTGTTGCTTTTGACAGAGGATTAAATCTTGAGGATTTATTGTTCAATTATGGTATTCGCATCAATCAAAGTCTGTTGCAGGATATAGAGTGCGATAAACTGCCACAGGTGAGTGGAGAAGGTGGGCAGCGGCGACTTGTGGACTGGCCTTTTTTCCCGATATTGAACGGCACAGATCATCCTATAAGTAAAAACCTTGATGGAATCAGAACTTTGTTCCCCACCACAATAGATACTGTTCAAGCTGCTGGGATAAGGAAGACTGTGTTGTTACAGTCATCCAATAACTCTAGGATCATAAACGCACCTGCAAAAATTGATTTTGAATTTTTACAAATTGCCCCTGATCAATCCCTTTTTCGGAGCAAGGCGATACCTGTAGCCGTTTTACTTGAAGGTAGCTTTCGATCTCTTTATACAGGACGTGTGCCCACGGCTGTAATAAACGACATGAAGAGCAGAAACCATCCTTTTAAAAGCAATTCAGAAGGAGGAAAAATTATAGTAGTATCTGATGGTGATATTGCCCTCAACCAATACAGCCCTACAATGGGAGCTTTACCTATGGGCATGAACGTTTTCACGAGATACACTTTTGCCAATAAAGATTTTTTCATTAACTGCATGGAATTCCTCGTCAATCCGACTGATATATTACAAACCCGATCTAAAGAATATACATTAAGGCTTTTGGATAGCCGAAAAGTCTCGGAGGAAAAAATGATTTGGCAATCTATTAATATTCTGTTGCCTTTGCTGATTGTTATTTTATCCGGAATCACATATCAGCAATTGCGGAAAAGAAAATACGCCAGCCCTTAAGCGATGTGCCCCACCGCCGTTCAGTATATTTGCGTGCTAAAGGTGGAAATGAATGACAGTGGACCAGCTTACTTATTTGGTTTTTGGTATTGTAATTATTGTAGCCCTGGTTTTAGATCTGGGTTTGCTTAGCAAAAAATCAGCAGAGATCAGCATAAAAAAAGCTTTATGGCAAACGCTGTTTTGGGTGTCTTTAGCATTTGCATTTTTTGCCTTTCTATGGTGGAAGAGTGGAAGAGGCCCTGCTTTGGAATATATCAGTGCCTACCTTATGGAATGGAGCCTGAGTATTGATAATATTTTCGTTTTCATTTTAATCTTTACTTATTTCAAAATTGAAACCGATCATGTAGCCAGGGCTTTATTGATTGGTATTCTCATGGCTATTATTTTCAGAATTATTTTTATTTCTGTAGGTGTGGCCCTGGTAGAGCGTTTCCATTGGTTGCTTTATATATTCGGCGCTTTTTTAGTTTATACAGGAATAAAAATATTTACAGTTCGGCAGGAAGATGAATATGATCCTGCCCATAGCCCGGTATATAAATTTATAAACCGTTTTTTCCCCATACTGCATGAGGATGTGAGCGGTAAGCTTACTGTGGTTAAGAATGGCAAACGTTTTTACACCAACATGTTTGTTGTCATTATCATGCTGGCTACTACGGATATTGTTTTTGCATTAGACAGCATTCCTGCGGTATTTGCAATCGTTACTGATTCACCCAATAAGGAACTTATTATTTACACCAGTAATATTTTTGCCGTATTGGGCTTACGTTCCCTGTTCTTTTTACTGAAAGGTGCAGTCAATAAGTTTGAATACCTGCAACAGGGCATTGCCATTGTACTGGTGTTTATTGGTTTAAAAATGCTGGTTCCCATATTTATCAGCGGCTTCCATTTACCTGTTACCATATCACTGCTCGTGATCGTGATTTGCCTTGCGGGTTCGGTATTATATTCTATACAAGCAAACACCAGAAGGAAGAATGAAAATGATGCTATTTAATTTTGTATCGTGTATTCAATTAGGAAGATTTGCGAAATAGTAAAAGGTCAATTCCTCCAACAACAAATTGAGGCAAGTATTGAACACCTGCTATTCGACAGCAGGAATGTTGCTCAAGCCGGTATTTCACTATTTATTGCCCTGCATGGTGCACATAATGACGGTCATAAATACATTGGCGAATGTTATGAAAAAGGGTTAAGGAACTTTCTACTTGATACCCGCATCCCCATAGAAGGGTTACAAGTAAGCAATATCATTTTGGTTGCCAATACGGCTATTGCACTGCAACTATTAGCACAGCATCACCGCGAACATTTTTCTATTCCGGTATTTGGCGTCACAGGGAGCAATGGAAAAACTATTATAAAAGAATGGCTGTACCAGTTGTTAAATCCTGAATTTAATATTGTACGCAGTCCCAAAAGCTATAATTCTCAATTAGGTGTTCCTGTAAGTGTATGGCTAATGAATGCATCGCATAACCTTGCAATCTTTGAAGCAGGCATTTCCAGAAGGGGCGAAATGCATACACTCCAAAAAATAATTCAACCTACTCTTGGTATCATCACCAATATTGGCGAAGCACATAATGAAGGCTTCAGGGACAATCGGGAAAAGTTAATTGAAAAACTAAAACTTTTTAGTAACGCAAAAATTGTAATCGGACCGAAAGACCTCTTATATTCTATTCCGAATGAAAAAGCTTTAAGCTGGTCTGAAACTGAAGATGCAACTGTTCGGATTTTATCTCATGAACAAAGGGATCAAAACACTTCACTCCGTTATACTTTCAACCAACATGAAAACATACTTATTGTTCCTTTCATAGACGAGGCTTCTGTTGAAAACTGTATTACCTGCCTTTGTGTGATGCTGCAGTTAAAATACAATCCTCAAATTATCAATGAACGTTTTGCTCAGTTGCATGCAGTGGACATGAGGCTTCAATTGAAATATGGAATCAATGGTTGTACCATCATTAATGATAGTTACAGTGCCGATCTTACATCTTTTGCCATTGCACTTCATTTTTTAGCCCAACAACACAAGACCAGCAAGCGAACCGTAATCTTATCAGACTTTGATGAAAGTGGAAAAAAGGAATCTGATTTATATAGTGCAATAGCCAAAGCTTTGATAGAACATAAGATTGACAAATTGATCGCAATAGGAGAAAAAATAATATTGCACCTACCCTCCTTTTTACCAGGAAATGCTCTGATAGAATTATACCAGGATCCTGAAATCTTTATCAATTCTCTCAATCCCTTTGCTTTTCAAAATGAAACCATTCTTATAAAAGGAGCAAGGCGTTTTGGCTTCGAACGTATAGCACAATTGTTTGAGACTAAAGTGCATCAAACGATTCTGGAGATCAACCTGAATGCTATTGCACATAATCTGAAACAATACAAAGCTTTATTGAAGCCACAAACGAAAATAATGGCTATGGTGAAAGCGTTTTCCTATGGTAGTGGCAGCTCAGAGATCGCTAATATACTGGAATATAATAATGTCAATTATCTCGGCGTGGCTTATGTGGATGAAGGTATAGAGTTGCGCAAAGCAAGGATTAAGTTGCCTATAATGGTTATGAATGCCGATGAGTCCGCTTTTCTCCCCTTGACAAAATGGAATTTGCAACCCGTTATTTATTCCACAAATCATTTTGATCATATTTTGCAATTTATAAAAGGGCAGGGATTAAAGCATTACCCGGTGCACATAGAAGTGGAAACAGGTATGAATCGCCTGGGCTTTAGCTTAGATGAATTAAGGAATATCGGAGAAAAAATTCGGGATAATGACGAAATAAAGATAGAATCTGTCTTCAGTCATTTGGCTGCCAGTGAAGACCCAATTCAAGATAGCTTTACAGCAGAACAAGCTGCTAAGTTTTTGGAAGCCACAACATTAATGACGCAATGGATTAATTATCCTTTTTTAAAGCATATTGCAAATTCTGCAGCCATCATCCGCCATCCTCATTTGCAGATGGATATGGTAAGGGTAGGCATCGGGCTTTATGGAGAGGACATTGAAGGTGGAAAATTAGAATTGCAGCATGTAGCCACCTTGCGATCAACCATTGCACAATTAAAACATCTTAAGGCAGGAGATACTGTAAGTTATAATCGCTATGGAGTGATGAATGAAGATACATTGATAGCCACCGTGCGTATTGGTTATGCCGATGGTTATTCAAGACGCCTTGGTAATGGCATCGGTAAAATGTGGGTACATGGAAAACCGGCCCCTGTAGTTGGAGTCGTATGTATGGATATGACCATGATAGATGTGACAGGCATATCAAATGTGAAAGAAGGCGATGAAGTGATTGTGATGGGCAAAGAGGTGCCGGTGAAACAAATAGCTGATTGGGCCAATACTATACCTTATGAGGTGATGACCTCTATTTCTCAGCGGGTAAAAAGAGTTTATTATCATGAATGAACTTTTTGTTGTATTCAAGTTAATAGTAACATGCATTCACAAAAGGCTCTTCTTTTGAGACTTGGGGTTAATGACCTGCACTTATCTTTGTTCCTGTCTTTTCTGTTTTCTGAGCATTGAGGCCCGTGATGGATCTTTACTTGCGACGCTCCGTTCAACAGCATAATATATGGCATCATTTAATTGCAGCATGTGAAACTTCGTTCAGCGATAGCTATCATTTTATTGATCATTATTATTGATCAGGCTTTAAAATTCTGGATCAAAACCACTTATCCGTTCGGCCATATTATAGATGTAGGTGGCATACCGTGGTTCAAATTGTATTTTATTGAAAATGAAGGAATGGCCTGGGGATGGAAATTTGGTGGTGACTGGGGAAAAATGCTGCTCACTTTATTTCGATTGGGAGCGGTAATATTTGGTACCTGGTATTTGGCCCGGTTGATAAAACAAAATCATACGAAAGGTTTTATTGTTTGTGCTTCGCTTATTTATGCAGGTGCTTTAGGCAATTTGATTGACAGCATGTTTTATGGAATGTTTTTTTCCAGATCCGACTATAGTACTGTGGCAACTTTTCTTCCACACGGTGGTGGGTATGCAGGCTTTCTTCATGGGCATGTAGTAGATATGCTCTATTTTCCTATGATCAAATCCACATATCCGTCCTGGGTACCTATAGTAGGAGGAGACTCATTTGAATTTTTTAGTCCCATCTTTAATATTGCAGATGCATCTATTTCTATAGGTGTAATTACGCTTTTACTTTTCCAAAAACGTTTCTTGCATCAGCAGGAAAAAGAAACATTTCATCCTACAGTGGAAACCGCATCACAGACAGGAGACAATGCGCATGTGATGTAGCCTTGAGTTTTTTTATTCGTAGTTCGCAAACCATTCCGGGCCCCATGCTTCGGGCTTTTGTACAGTTTCCTCCAAATGGGGAACAGTGTCATTCCAGAAAGTGATCAATGGAATTGGTTTCGGTTCGGATACCGGAATGCTTTGCAATTTGGTATACGCAACGGTCAATGACAAGGTCGGTTGTGCAAGGGGGAAGGATTGGTTTTCCATTTAAGTAGGACGTTTAGGATTCGGATTAGATATATTAAAAGCTGTTAAACTAATACAAACTATTAGATATTGCAAGATGGAGCCCACAAAAATATCAATCAAGTTTTCCTACCATATTTGCAGGATCTACGAGAGCATCAAATTCTTCAGCTTTTACATAGCCCAATTGAGCTGCCATTTCTTTTAAAGTAGTTCCTTCTTTGTGCGCCTTCTGTGCTATTTCCGCAGCTTTATAATAACCAATATGAGTATTGAGTGCTGTTACCAGCATCAGTGAATTGTCAACATGCTTTTTAATGTTGGATTCAATAGGTTCTATACCCACAGCGCATTTATCATTAAAGCTTACACATCCGTCACCTATAAGGCGGGCACTGTGCAAAAAGTTATAAATCATCATAGGCTTAAATACATTCAATTCAAAATGTCCCATAGATCCACCGATAGAAATAGATACATCATTACCCATTACCTGGGCTGCTATCATGGTCAACGCTTCGCACTGCGTAGGGTTTACTTTGCCCGGCATAATGGACGATCCCGGTTCATTATCTGGTATCAAAAGCTCACCAATACCTGAACGCGGACCTGATGCAAGAATGCGGATATCATTGGCTATTTTCATCAGGCTTACCGCTATTGTTTTTAAAGCGCCATGGCTTTCCACGGTGGCGTCGTGAGCTGCTAGTGCTTCGAATTTATTTTCTGCAGTAATGAAAGGCAAGCCAGTTAATGCTGCAATATGCCTGGCTACATTTTCAGAATAACCTTCTGGTGTATTTATACCTGTGCCTACTGCGGTGCCGCCTAAAGCCAATTCAGAGAGGTGGGGCAATGTGTTTTTCAAAGCTTTCAATCCATGATCCAGTTGCGATACATAACCACTAAATTCCTGACCAACTGTAAGTGGGGTTGCGTCCATAAAATGCGTACGGCCTATTTTAACAATATGCATAAAAGCCTTGCTTTTTTTATCTAGTGTATCACGGAGTTTTTCAATACCCGGAATGGTGACTTCAGCCAAAATTTTATAAGCAGCTATGTGCATTGCCGTAGGAAATGTATCATTGGAAGACTGTGATTTATTTACATCATCGTTGGGATGCAATATTTTGTCCTTATCTGAAAGTTGTCCGCCATGCATTAAGTGTGCACGGTGAGCAATGACCTCATTCACGTTCATATTGCTTTGTGTGCCGCTGCCGGTCTGCCATACTACAAGTGGAAAGTATTGATCCAGCTTCCCTTCTAATATTTCATCAGAGACTTTAGAGATTAGATCCATTTTCTCAAGGGACAGCAAACCGGCTTCACAATTGGTAATGGCAGCAGCTTTTTTGAGGTAGGCAAATGCCTTTATTATTTCCTTAGGCATTTTATTGATATCCCTGGCAATGTCAAAATTCTCAATGCTACGCTGTGTTTGGGCACCATATAGTGCGTCGGAAGGCACTTTTACTTCACCCATCGTATCTTTTTCTATTCTGAATTCCATTTTTGAAAAAATTTCTGTACAAAGATAAGTTCATGCTTTGCGATGCGAAAGTGGTTTTGTTTTTGATTATATTAGAGTATGAAAGTCCTGTATAGTTTTTTTCTTTTTTCAATCTGCTGTTTATCAGCATGCAACTGGACTACACCACAAAGCAATGAAGGTTTGAGGGATACATCAACCGCAGTCAGCGATACATTAACGGTTCAGGATACCCTTGCTGCGAAAATGAATCCCGTACTTAAAATCGACAGTACACTTATCGATAGTACCAGTACTGTGGATAATGCGCAAAATAAAGATACTCCTCATCCCGCACCACCATTGGGAGTGGATATAAAAAATGTACACCCCGAAGAAGTAATGAAGTTTGCTGAAAGCTTATTTGGTACACCCTATGTCTATGCTTCTATTAATCCTAAGGTGGGTTTTGATTGTTCCGGGTTTATTACTTATGTATTCAATAATTTCGGGATCAAGGTGCCAAGATCATCTGTGGAGTTTACAAATGTCGGGAAAACAATTCCAGTAGAAAATGCAAAAAGAGGGGACATCATTTTATTTACAGGCACTAATCCTGCAGAGCTCAGGGTGGGGCACATGGGCCTGATTATTTCTAACAAAGACACATTAAAATTCATTCATTCTTCATCGGGTAAAGCTATGGGAGTAACGGTTTCGCCTTTGAGTAGGGGGTATGTAACGAGGTTCGTCAAAACCATTCGCATCTTTCCACAGAATGATTTGTAACTACATGTTCATCTTTATAATATCTATAATACTTTTTATCGCCCTGTAAATAAAGGCTTACGCTTTTCTAAAAATGCTGATGTTCCTTCTTTCATATCCTCAGTTTCAAAACAATCGCCAAAGGCTTCAATCTCCAAATCATAACCATTGCGGGTAGAGCTATCTACTGCATTTGCGGCCATTATGCACCTGCTGATGGCAATAGGCGCTTTTGTTATAATAACTTCTAAAATTGATCTGGCTTTATTTACCACTTCTCCCTGGGCCGTTACTGCATTTACCAAACCGTATTGTAAAGCAGTTTGTGCATCAATCGTATTTGCTGTCATTAATAGTTCTAATGCTCTGCCTTTGCCTATGAATCTCACCAAACGCTGTGTGCCGCCATAGCCGGGTATCAATCCAAGATTAACTTCTGGTTGTCCAAACTTTGCATTATCTGAAGCTATTCGGAAATGGCAAGCCATAGCAAGCTCACATCCGCCTCCCAAAGCAAAACCATTGACTGCAGCTATAACAGGTTTGCTGCAATTTTCAACCTTAAAAAATATTTCCTGTCCCCTTCTTGCCAAATCCATTCCTTCACCGTTGTTAAGTCCCACGAATTCACTAATGTCGGCACCTGCCACAAAAGACTTTGCTCCTGAACCTGTAATGATTACGGCTTTTATATCTGCACTCGTTTCCACTTCATGCAGCACTTCATCGAGGTCTGTCATTACCTGTTGATTCAGCGCATTGAGTTTATCAGGCCGGTTGATGGTGATGGTAAAAATTCCTTTTTCTAATGAAGTGAGTATGGTTTGATAATTCATTTTTTGTTTTATTAATTCCTTTTAGTCCCAAAAATAATGTTGCTAAACATATGGCTCATCTTAAAAAATTCGCTTTTCAGAAGTGAAGTCATTTGCTGCTTGAGGAACAGCGATGAAGCGTTCTTTAATGGTCTTCTTCATCATTTGTTCTAAATGATATGCCTCCTGCTTTTCAAATGATTTGAATATTTTGATTTCTTTTTTCAATTATTAAATTTAAAAACTTCTGTTTTCTTCCACCCATCCTCTAATATAATTTGCTATATCTGAGGTAACAGTACCCGGAGGAAATAATTTGCCTACACCCATTTCAATCAATTTTTGCGTGTCATCTTCCGGAATGATGCCACCACCCGTGAGCAACACATCATTCATTTCTTTTTGCTTCATTAAGTTGAGGATTTTTGGAAATACAGTCATGTGTGCTCCAGATAAAATACTTACACCAATGGCATCCACATCTTCCTGCAAGGCAGCATTTACAACCATCTCAGGCGTTTGCCTAAGGCCTGTATAGATTACTTCCATACCTGCATCGCGAAGGGCAGTGGCAATTACTTTAGCTCCCCGGTCGTGTCCGTCCAGTCCCACTTTTGCTACTAATATTCTAATTGGTCTGTTTATTTTGCTCATGGTAGGTGCGGGTAAAATTAGTTGAATAGCGCTTATCATTTCAATGCCCAAACCTGGCCTTCATCTGATTGAATACAGTATTGGCTAATTGGAAGGCACTATCCGTACCGTTTTCGAACAGAATGATCTTTGTACCATACTCCCGTGCCAAGGGATTCGTAATGGAATCTACAGTTGTAGTGAGCTGAAATTGTTGAAATACAGCATCATCTTTCCCCGGCATTTTTGTACCTATAAACAGAATGTTTTTAAAAAATAATTTTTTAGGGATCCAAAGTAAAAAGGTACCGTTACTACAGATTATTTTTTCTTTGAATATATCATTTCTTGTATAATATTTTAAAGCTCCTGCCTGCCCGTAATTGCGACAATAAACGATTGTAGATTTTTTTATAGAATCGGATAGCCGCTGGAAAATGCTTTCACTTTTATGTGCCAGTTCTCTCCACCCCAGCATATCAGCAAAGTCCTGTTGTAAAGGGTGTTGTTGCTGATCTTCCCATTTCAGTAAGCCCAGGTTTTCAATTTTCATTTTTTTATTGAAAACAGCCATCTCCTTTGGATGCTGTACAGCCAGTAGTATGGGAATCATTGGAAGGGATAATATGAGTATAATAGATACCACTGCGTAGCGGATCCATCTGCGTTGCTTACTATTGCGCTCTACCCACAGGCCGCCGGCAGCAAGTAACATTGGGTAGGCTCCTAATGCGTAATATCCCTTACCGCTTCCCAATAATAAAAAAGTAATCACAAACAAATAAATAAAACCTATAATACGATAATCTCTGTTTCTTAACAACCAGAAGAGGCCTCCTGCCCACAAAAAAAGTACAGGTAAAAGCATCAGCATCTGTTGCTTTATAAAGTCTGTTTTATTGATGTATTTCAATTGGGTTTCCCGCAATTCATCCATGTGTAGCAGCAATGGGAAGTTGTTAAAATATTGCCAGAGAATATTAGGACTTATTACGAGTATTCCCAAACCCACAGCAAACCAAAAATGTTTTTTTGTGAATAATATTCTGTGCCTGGTAAGCATTAAAGAAAGTAGAATAGCTGCTATGAAAAACAGGACTGAATATTTACTCCACCACCCCAGAGCCAATGCCAGGACAAGCCCATATAAATTGCTGATTTTTTCTGAATTGATCCATCGGAGCAGAAAATAAACACTAACTGTCCAGAAAAAAATATCAAGAAAATTGGGTTGAAAGAGAGTGTGAATTCTTAGATAAGCACTGAATATGATACCTAAGGATGCTATACATTGAGCAAATAACTGTCCACCAAGCTCTTTTACTATGCCCACTGTAGCCAGTAAAGTAAAAGCGCCAAATAAGGCGGGCCAAAATTTGATCCAAAATACCGAACCGGCTAACAGAGAAGAGATAAATGCCAATACACCGATTAAAGAAGGATTTTCAAGGTAACCCCATGCCAGGTTTTGACCCTGTTCATAATACAAATACTCATCGCGATGTAGTTCAAAAGCAGGATGCATTAATAAAAAGGCCAGTAAGAATTTAATGACTGCGAGCAGTACAATTATCCAAGCGTGACCCTTACTCATAATATGCTGTGGCTAAATTACAATAATCATTTTTACCATTCACTTATCGTAATTTTCAGTAATGCAGTACAGAAAATTTGGGAACACAGATTTAGAAGTAAGTGAAATTGGTTTTGGTGCATGGGCCATCGGTGGGAATGCTATGGTCGGCAATACCGCTATCGGCTGGGGTAAAGCAGATGACACAACTTCAACCAATGCCATTCAAGCGGCAATAGATGCCGGAATTAATTTTTTTGATACAGCTGATTTTTATGGATTAGGTCATTCCGAAAAGCTTTTAGGTGAAGCCTTACAAAAACATCCTTCAGTAATCGTTGCTACCAAGGTAGGTCACCGTTCTATAAACAATTCTATAACTCTTGATTATTCCAAAGACTACATCATTAGTGCATGCAATGAAAGCCTGAGGCGATTAAGAAGAGACAGGATTGACTTTTACCAATTACATTCTGCACGTTTATCCCATTTGCAAAATGGAGATTGTATAGAGGCTATGGAAGAACTAAAAACGCAGGGAAAAATTAGGTATTGGGGTTTGTCATTAAATACTTTTCATCCACAACCTGAAGCAGATTTTTTAATGCAAAGACATTTAGGTGATGGATTTCAACTGGTTTTTAATATCATAAATCAACGTGCTTATCCTGTGATAAAAGATGCAGGAAAAAAAGGTTATGGTATTATTGCACGTATGCCTTTGCAGTTTGGATTACTTACAGGAAAGTTCAATGCAGATAGCAAATTTGGTTCTGATGATCACCGGCACACCCGATTGACACCTGAAATATTAACTGAAATAATCTCTTTTCTTGAAGAAAAAGTCTGGCCAATAGCTTTAAAACAGAATGTATCAAAAACTGAACTTGCGTTGCAGTTTATTTTGGGCTGTAGGCAAGTGAGCACGGCTATTACAGGAATTCGTACAGCCGCACATGTAGAGCAAAATACTGCGGGTACAAAATATCTATCTGATCAAATTATGGAATATTTATTATCACTGGAACGCACTGACCTCATTCCCATAATGGAAATGCTGGAAAAACAAGGTTAATCAGAAAAATGATATTTTAGAGCAGTTTTTATACGGAATACAGTTTCTTCCTGTCCAAGGATTTCAGCAATATCGAAAACAGGCGGACCAAATTTTCCACCCACCAGCATTATGCGTAGGGGCAACTGCAATTCTCCTGGTTTAATGGAACAATCATTTGCCAATTGTTTAAAAGCATCCTCTATAAAAGCGCTGTTCCAATCCGGAATAGTTTGGAATTCCTTAACGAGAGATTCGAAGTATTTTGATTTGGCTTCATTCCATTTTGGCTTTACAGCCGCAGCGTCGAAGGCTGCAGGTGCCGTATAAAAGAAATAAGCCTGTTCCCAAAAGTCTGGTAGTAATGTGCAACGGTCTTTCACTAGGGATAAAATTTTTGAAAACTTTTCGTCATCATCTATGATCGGACCCTTTGATTCAAATAATTCTTTCAAGTATGGTTTGTAATGATCAAGCGGAAGTTTTTTTATCCATTCATGGTTGAACCAACGGGCTTTTTCAAAATCGAATTTTGCTCCTCCTTTATGCACTTTTTCAATGGCAAATATTTCTATAAGTTCTTCTATACCAAAGAGCTCTTGTTCACTTCCATCGTTCCAACCGAGCATTGCCAGCAGGTTGATAAAAGCTTCAGGTAAAAAACCATGCTCACGAAATCCTTCTGTGACGGCTTCCTCATTGTGGTCCTGCCATCTCATAGCAAACACAGGGAAACCATATTTTGCTCCATCACGCTTACTTAATTTTCCGCTGGGGCCCAATATAAGTGGAAAGTGTGCCCATTGAGGCATTGTTTCTTCACCGAACAAATAACGCCAGAGTAGTACATGAACAGCCGCGCTGGGCAACCATTCTTCACCCCTGAATGCATGAGAGATTTGCATTGCCTGATCATCAACCACCACAGCGAGGTGATAGGTAGGCATACCATCTCCTTTCAATAACACTTTATCATCAATCAGGGAAGTATCAAAATTGACTTCACCACGGATCATATCAATAAGACTGATTATCTCGTTTTCAGGCATTTTTATTCTTATTACATAAGAGGCATTTTCCTGAATCAAACGGGTTGTTTCGCCTGGATGGAGGGTGAGTGAGTTCCTCATTTGCATACGCACTTTGTGATCGTATTGAGGAATTGGATTTTCATCACTTCGCAGTGATGTACGCATATGCTCCAGTTCTTCAGACGTATCAAAGGCATAATATGCCACACCTTTCTTTACCAGTTCCTCAGCATATTGCCTGTAAATGTCTTTGCGTTCACTTTGCCGGTAAGGACCATAAGCTCCTCCATGCTTAGGACTTTCGTCTGGCTCTAATCCACACCAGCTCAGTGTTTCATAAATGTATTCTTCCGCACCCGGTACAAAACGGCTTTGATCGGTATCTTCTATGCGTAAGATAAAATCACCATTATGCTGTTTGGCAAAGAGATAATTATACAGTACTGTGCGGACACCACCAATATGTAATCCTCCTGTAGGTGATGGTGCAAACCTGACTCTGACCCGTTTTTGCATAGTGGGTCAAAAGTAATAACTATGGCTAAGAGCGGGATAATTTCATCAATGGTAATTGTGGGTTAAATGGCAGAAGTATAAATAGGGAAGCGGAAATTATAAATCCACATAGTCATTTTGCAGCACATTAATTTAATAACGGGCAAAGCTTAAATTCCTATACCGCTTAATAAGCCAAAGGCCTTTAACAGCCATATGATAACAGCAATCACTATCACTATATTCAGGATCTGTTTGATTTTATAATCCATTGGGATAAATCTATTGACTAAATAGAGTAACAAACCCACCACTATTAGAATGATCACAACATTAATAATAGACATAAAATCTTTTTTAGGTTTAAGTAATTGAATGCAATACTAATATATAGTGTGTCCATTGCAAAATATAATATCAGGCTTGCAAAAATGAAAGCCCAATACAAATAAGCCATTAGTCATTTTATTTGCTTAAGTTTTACCGATACCTTATTCAAATGATTTCATCCATTAAATTCACCACGAGGTTTAACTATTGACATGTATCCATACTTCATAAAAACGCCATGGGTAATAAAAAAAATATTTTCCGAGTATGTATGGGATATAAAAGGTAGTCGGGAAGTGTTTTTGACCTTTGACGATGGCCCTCACCCCGGGATTACCCCTTGGATATTAGATGAATTGGAAAAGCATAATGCTAAAGCAACTTTTTTTTGCATTGGAAAAAACGTAGCACAATATCCTTTAATATATCAGAAAATATTGGAAAAAGGACATGCTGTGGGTAACCATACTTACAACCACTTGAATGGATGGAAGGAATCTTCTGTTGAATATATAAAAGACATTCGTGAAGCATCTTTTCTTATTAAGTCGCACCTATTCCGCCCGCCTTATGGGAGAATAAAAATGAATCATGTAAATAAATTGAAAGCAGCAATGGGCGAAGAAGCCAAAGTGATTATGTGGGATGTACTGAGTGCAGATTATGATGAGCAGACATCGCCTCAGCAATGTGTAAAAAATGTATTAA
>MWVX01000194.1_pt1 | contig 17281 bp, 20 predicted proteins | sample 1047311 | NCBI WGS metagenome assembly MWVX01 (sample SAMN06349984, study PRJNA376086) | soil metagenome | isolation source: MtG-4 sample Antarctic (ecotone) soil | place: Antarctica | collected 2015-01-13 | reverse complement strand
CGTGGCGGGTTGAAACTTAAGAAAGCTTTAGAGGATTTTCATATTCGCTTAAGTGAATATGTTTGTCTCGATGTTGGCGCTTCCACTGGCGGCTTTACTGATTGCTTATTACAAAATGGAGCAAAAAAAATAGTAACAATTGATGTCGGAACAAATCAACTTGATTGGAAATTGAGAAACAATAAAAAAGTTGAAGTACATGAAAACGTAAACGCAAGATATCTCAAGCCCGAAAATTTTGAAGAAAAATTCGACTTAATTGTTATGGATGTATCGTTTATTTCCGTGACAAAAATTTTTCCGGCGCTTGTTCCGCTGATGAATGAAAAGGGGAAAATTATTGCGTTGATAAAGCCGCAGTTTGAGGTAAAAAAAGGCGAGGTTGCCCAAGGCGGAATTGTCCGGGACGAAGAACTGCACAAGCGAATTGTCTCTGAAATAAACTCTTTCGCCGAACTGTGCGGTTTGAAAGTTTCAGGCGTGATTGAATCGCCAATTTTGGGAGCCGAGGGTAACAAGGAATTTTTAGCTTTGTATGAAAGAAGGTAGAAATTTAAAAAATAAAATAAATATTAAAGAGAAAAACCTTGTCGAGGGAATTGATTTCTACTTTGAGAATGGCTTAATGGTTCTGACCGAATACTTTTTGCTCGAACGTGGTTTTTGTTGCAAAAATGATTGCCGAAATTGTCCTTACAAAAATAAAATTTCGTGACTATAAAAGAAAAGTTTCGAGTTCTTCCCGGTATTCGCGAGTCATATTCGTTTCGACCGATACTCCAGGTTTTGGCGCGCGCGCAATTGTTATGGGAACTTCAACAGAACAACAAACTTTAATTAGATTATTATAATCTTTCTGCATTTCTTCTTCTGATTCGAGCCAGTCTAAAATGGACTGAACAATTCGTGCCGCGGAAGTATCTTCAGGCATCTGTATTCGGTAATGCATCCACTTTCCCTCGCGCCTCGCTGTTACCAGGTTTGCCTTTCTTAAGTAAGCAAGATGGCGCGAAATTTTCGGCTGGCTTTCATTTAATGTTTCCGTAAAAAAACAAACGCAGACTTCCTCTCGACGCATTAAATTCAAAAGCCGAAGACGGGTTTTGTCCGCAAATGCCAAAAATAAATTTTCCATCTCGATAAGAACCTGTTGCTTATCCATAAAATAAATTTATCATAAATTTTAGTCCTTGTCTTGACATCAGTGGCTTCCATCGAATATGTTTATATTGATATATATGTTTATGCATATGTAAGTCCAAAAATGAGGTCATTTATGATATACACAAATCCTAAAGTTCATATTTCTTTAAATGTAAAAGATATAAACGAAAGTGTTAGATTTTACCAAAAAATGTTTGACGTGAAGCCTGTGAAACATTTTGGTGATTATGCTAAATTTGACGTAACAAGTCCATCGCTCAATTTGGTTCTAAATCAAACTGATTTCAGCGGCGGAGGCTCGCTTTCTCATCTCGGAGTTCAAGTCTTCTCGACCGATGAAGTCTTAGCGACCCGCGACAAATGGATAAAAAGCGGACTTTTAACGCTCGATGAAATGCAGGTAGATTGCTGTTACGCAAAACAGGATAAAACCTGGGTTAAAGATCCGGACGGAAACGAATGGGAAGTTTTTGTCGTTTTAGATGATGTTCCTGAAGATGAAATGAATGGAACTGAATCAAGTTGTTGCCAGCCAAAACTAAATGGTGTTGGCAAACAAGTCGGTTCGGTTCAAAATTGTTGCTGATGTAAAAAATATGAAACCTGACAAATCTTTTTTTATAAAAGTCGTCCATGCAGGAGAAGATTTGACCAAGCATTACAGGGCAGTTTTCGTTCCGATTGATAATGCCACTATCTTCTCCTTCACTAATTCCAATGAAGGCGCGACAATTCATAATTATCAAAAAGAAGGCTCTACGAGACTGCAAAAAGTCAAATGAAAGGTTTCGGCGGTAGAGAGGCTTTTGATGTCGGCGGTTTAGAGAAAGGCAGACAATTTGTCAATAATGTAAAACTCTGCACGCTTGCGACATCGCTCGGTGGGGTCGAAACGGTTGTTCAGCATTCAGCCTCTATGACGCACGCTACAATTCCCCCTGAACAGAGATTGAAAGCGGGCATAACCGACGAATTCGGCTTTCGGTCGGCATTGAAGACGTTGATGATTTGATTACAGAATTTGCAGAATGCGCTGGGGAAGTTTAGAAATGGGCTTATCAAAAAAGCTGTTCGCCGAGTTTCTCGGTACTGCCGGGCTACTTGCGATCATTGTCGGTTCGGGCATTATGGGCGAAAGTCTGGCGGGCGGTAATGTGGCTGTCGCGCTTCTTGCAAACACGCTGGCGACCAGTGCGGGTTTGGCTTTTTTGATTTTAAGTTTTGGTGAGATTTCCGGCGCGCATTTTAATCCGGCTGTTACTTTAACAGAGGCGTGGCGCGGTAATATGAACTGGCGGGAAGTTCCCTTTTATATTTTATGCCAAATTTTGGGGGCGTTTTTTGGCGTCGGCATTGCAAACTTAATGTTTGAACTACCTGCTTTTTCCGCTTCGACAAAAATCAGAGCCGGGAACGCCCAATTTTTAAGCGAATTTGTCGCTACATTCGGACTGATCGCGGTCATTCAGACCGGCATAAAATTTCGTCCGAATTTAGTCTTTCTGATGGTTGCGGCTTATATAACATCGGCGTACTGGTTCACTTCCTCGACATCTTTCGCAAATCCGGCGGTAACTTTGGCACGTTCTTTATCAAATACTTTTGCAGGAATAAACCCGAGCAATGTTCCGATGTTTTTAGTCGCACAGTTTTTGGGCGCATTTGTTGCTACCATAATATTTAGTTGGCTTTTGAGGGAAAATGAAGAAAATGGTTGATAGAAAAAGAATTTTAATTCTCTGCACAAGAAATTCAGCGCGTTCGCAGATGGCGGAAGGTTTATTAAAACATATATGTCAAGATAGATTTGAAATTTTTAGTGCGGGAACAAAACCAACTGTCGTTTGTCTCGAAGCGATTCAAGTTTTGCACGAAATCAATATTGACATTTCAAAAAACCGCTCGAAATCTATCGATGAATTTGTAAGAGAGGAAATTGATTATGTTTTGACCGTTTGTGACAATGCAGAGGAAAATTGTCCGTATTTTCCGGCAAAGACAAAAATGATTCATCATTCTTTTGCAGACCCGGCAAACGTCGAAGGTGATGAAGAAACTCGGTTGAAGGCATTTCGCCAGATTCGCAATCAAATACAAGAATATTTCAACGAAACTTTTGTTGAGATTATCGGTCAAGAGTAAAATCAAAAAATGTCTTATATTCTCGCGCTCGACCAAGGCACGACAAGCAGCCGTTCAATAATTTTTGATAAGTATAGTCAAATAATTTCCGTCGCTCAAAAAGAACACACACAAATTTTTCCAAAAAGCGGTTGGGTAGAACACAATCCGTTTCAGATTTGGGAGGCGCAAAGAGACACCGCTATTGAAGCCTTACAAAAAGCCAATTTATCAGCCGCAGATATTGCTGCTATCGGAATTACCAATCAACGTGAAACAACCGTCGTTTGGAGCAGGAAAACGGGCGAACCTGTTTGTAATGCAGTCGTTTGGCAAGACCGCCGGACTTCCGTTTTTTGTGACGAAGTGCGAAAGGATTACGGCGATTTGATTCGCCGGAAAACCGGACTTGAAACAGACGCGTATTTTAGCGCAAGCAAGCTAAATTGGATTTTGGAAAACGTCGAAGGGGCGAGAAAAAAAGCCGAAAACGATGAACTTCTCTTCGGAACGATTGACACCTGGCTGGTCTGGAAATTTACAAATGGCGAAAAGCATTTGACGGATGTTTCAAACGCTTCGCGCACAATGCTTTTTAATATTGAAACGCTTCGATGGGACGAAGAACTTCTGGAAATTTTTAACGTTCCGCGACAGATTTTGCCCGAAGTGCATTCTTCTTCCGAGATTTACGGCGAAGTGAAAACACCGGACGAACTTGCGGGAATAAAAATCACAGGCATTGCCGGCGACCAGCAAGCAGCACTCTTCGGGCAGAGGTGTTTTAAAAAAGGTTTATCGAAAAGCACTTATGGTACGGGTTGTTTTTTACTGCAGAACACGGGCACAGAAATTAAAAAATCGGAAAATAAACTGCTCACGACAATTGCCTGGCAAATCGGCAGGAAAACCGAATATGCGCTTGAAGGAAGCGTATTTATCGGCGGCGCGGTGGTCGGGTGGCTGCGCGATTCTCTGCAAATAATCGAAGATTCGGCTGATGTCGAGGCGCTGGCAAATTTGGTCGAAGATACAGGCGGTGTGTATTTTGTGCCGGCATTTGCAGGTCTTGGCGCGCCGCACTGGAATCAGGACGCGCGAGGTTTGATCATCGGTTTAACGGGCGGCACGAATAAAGCGCACATTGCCCGTGCGGCGGTTGAATCAATTTGTTATCAAACGGCAGATTTGCTTGACGCATTGCAAGGCGATTCAAAAATTAAGTTAAAGGAATTAAGAGTTGACGGCGGTGCAAGCCGAAACAATTCGCTTTTACAGTTTCAAGCAGATGTTCTGCAAATTCCTGTCGTGCGTTCGCGCATTACGGAAACAACCGCACTCGGCGCGGCTTACATGGCGGGTTTAGCAATCGGATTTTGGGAAAGTACAGACGAACTCGCCTCACACCAGACAGGGGGAAAAGTTTTTAACCCGCAAATGCCGGAAACAAAAGCGAAAGAACTGCGGAGGCGATGGAGTGAAGCGGTTAAAAGGGCGATAAATTGGGAAGTTTGAGAAACAGAATATGCGTAAACACGTTTAACGATAATTTTTTAGACAGTAAATATCATTTTCAAAATGCTGTCGAGAAAATTCCCGCCAAGATACAAAGTCAGTAAAGAAAAATTATTTTTTCTTTTGCAAAAACTTGAGCGGCGTTTGAAAAGCACCGCTCAAGTTTTTTAAGTTGATCTAAATTCAATTAAATCTCGTGATTTTCGCTGGTTGATTTGCTCTTTCCGGTAAATACTTGCGATTGCGGAAGCGGCAAACCGACAGCGTCGGATTTAACTTCGAGTTCGATGTCAAGCATATTATCTTCATCATCATTGATAATCATTTTGCCGGATTGTTTCGTGAAAATAAGTTTGTTTTGGTCTTCATCAAAATCAACCGTAACAAGATCACCGGTTTCAACTTGTTGTGTTGCTACTAGATTTGAAAGCGGATAAACAAGAAATCTTTCAATGGCGCGTTTCAAGTGCCGTGCACCGTATTTCAAATCAATACCTTCGCTGAGAAGAAATTCTTTAGCTTCATCGGTACATTCAAAAACAAATTTTGTCCCCGCGGATTCAGTAATACGCGCTTGAACCGAACTGAGTTCGATGTTTAAGATTTGGCGCAGGTGATGTTCCTTCAAGGTTCTAAAAACAACTACCTTGTCAATTCGGTTCATAAATTCCGGTGAGAATTTACGTTTTGCCGCTTCCAGCGCCGTCCGGTATATTTTCGTATCTATTTCGTCGTCATCAGGATTTTTTCCTGATTTAATCGGGGCAAAACCGATACCGCCGGAAATCATCTCAGACATTTCCCGCGCGCCGAGATTCGAGGTCATGATCACAACTGATTTCGAGAAATCAACGCGGCGATTATCGCCCAGAGTCAAAGTCGCTTTATCAAGGATGCCGAGCAGAAGCTGCCAGAGCGCGTCCGATGCCTTTTCAATTTCGTCAAAAAGGACAAAAGTTAATTTCGTTTCTTCGGTATGTCCTTTATCGAGATTTTCCTGCGTCAACATCGGCGAAGTTTCGCGGTGTCCCAAATATCCCGGAGGAGAGCCGATTAATTTGGCAATTTCGTGCGAATGCTGAAACTCCGCGCAATCAATTTTGACGACAGCGTGTGGTTCGCCAAACAAAACTTCGGCGGCAGCTTCGACAACACGGGTTTTTCCCGAACCGGTCGGACCTAAAAATAACATTGTACCGAGCGGGCGCGCCGGATTATTCATTCCTGCTAGATAAATCTGAAAAAGCCCGCTCATCCGGCGAACGGCGCGTTCCTGTCCGACGATAAAGCCGGTTAGTTTGTCTTCAAAGTCTTTCGCACGTGGACTTTTTTTGTCCGGGTCAAGTAAAACTAAACTTTCGGAAGCTTCTTTCTTTTTAGCCATTTCGTTTTTCATTTCGTTTCTCTCCTCGTCCGTTACAGGAACGCTTTTCCTTTGAGCTTCTTGCAAAACATAAACGAATTTCAAATCTGAATTTACCGACAAAACTTGCGGCAAATTCGCAATTGTATTGATGATTTCAAAAGATTTTTCGTTGGCTGGACTTTGAATCAGGAAGGCTAGTCCAATGGAATGTGAGCCAACTTCTTTAACGGGCGCGACTCTCGTCTATTGTTTAACACAAACGCGCGAAATTATGCAAGGAAAATCTTCAGTGGTTACTTTAAAAAAACAAATGCATATTGTTTAGCAACTTGAATTTGGATGCCCGAAATTTACTTTTGCCAAAACTATATTTATACTTTCTCAAACGGTAAAATAAGAAAAACATATGAAATTTAATTTTACATACAAAATAGTTAGCACCGGATTAATTATAACTTTTGCATTTTTGAGCTTTGCCTGCCAAAAACCACAATCTGTCGAGACTGCCGGCGGTCAAACACCGCAGACTGTTGAAACCGTCAGCGCTCAAACCCCCACCGAAGCCTACAAAATGCTTTACGCCGCCGTCAAAAGTAAAGATACTGAGAAAATAAAGCAGATGGTGTCGAAGGAAACTCACGGGCTGGCTGAATTTATGGCGGCAAGGCAAAATCAGCCGATTGCCAAAAGTTTTGAAAACGGATTTACAGCGACGACGTTTTCTGCCGCGCTGCCGGAAATTCGTGACGAACGCGTCAAAGACGAATTTGGCGCCGTTGAAGTTTATAATCAACAAGATAAAAGATGGGAAGATTTGCCGTTTATTAGAGAAGGTTCAGGCTGGAAGCTCGCCATCGGCGATGTTTTTAAAGGAACACACACATCACCAGGCGACCCAAAATCAAAAGCTGAGAACAATGCTTCTAATGCTGCCGTCAATAGTATGATTCCGACGTCGCCTAATGCAAACGGCAACTCCCTATCCGGTGCAAACATTAAGAGTGATAAAAATAAATCTATCGAAGTTCCTATCGAACCCTCTGCTAACAGAAAGCCAAACGAGTGATTAACGAACGACAAATAAAGGAAATATTAATGCAATACGAAAGACACGGCTGGAATTTACGCCGTGTTTTGCTTTCTGCCCAAGCGGTCGAAAATTTGGCTGATTCTCTAAAAATTCTTTTTGGTGAAACGGAAATTATCTTGTCTGAATGTGACGCGGTTTGGTTTTCGCGCCGCTTATCGAGCAATTACGGTAGTGAGGCTTGGGAGTTACGACGTTTAAGCGGAACACCTTTCGCTCTGGTCGAGATTTTTGAGGATGAAGACGACGAAGAGGTTCGAGAAGAAACGCGTAAAGAAATAGAAACGCAACTTGTCGGGCAGGCATCGAAGTTCTCGAATCGGCAACCTTAGAACTGAATTTTATCTGCCTATTTACAAACCTTTATATTTATTGCAAACTATGTTTATTGAAATGACTATTAAAGATTTTGGCGCGCGAGTCGAAAGTGTCTGGGAAGGCATGCGCCCGATGACGAAAAAAATGTTAGTCGGTGTCCTGCAGGCAAGCGTTGAGAATTTGCCCGCCGCCAAATCGCAAAAATTCTCTTACGATGCTCACGCCGATTGGGAATTGAGCCGCCTGCTCTCTGCGCTGGACGAGCAAATAAAAGATGCGGGAGTAAAAAAAGATGCGGAAAAACTGTCTGAGATAAAAAAACTTGCAGATACTTGCGCGTCAGTTCTGCAAACACAAACCGAATCGGCAGAAGTGTTTATTCAACTCGCCGAACGTCTTCTGCAGCATAATGATTATAACAAACTCGATCGTCTAGCCGATGTGCTGTCCGAACGCTTTTCTGTCGGTGAAATAGCGGAAATTGTCAGACAATCGGAGATGGCTCAAATTCGCGCGATCGCCTATGAAGTTTTGACCTTGATGCCCGTTCCCAGCCTTTTACCACTTTTAGACGATTCGCTTTATTTTGAAATTATTCGTAATGCTCTCGAACAACAAGCCTTTGAATTTGATAATGTTGACGCCCAACAAGTGCTCGAACAGATAGAGTTTGATGAATTAGACGGCGAGTAATTTTTCGAGTCAGTAAAAATCTTCAACCAAACAGTAATTTTCCCGAACTTCACGTCTAATAAAAAGCATCTATGAAAGAAGTAACAATCGTCTGCGACGGTTCCAGTCTCGGCAACGGTAAAGAAAAACCGCGCGCGGCAGCCATTGCCGTTCTTGGCTATCGCGGTTATTGGCGGGCGTTTGGGGAATATTTAGGCGAAGCAACGAATCAACAAGCCGAAATTGCGGCGGCTTGGATCGGACTCAAAACCTTGCGCGAACCGTGTCGCGTTAAACTCCTTACGGACTCGCGTTATGTAGTGGAAACGATGTCGGGAAACTTTCGCAAAAAGGCAAATCTAGATTGGTGGAAAAAGCTCGATAGCGCTGCCCAAAAACACGAGATCAGTTGGCAGTGGACGAAAGGACACGCCGGACACGAAATCCAGGAAATAGCTGATAAAATGGCGCGAAAAGCCGCTGAACTCGGATGGATTGACGAAGCAATTTTAGATGAGGCAGTATCGGAAATCGGCGTCAGAGAAATTTAGAAATGGAAAATGGAAAATGGAAAACGGAAAATAAAAGCATGCGGAATAATTTTTTGCTGCTCGTTTTTTGTTCTTCATTTTTTTTTATTTTGTTTATTCTCTGTCTTTCGGCTTCATTTGTTCGGGCACAAAAGAGAAATTCACTCGGATGGGTTTGGCAAAATCCGCTTCCGCAGGGCAATCCGCTTTATGCCATTCATTTTGACAAACAAAAACAGATGGGTTTCGCAGTTGGCGCGGAAAGTACTATTTTGCGCACCGAAGACGGCGGCTTTAATTGGCAGAAACAATCTTCACCGAATGATGCAACTTTGTCCGGCGTTTTTGTTAAAAGTGAAGATAGCGCCGTCATTGTCGGCGCGCGCGGCACGATTCTTTTGACCGATAACGGCGGAAAAGAATGGAAACAAATAAAAACCGAAGTCAGAGATCATCTTTACAGCGTTGCATTGACGGGCGAAAATTTTCTGGCTGGCTGGGCGGTTGGTACCTACGGCAGAATTTTAAGAACTTTAGATGGTGGTTTAACTTGGGAAAATCAAATTAGCGGAACAACTGAAAGTCTTTTGAAATCTTCGTTTTATGATGCGCGAAACGGTATTGTCGTCGGTGCGGGCGGTTCAATTTTGACCACTAAAAACAGCGGTGTCAATTGGAAATTAAACAAACCTTGCGGCGAATATTTAATGTCGGGCGCAGCATATTTAACGGCAGAAAAAATTATTGCTGCCGGATACGGCGGCTGCGTAGTACGAAGCGAAGACGGCGGCGAGACGTGGACGAAAATTAATGTGTTCAGCCGCATAGATTTTTTATCGCTTAGCTTTGCCGATGAAAAAATCGGTTTTTTGACTGATGTGGGCGGAATGGTGTGGCTTACCGGCGACGGCGGCACAACCTGGCTTCCCTTTAACATTAGAACAAATCCAAAACTCGTTTCGATGTATTTTGCAGACCAGTACACCGGCTGGGCGATTGGCGAAAATGGTTTAATGATCCGCTCTAATGACGGCGGCTACAGTTGGCAGAGACTTTCCGAAGGCGGGCGTGAAGACGTTAACGATATCGCTTTTTTTGACGCCGAAATCGGCACTACAATCGGCACGCGAGGACGAATATGGATTACAAACGACGCCGGCAGAAATTGGATTCCTGTTTTTTCCGGCGTCGAAGAAAATTTAAACGCGCTCGAATTTGTTGACGCCGAACGCGGTTTTGTAGTCGGTGACAAAGGCACTGTCCTGCGAACCGTGAACGGCGGCGCAAGCTGGGGAAAAGGCGTCTCCAACGTGACGGAAGATCTACTAGGCGTAGATTTTGTCGATAAAAAAACCGGATTTGCCGTCGGCGCCAATGGTATGATTTTGCGCACTGATTCGGGCGGAGCGTACTGGGAACAATTTGAATCAGGAACACGCCTCTGGCTTGAGGACGTCAAATTCTTAGATAAAAACCGCGGCGTGGTAATCGGCGATAAAGGAATCATTCTGTTGACCAAAGACGGCGGATTAACATGGAAAAAGGTAAAAACAAATCTAACGTCTAATCTTTACGCGCTTTCATTTTTCGATGACAAGATAGGTTATGCCGTTGGCGCAAACGGTACGATTTTGAAAACCGCAGACGGCGGCGAGACATGGCAAGACAAGGAATCAGTTTTAAAAGTGAACATTTATGCGGTAACGGCTCACAAACAAAATGAAGTAATTATTGTTGGTGAGCAAGGGGCGGTTTTGAAAACCGAAGATGGCGGCGAAACGTGGGAAGTGCAGCCGAATATTACAAGCAATTCTCTGCAAGCGGTAGTTTATCGCGGCGGCACAGATTTATGGATTGCAGGGCGCGGCGGTTCAATCTTAAAACGCTCCCAAACGCTTTCAACCGTCAAAACTACCTCCATTCAAAAACTTCCTCCTATCCTGCGTTCAGGTCCGGCTAAAGCAAAGCCAAAACGGCGCGAACCCTTATTGACAGTTACCGACAACGACGACATTCCGCGCGCCTCGCCGCCGAGAAAAGAAAATTAGTAGGCAGCATTAATCGACACTTTTGAGATAGGGGTTTCTTGTAAGCCCAAAAGTTAAATTTCAACTTTTTTACTGCCAACTTTTACTGCCTTCTGCTAAACTTTAAAGAAATCCACTCGCCATCCGTCTCAACCTTAAAATCTGAAATTCCCAACTCATTTAATTTTTCCGCAACGAAATTTTCCTGCTCACTCAAAATCCCCGACAAAACGAGTATCATCTCGGTTTTCTCAATTAACAGAGGTAAAAGCGGAACAATAACATCTACCGTTAAATTTGCGCAGACAAAATCAAATTTTGGTGTTTCTTCGCCGATTGAACCGACATAAAAATTAATATTTTCACAATTGTTTAGCTCAGCATTTTCGACCGCGATTTTTATCGAATTTTCATCCGTATCGCAAGCCCAAATTGAGTTCAAAGTTTCAGATTCAAAGTTCAAAGGTATAGAGTCTGAAAACTCCGCTTTGAACTTTGAACTTTGAACTTTGAACTTTGCAGCAGCAATCGCCAAAATTCCCGTTCCCGTGCCGACATCGAGAAAACTCATCTCCGGCAAATAATTTTCTTCGATTGCCTTTAGGCAAAGGCGCGTCGTTTCGTGTGTTCCGGTGCCAAAAGCCATATTCGGCTCGATGCGAATGACAATTTTCTCGGTATTTTCTATCTTTTCCCAACTCGGAGCAATGATAAGTTTCCCGGTTTCAGTCGGTTTCCAGTGTTTTTTCCATTCGGCGAGCCAGTCTCTATTTTCAACTTTGTGCCATTCGAGCTTTTTTATCGTATCGCCGGAAAATCCGTAGATACGTAAAGCATCCGTTAATTCATTCCGTATAAAATCAGCGTTTGGTTTTTGGTTGAAATAACCGTTTACACAGATTGTTTCCTGAGGTTCGCGCTTGCCTAAAAGGTTAATTTCCGTGCCCAGCGCACCGATTTCATTAAGTGCAAACTCAATTGCTTCAACCGCTTCTGAAAGGACTGTGATTTCTAGCGCAAGCCAAGATTCGTCTGTGTTCATACGATATTTCTGAATTTGTTGATTACTCCCTAATGCCCATTTCGTCCAAATTCTGCTCGCGATTGCGCCAATCTTCAACAACCTTGACAAAGAGTTGAAGAAAGACTTTTTTACCGAGAAGTTTTTCAATATCAACTCTTGCTTCAGTCCCGATTTTTTTCAGCTTGATGCCTTGTTTGCCGATGATAATTCCTTTCTGCGAACTTCTCTCAACAAAAATCGCGCAGTGAATTCTTGTCACATTCGAGTCGGCTTCGTCATATTTTTCGGTAACGACAGCCGTCACATAGGGAATTTCATCGCCGGTTGTTCGCAAAATTTGCTCGCGTACCATTTCTGCGACAAGCACCCGCAAAGGTTGATCGGTTAGCTCATCGGCGCTAAAAAGCGGTTCGCTTTCAGGCAGATGCCTGGCTAACTGCCGCAGGAGATTGTCAATCGAATCGCCTTTGAGCGCGGAAATCGGGACGATTTCCTGAAAATCGTATTCTTTTGAGTAAAATTCAATTAATGGCAAGAGTTCTCTTTTTTCTCTGATTTTGTCTATTTTGTTGAGAACTAAAACGGCGGGTTTTTCCGATTGTTTGACTAAATCCAAAACAAATCGGTCGCCATTACCGGTTGAAACCGAAGCGTCGCGCAGCAGAACAATCAAATCAACCGAAAGGATTGCGTCGTGGACGGCGGACATCATCCGGCGATTGAGAAGGTAACCGGGCTTGTGAACGCCCGGCGTATCGACAAAAACAATCTGACCGTTTTCCAGCGTGACGATGCCTTGAATTTTATGACGTGTGGTTTGTGGTTTGTTTGAGACGGCGGCAATTTTTTCACCGACCAGAAAATTTAGAAGCGTGGATTTTCCCGCGTTCGGGCGCCCGATCAAAGCGACGTAGCCGCTTCGGAAGTTTTCAGAATTCATTAAGTAAATTTACAAGTAAAAAGATTTTAAGTAAAAAGTAAAAAGGCAAAAGACAAAAGTGAAGAAAATTAATTTTTATAAATATTCTCCTCAATATTTAGCTCTTCTACTTTTTACTTTTGCCTTCTTACTGCTCTTTCATCAATCTTTGTTGTGCCGCAGCCGCTTCCTTATGCGCACCGCCCGTTACTTCGCCAACTTTGATAGCGGCTTCGTAGAGTTTCAAGGCGTATGCACTATCGTCGAGGAATTCATAAATCCTTCCCAATGCCACATAATTATGTGAAAGCAATGCGGGATCAGTTTTCGACGTGGCTGTACGAATAACGTTTGTGTAATGAACTTTTGCTTCCATTAGACGGCGATTGCGTGCTTGCGTGTCAGTAATGCTTTCGGCGGATAGACCGGCGAGGCGACCGAGCGCGTAATAAATGCGCGATTCAGACGGATTTTCCTCTAAAAGTCGTTTCAGTTCAGTTTCGGCTTTGGCATAACTTTTAGTTTCAATTACCTTCTCAATCTCAAGTAATCTTCTTGTCACCGGACTTTCGATAACTATTTCTCCGCCTGTATTTTTGACGTTTTTCCGGCGTTCTTCGCGGGCAAGCAGAGCGCGTTTGCGGGCTTCGGCAAACTGCGGCAGGCGATTCGCTTCTTTGGTTGTGTCAAGCGAAAGAATAATGTCGCGCAGCGAGCCTGCAATATCAAAGCCGGAATCTTCCAATCCTTTGAGCTGCTCGGCAAAATAGAAAGATAAAACCGCGCCGTTTTCATACGCTTCGGAAAGCTGCGCGGCGGTTTCGTCCGACACGGATTTTTTGAACGCTTCCAGTTCTGCCGAAACAGCTTTTTTCTCTTCCACGGTTTTCTGTCGTTCAATCTTCAGGCGGGCTTGAGCGGTTGCCACGCGCGTTTTTTTAAATTCTATTTGTCGCGCATCAACCGCCGCGACGAGCGAGCGCAAAGTCGTTAGATAAATATCCGGCGTAACGTTTTTATTTTCCTTTCGTCGTTCATCGAGCAGCGTTTTTATCCCTTCACGAAACGTGGAAATGTCTTTAGCGTTTTTCAAAATCAGAGGATCAAGCACAAACTGCAAAAAAGCCCTCCGCGCTTCCGAAGAGCTAACATCGGTTTCGGGCGGAACAATCGTAAAATAATCGTCGCCAATATTTAAAAAATTAATCGTTCCTTTCGCAGTTAAGAGTTCGGGAACAATCAAAAATTGTCTGGTTCGTTCACGCTGCTCGATTTTCTCCAAAGTTTTCTTTTTATTTTTTGCTGACGGGGTTTGAGTTTTAACTCGTTCAATAAAGGTAAGCTGCGGTCTCGTGTGCAAATAATCAAGCAGTTCGCCCACCATCTCGGCGGTATAAGGACGTAAACTGTCGCCAACCTTTTGATAATCCTTGACGTAACCATCAATTTTCGTCTTCATCAAAGCACGATAAAATTCGCGCACGAGCGGCGCGAAATCAAGCACTTCGAGTAAATCGCCCGGCAAATCGGTTGTCCTTGTCGGATCGGCTAAATCCGGTGCCGGACTCAAAGTGTAAGCCATTGTAATAAACGGCGTGATAATTTCGGAGGGCTTCGCTTCCGGGTGTCTTCGTTTATATTGGTCAACAAAATTTTTTAGTTTTTGTCGCAATTCAGGACTTAAATTTTGTAAATCAGTTTGCAGTTCCTGGCGAAATTTCGTCCCTTCCGTCGTCAGAAGTGTTTCGATTCCCGCGGCTTCGAGTGCTGCTAAGACAGTCATCAAGCGTTTGTCAGGCTCGATTCTCACACCGTATTGCGACAAATCAAAACCCGGCTGCGTGCTTTGAGCAAATGCGTTTAGAGAAAAAATCGTTAACAGGAAAAGAAATAAGACTTTTTTCATTGTAATAAAAGCTTCTAAAAAAGGCTCTGGTGGTTTTGATAAAAATATTACGTTCGTTTTTGAATTTTATTTTGAAAAAGTTTTGTAACTTCAGAATTTACCGGCAAAGACTGTAAAATAGACAAAAAAATTCAAAGGGGATTTCTGAAAGTAAATTTTTCCGTCCATTTTGCATCTTTGCTGTTGTAAAGGATGTTTATTCACAGGTCAGGGATGCTTTTCAAAAGCAAAAGGGATAAAGAACAAATCAAATTTATCCTTTATCCACTGTTGCCAAATTAAAAATTTTTAATTACTCGAAACTGCTTAATGCGTCGCTTTCACTATCATAAACATCGAAAACGGTGAGAAGTTTGGTAATTGCCAGCAAATCTTGAATCTTCTGAGTCAAGTTTAAGAGTTTTAGCGTTCCGTTTTCTTTGTTAACGGCGGTAAAACTGGAAACCAGTTCACCGATGCCGCTCGAATCAATATAGCCGACGCTGCCGAGATTCAAAAGAATTTTCTTTTTCCCATCGCCCAGCAGACGGCGAACCGCAGTGCGCAGGGCAACGCTGCCTTCACCCAGTGTTACCTTGCCGTTCATATCAAGAATTGTGACGTCTCCCGCCTGACGCTCCGTTAAATTAAGTTCAGCCATATTTGTCTCCTAATATTATTTTAAAGATTTTAAAAAGCGTGATTGCAGATTTTAGACTAATCTTGCCTGAAAAGTCCAAGATAAATCCGTTTATTTAACGCTTTTTCAACATTTTTACAATCATACCGCCCTCGGCGTGATTAAGCCATTCGACTCGGTCCATAAAGGCGCGCATAAATAAAATACCGCGCCCGTCGGACTTCAAGAGATTTTCAGAATTCGTCGGATCCGGAACTTCTTCAACCGCGAAACCCGTTCCAAAATCTCTAACAATAAGTTCAAAGCCATCGACAGAATTTCTAAACGTGATTTCGACTTGTTTTGTTTCGTCTAATTTATTTCCGTGTTTGACCGCATTGGCAACTGCTTCCCGAACAGCCATATCAATCGAGTGCAGAGCGTCTTCGTTGAAACCCGATTGCCTGGCAAAAATCTCCGCCTCGCGAGCAGCTTTTTCTACCGATTCAATCCGGCTTTGTAAATTGAATTCTTTTGTTTCTAAGCTCACAAGTTTTTCTTTTGTTTGTAAGTTATCGGTTTACTAGGGTTCGTGTCAAGAAACCGTTATACAATTTCAGGATTTCTGACGACCGCAATAAACGGTAAGTTTCTGTATCTTTCCGCTGCGTCTAAACCGTAGCCAACAACAAATTTATTTGGAACTTGGAAACCGCAGTAATTTATTTTCAGGTCTTTGTTAATTCGCGGTTCGGGTTTGTCGAGCAAGGTTGCGAGCCTGACTGACTTTGCGCCGCGCGACTGTAAGTTTTGCAAAAGATAGGAAAGCGTCAGTCCCGTGTCAACAATATCTTCGACGACAATTAAATCCTTCCCTTCTACCGCCACGTCCAAATCTTTAATTATTTTCACTTCGCCCGAAGATTTTTGAGCCTTGCCATAACTCGATACTGCCATAAATTCGATTGATATTTTTAAGTTTATACTGCGCGCCAAATCCGCCATAAAAACAAATGCGCCTTTTAAAACTCCAATCAAAATCGGTTCTTGCCCGGCATAATCATTCGTAATTTCCGCGCCGAGCTCTTTAATTCGCGTCGTTATTTGTTCGTTTGAAAGCAAAACTTCTAAATTCGAATTAGTAAATTCAGCTGGCATAATTTTCAGTTTGATTTCGAATGGTTTTTGGAAATACTATTTGAGCGGAGTTGAAAGGTCAAATCTGATAAAATGATTTGCCGAAGAAAATACAAATATATATGTCTGAAAACAATGAAACCCGTGAGCGTGTCCGTGCTTTGGTCAAAGAAGTTTTGGCAAACGTTCCGGTTGAAGAAGAGAAGGCGCCGGAAACTTTGCCAAAACATATCGTTGTCAATTCGTTAAAGGATGAACTCGGCAAAGAATTCGACCGCGATGAATCAGCTAAAAATTTGATTGCGGAAGATGATTTGCGCGGACTTGAATCAGGCGCGCGGCTTCGCGTCGCGGACGACGCCAAATTTACGCCGCTTGCCAACGATATTATCAGGGAAAAGCAAATCATTTTAATAAAAAAATCCTCGCGTCGCTCTTCTACCAAAGTTCAATCAATCGCTGTCGGCTGTGATCATGGCGGTTTCCAATTTAAAGAACAATTAAAAAGTTTTCTCTCTGAACGCGGCTTTCAAGTCCGCGATTTCGGCACTGACTCTGAAGAGGCGGTTGATTACCCGGATTTTGCATACGCGGTTGCAACTGCAGTTTCGGAAAAAAAATCTGATATGGGAATAATCATTGACGGTGCGGGAATTGGCAGCGCGATCGCGGCAAATAAAGTTTTTGGCGTCCGCGCTGCGGCTTGTTACAACGCCGCCCTTGCGAAAAATTCACGCGAGCACAACGGCGCGAATGTTTTAACTTTAGGCAGCGGACAAAACAGTTTTTCAGAAATAAAAGAAATCGTCGAAGCGTTTTTGACAAATGATTTGACCGAAGAACGACATAAAAAGCGCGTTGCAAAAATCGAAGCGATTGAGCGACAATATAAATACT
>MWVX01000193.1_pt1 | contig 17281 bp, 19 predicted proteins | sample 1047311 | NCBI WGS metagenome assembly MWVX01 (sample SAMN06349984, study PRJNA376086) | soil metagenome | isolation source: MtG-4 sample Antarctic (ecotone) soil | place: Antarctica | collected 2015-01-13 | reverse complement strand
CCTATGACCAGGGCAGTGCGGAACAGATTGAGTAAGGTTATTGAGGCTTGTAGAAAATGTTTCCAGTTGTGTTTTTTGCAGGTTGCTTGTATCATTCATTACCCCCGAAATCAAACCGCCGAATTGTTTGAACGATCCGAGCAGTTCTTCTCTTGTATTTTTTGCAGCCGTGTTGCCTTCCTGCCTGTTAGTAACCATCTCATTTTTTACACTAGCCTCTATCCTGGCAACTTCAACATTGAAACTATCCATCTTATACCTAATGTCATTTAGGGTTTTTTCCTGGGTAGATTTATTGTCTTTTAAAATCAGCCAGATGATAACGGCGATACCAATGATTATAACGAGTAGAAATATATAAGTAAGAGACATTAATGATTATTTTTTTGGTGTTAGCAGATAAAGTGAAGGTGATTCGTTTGTGATTGTAAATCGATTTACTTGAATCAACAAGAAACCTAATTATCCACCTCGCTTAAACTCGCCCGTTTATCTTTCGGATCACGTTTCTCATATTTAATTTTAAATGCAGAAAGACCGGGTTTGTACTTACGCTTGCGTTCCTGTTCGAACCGGTAGATGGTTTGTCCCAACTGGTATAAAAATGGATAACCGATGCTATCGTATTCATATTTGTTATCGTTTAATATTTCATCGGCGTTTACATACAGCGTAGCAGCCAGCATATACTCCAGGCCATTTTTAAAATCTACTACGTAAGACACATCGGTTAAAAATCCATAGCTCCAGCCTACTTTGTTAAACACCCTTACACCATCGGGCATGCGCCTGGTGCTATCGCGGAAAAAAAATTTTACATAGCTATCGTAAAATTTTGAAGTATCGTATTTTGGGTTAGGAGTTTCGGAAGGATATTGCGATAGGTAGCGATACAGAAAAGTATAATCATTTGTTGTAAGATTAAAACGTTGCTTCGCCGGCACTGATTGTGGAAAGAGCACGGATTGCAACATTTGCTGCATGCTGCCGAGTGAAATATTGTTGTGTTTTGTAAAATTAAAGGGTTCGCTTATGATACTATCATAGCGGTTCATATAGGCATCTCCCACCTTGATAGTGCGGCTGAAATCAAATGAGTCTTTATTGTAAGCCGCGGGCTGTGTAAAGAGCAAAGCACCCTTACTATCTACAAACCGTATTGCATTCGTATGACGGTTTTGTTCTTCTGACAAACCCAGGAACATGCGTGTAATGCGGACATCTTTATAGCCTTTGGTGTGCAGGCTGCGGTTGGTAGCGCCTTGTCCTACCCATTGGTAGAGCCGGTTGTACGGATCATTTTCACTGATAAGAAAAGCCCGTTTAATTAAATGCGCAATGCTGGGTAAACCATTTATTTCAGTCGTGTCTTTATATAATGGGCGTTGCCAGGATGCACTGCTATCATATTGTATGATGCCGTATTTATCTATTCCTTTCGCCTTTAATGTGTTCAGTTTTTCAAGTGCAAGGAAGGCAAGTGGCATCTTCACCATAGATGCGGAATTGAAATAAAGCTGCGGATCGTAATTGAAATAATAATTTTTGAAATGGGGTTTATTTTGCTTGTCGCGGTTGATCTGTGTATAGATAATCTGTAACCTGTAAGTGCCGGGTTGTTGTACTACTTGCTGAAACACAGAATTTGAATTCGCACTTAATATGCCGGATAACAGGTTGTTAGTTTTAGGTTGGGCTATTAGTATAAGATTGCAAAACAGCAATAGTGTAAGGCAGCTTACGTGATGACGATACATAAAGGAAAGGTAAATTGTTTTTTAATTTACAGTTTTATAGTTTAAAACATTTTTTTAACCCACAAAATACAATGCACAGGAAAAAATTTTTTATTGTGGATTTAAAGGTCTAGCTGAATAGTTGCCTGGATACCAAAAAGTGAAAATTGTAATCGTGTTACCGTCGGATATCTTTGATGTCAGGAGTCTTTCTTAAAAGTCGAATGATGTTGAAAACCCCACTGTGATTGATAGATGTAAAGACTAGTTGTTGTGCGCTGGCATGGCTAACAGCCGGTGGCCTTTGGTTATCTTTCTTTGTTTCAAGACAAAGAAAGTGACAACATAATTTAAAATAAAATTCAAGTTTATATTCTTTTGGCTTGATCCAAAAGAACCAAAAGATCAAGGCTGCCGTAATTGCTCCGCATACGCAGCCAGGCCAGCGCACAGGGGAACAGTCATTATTGTAGTGCACATTCTTTTCTTTTCATCATATCATGGTATGCTCAGATACTGCAGGTGCTGTATCCCGCCCTGGATTGTTTTATAGCACATATTTTTTATTTATGGCGGGATAAGGCACTGAACATTTTTTTTATTTGGCGTTAAAACATTTCCTGAAGAGTTGCTTCAATACCTTTAGGAATGACTGTAATTGTGTTGCGTTGAGCATTTTGATGGTAGCTGAATTTCTTTAAAGGCGAATAATCTACCTAATAACAGAACTATCGCTGATTGTAAAGACTGGTTGTTGTGCGCTGGCATGGCAAAACAGCCGGTGGCCTTTTGATTTGCCTTGATTTTCTTTGGTTATCTTTCTTTGTTTCAAGACAAAGAAAGTGACAACATAATTTAAAATAAAATTCAAGTTTATATTCTTTTGGCTTGATCCAAAAGAACCAAAAGATCAAGGCTGCCGTAATTGCTCCGCATACGCAGCCAGGCCAGCGCACAGGGGAACAGTCATTATTGTAGTGCACATTCTTTTCTTTTCATCATATCATGGTATGCTCAGATACTGCAGGTGCTGTATCCCGCCCTGGATTGTTTTATAGCACATATTTTTTATTTATGGCGGGATAAGGCACTGAAACATTTTTTTTATTTGGCGTTAAAACATTTCCTGAATAGATGCCTTCCGGCAGTCAGGTTTTCCATCTTTCTTTCGGACAAACAAAAAAGAATACTAATTCAAAATGAAAAGCTGCTGGAAGATTATTGATACTATAGTAATTCAATTCCGGAAGCTTTTATGATGATCATTCATTTATTAACCGCAAGAATTAACTTCGCTGCTGTTGAAATCTCAATAACTATGGAGCTACCAGGTAAGATCATAATCCTCACTGCACCATCTGGAGCAGGCAAAACCAGCATCACCCGTTACCTGCTCAGCCAGTTTGCTGATGATCTCCGTTTTTCCATTTCTGCAGCTACACGCCCACCCCGGGGAAATGAACAAGAAGGAGTTGACTATTATTTTATAAGCCAGGAAGACTTTGTAAAAAAGATCCAGGAAGAAGAATTCCTGGAATGGGAAATGGTGTATGAAGGTAAATATTATGGCACCCTGAAAGCTGAATTGCACCGGATATGGGAAAGCGGCAGAATACCCCTCCTGGATATAGATGTAAAAGGCGCCATCCATGTGCAAAACCAGTTTCCCGAAACTACTCTTTCCTTATTTATTCAGCCGCCTTCTGTAGATGAATTAAAGAAAAGGCTGACTTCAAGAGGTACAGAAAGTGAAGAATCCCTTCAAGCCAGGGTGAGCAAAGCAGATTATGAATTGTCTTTCAAACATTCGTTTCACCACGTGATCGTTAATTCCAATCTCGAAGAAGCCTGCAATGAATCAGCAAAGCTTGTAACCGACTTCATTGCACAGAAGGCATAGATTCATTTTTATATCTTTACTCATATGTTGCCGTCCAGTTTATTGATCCCCTTTTTTATCAGTATACTGATGATGGCTTTTTTTGCCGGAATAGAGATGGCCTTTTACAGTGTAAACAGGTTCGGCATCGAATTGAAAAAGAAACAAGGACGGCCAGGTGCACTCCTTCTTTCGCGACTCATAAAAACACCTGAGATCTTTTTAGGAACTACTGTTCTTGGATTTACCCTTTCAATGGTTGTTTTCATATTGTTATTCAACGCCGTCACAGCACCGCTCTGGAATCTCGTTGGTATCCCCCCCGATATGGACGCGGTACGCATCGGTCTCGACATAGTACTTGGTGCATTTATCGTACTGGTGTTTGGTGAGTTTATCCCAAGGTCTATATTCCGTGCCCATAGTAATGTGATTCTCTCCCGGCTGGTCTTGTTGGTCAATTTATTTTATATATTGTTAAAGCCAGTGGCAACTGCTTTTGTACAGCTCTCCACCTGGGTATTGAAATATGTATTTAATGTGCGTATGGGTGATAAAAAAGAAACCTTTGTTCGTTTCGACCTTGAAACCCTGTTCCATGAAAAAAATTATGATGAATTTGAACCAAAGGAATTAGACACGGAATTATTTGAAAACGCATTGGAATTGCCAAAAACAAAGATCCGTCAATGCCTGGTACCGCGTAAGGAAATCATTGCTATCCATGCCACTGCCCACATAGAAGAAGTCCGCCAGAAATTTGTAGAAACCAAACTGAGCAAGCTGGTGGTGTATGAAGACAACATAGACCATATTATAGGATATGTACATCAACTGGACCTTTTCCGAAATCCGCAAACCGTTCAATCAATTTTATTACCAATACCTGCGGTACCGGAAAGTATGAGTGCTACCCACCTCATTAATAAGTTTACCAAAGAGATGAAAAGTATAGCCTGGGTAGTAGATGAATTTGGCGGTACAGCAGGCATTGTGACCATGGAAGATGTTTTGGAAGAAATATTCGGAGAGATACAGGATGAGTATGATACCGAAGAATTTATTGAAAAACAGATATCAGAAAATGAATATATATTTTCCGGTCGTATGGAACTCGATTTTCTCACCAATAAATATGAACTGGATTTTACGGGTGATGACGAATCAGAAACACTTTCGGGTTATATTATAAAACATCACGAAACCATACCAAGGCAAAAAGAAAGAATCATTATAGATGATTATGAATTTGACATTCTCAATGTCAGCCATACCCGCATAGATATGGTAAAACTAAAAGTGTTGAAATAGGAGCAGAAAGTTTTAATGAAAAAAAATAAAAATTACTATTGGTTTTGCGGAATGACCTTCTTTACTTAAGCCTGGCGCATCCATACTTTTTATATAAAACTTAAAGCACAGCTGATGCGTATGTTTGGCGGGCTCTTAAATATAATAGCTGTCACCTTATCTTTGCCCACTTTATAAAATGGCTTTATTTAAACGGAAATTATTAACGCAAAGGGCAGAAATGTCCTTTATTGATCACCTGGAGGCATTGAGGGGTCACCTTTTTCGCAGTGTAATTGCCATTGTAATCGGCGGTATTGTAGTGGGAGTTTATAATGATTTCTTTATAAAAAAAGTGTTGATGGGCCCTACCCATTCCAGTTTTCCTACCTATGAGTGGCTTTGCAAAGCAGGAACCAAATTCGGGATGGGTGATGCATTATGTATGAAAGAAATGAGTGTGAAAATGCAAAGCACTTCTGTAAGCGGCCAGTTCAGTATGTTCTTTACGGTTATAATCATTGGTGGGATAATCATTGCTTTCCCTTATATATTTTATGAGTTCTGGAAATTTATAAAACCGGCACTCAATAAAAAAGAATTAGAAAAAACCGGCGGTGTTATTTTTTGGGTTTCAATTCTTTTTTTCATGGGTGTTTTTTTTGGCTATTTTGTGATCGCTCCTTATACCGTTAATTTTTTCGCTAATTTTCAACTCGATGAAACGATTGTGAATCAATGGACGATCAGCAGTTATGTAGACACATTGATACCCCTGATACTGGGTACAGGTCTGGCTTTCCAGTTGCCTCTTGTCATGTTTTTTCTTTCACGTATAGGTCTGGTCACCCCTGCTTATTTACGTAGTGTACGGAAATATGCCATTGTTATTATTCTTATTGTTGCCGGTGTTATCACACCCCCCGATATCATCAGCCAGATTATTGTTTCGTTTCCCTTGCTGATCTTGTATGAAGTAAGTATCTGGCTTAGTGCAAGAGTGGAAAAAGAAAAAGCCACAGAAGAAGTTACCGAGTGGAGTTAATTAATTAACCCTTTTCGTTTGCCTTGTTCCTTTTCCCTGACGATTCTTCCCTCATTCCCGTTTGCCTTGTCCTGTACCCAAATGCCTTTACATTTGTACAAATACTAATGCTTTATGAAAAATAGTTTTGATTACAGCAAACCGGTTGCGCTTGGAGCTGATCACGCCGGCTTTTCATATAAAAATATTATAGCCGATCTATTACGAAATAAAGGATTTACCGTGAAAGATTTTGGCACCTATAGCGAAGTTTCTGTTGATTATGCCGACTTTGCACACCCGGTCTCTACTTCTGTGGAGAATGGCGAGACCAGTTGCGGAATTTTGGTTTGCGGAAGCGCCAACGGTGTGGCCATCACCGCCAATAAACACCAGGGAATAAGAGCGGCCCTTGTTTGGACAGAAGAAATAGCAAAACTTGCACGGCAACACAACAATGCAAATCTAATTTGCATACCTGCACGGTTTGTAACGGATGAATTAGCGCAGCAAATGGTGAACGCTTTTCTGGAAACACCCTTTGAAGGCGGGAGACATGAAAAAAGAGTCAATAAAATAGCTTGCACCTGATTTAAAAACGAATGATGAATAAAATACCGGCCCTCATTTTATTATTTACCGGGCTGATGTCGCAAGCCCAAAAAGTATCCAAACCCGATGCTTATGCTCAATCTATTACCGCAACAGATCTGAAAAAGCATTTATATATTATTGCTTCTAAGGAAATGGAGGGACGGGAAACAGCAACAGAGGGGCAACGGAAAGCTGCAGCATATATTGAAAAGGAGTTTCGTCGTATAGGTTTGCAGCCCGGGAATGACAGTATTTACCTGCAGTTTTTCAATGTATTTCAGGATTCATTGGTTGGTGCTGCAATGGAAGTAAATGGTCAGTCCTTTCAGTTGGATAAAGACTTTAATGTCAATATCGCAAACAACATCAATGCAACCATGCGCTTCAGTGAAGTAATTGTACTGAGTTCCACTTCTTCAGTTGATTCGCTGCGCAATATGAACCTGGGCGGAAAGCTTGTAATGATTATAGATAATGTGCAGCCCCAGGGCCGTAACCAAAGTGGTGCACCCAGTATTTTTTCCGTACTGCAAACGAAGGGTATAGCGGGTTTATTGATAGTTCAAAACAACTTTCCACGCAGCTTAAGTGCAGCAAGAAAGTCTGGTCAATCTATAAACGAATTTAAACGAGCTATCAATGCGCAACAATTCGTGATATCTGAAAATATTGCCCGTTCGATCCTGGGCGCTCAATATGAAACATCAAAAGCCAATCCCTCTCAGATAAAAACCTACAATGCCAATGTATTGCTCAGAACAGAAAAAACATCACTGACCGCACAAAGCAGTAATGTGCTGGGTTTATTACCGGGAACAGATCTGAAGAATGAATATTTATTTATTACAGCGCACTATGATCATCTCGGTAAACGGGATACGGTTATTTATTATGGTGCCGATGATGATGGATCGGGAACAGTAGCTGTAATAGAAATGGCTGAAGCCTTTGCTAAAGCTAAGAAGGACGGAAAAGGACCGCGACGAAGTATAGTGTTCATGGCCGTGAGCGGAGAGGAAAAAGGACTGTGGGGTTCAGAATTTTATGGCAATTATCCTGTTTATCCCTTAAGCAAAACAACTGCAGATCTCAATATTGATATGATCGGGCGCAGTGATAGTTCACGTAAAGGCGATACACTGAATTATGTGTATGTAGTAGGCGATGATAAAATAAGTTCAGATCTGAAAATGATCAGTGAAGCACAAAACAAAAAATATACAAAACTGGAGCTGGACTATAAATTCAATGATCCAAAAGATGTGAACCGCATATATTACCGGAGTGACCATTACAACTTTGCACGGCATGGTGTGCCCATTATTTTCTATTATGATGGCATGTTAGGGGCAGATTATCACAGGCCTACAGATACCCCTGATAAGATCAATTATCCATTATTGGCGAAGAGAGCACAACTGGTATTTTATACGGCCTGGGAAATGGCTAATAGAAATGAGATGCTGAAACGGGATCTTGATTTGCCGGTACTGAGCCGTTAGACGACAATCATCGAATAAACTTGCATGGTATTTACCTGGATGCAAACCCAAAAACAAGTTTATTTTAGCAGTACAAACAACTATATGGAAAAGAAAGATAACGAAGTTGAAAATGCCCCTGTCAAAGACGAAAAAAACGAAGAAGTGAGTGTAGATTCAACCTCAATCAAAGACGGCAAACCGCAACAACTGGAGACAAAAGAAAAGAATCAGTAGCACGGTGATCTGACTAATGATCAAACATAAAGTAAGCCTCTCTTTACCACCCCAACACCCAGGCAAACACCAATGGCGCTACTATGGTGGCATCGCTTTCGATTATGTATTTCGGAGTTTTAATATCCAGCTTGCCCCAGGTAATTTTTTCATTGGGGTGTGCGCCTGAATAAGAACCATAAGAAGTAGTGGAATCTGATATCTGGCAGAAGTAGCTCCAGAAAGGAATTTCATGCATTTCCAGGTCCTGGTACATCATCGGTACCACGCAGATGGGAAAATCTCCCGCGATACCTCCACCTATCTGGAAAAAACCAATGCCCTTATCGTTGCTATTTTCTTTATAGTAATCAGCGAGCCAGACCATATATTCAATGCCACTCTTCATGGTACTTGCAGGGAGTTCACCTTTATACACATAGGATGCAAAAATGTTTCCCATCGTGCTGTCTTCCCAGCCGCCTACTACGATAGGTAAATTTTTTTCTGCTGCTGCTATCATCCAGCTGTCTTTGCTATCTATCTGATAACTATCCTTCATGGCACCACTGAGCAATAGCTGATACATGTATTCGTGCGGGAAATACCTTTCACCTTTATCTGCTGCATCCTTCCATATTTTATGGATATGTTCCTGTATGGTACGAAAGGCCTGTTCTTCAGGAATGCAGGTATCCGTTACCCTGTTCAGCCCTCTTTCCAGTAGATCCCATTCCTGTTCCGGAGTAAGATCTCTCCAGTTGGGGATGCGTTCGTAGTGGTTGTGTGCCACGAGGTTCATAATGTCTTCTTCCAGGTTGGCACCTGTGCATGAGATTATATGTATTTTATCCTGGCGGATCATTTCAGCAAGGGAAATGCCGAGTTCGGCGGTGCTCATAGCCCCGGCAAGTGTCACCATCATTTTACCGCCTTCAGCCAGATGTGTTTCGTAACCCTTTGCGGCATCCAGCAATGCAGCTGCATTGAAATGCCGGTAATGATGTTCGATAAAACCGGAAACAGGTCCCTTACTCATATTCTTCATATTGATCCGCGAAAATAGTTGATAAAGCAAATACCATTATCAATGGATCATTTTTACCATTCGTATTTACCAGGCCATTCATACCCCATACCTCCTTATTTTTAGTAATGAATTTTTTAGCCCATGCTTATCTTTCTTTTCATCAGCCGGGCTTATTGGTGGGTAACATGATCTCTGATTTTGTAAAAGGGTCAGCAAAGTTTACCTATTCCCCCTCTATACAACAAGGCATTGACTTGCACAGGCGTATTGATGCATTTACCGATACACATAGGCAAACGAAAAGAGCCAAAGAAATCTTTCGAAAAGATTACCGCCTCTATAGTGCGCCCATTGTTGATATATTGTTTGATCACTATCTGGCAGTGGATCAAAATATATTTACTAAAGAGACGTTGTATCATTTTTCATTGGAAGTATATGTCACACTCGAGAATCATGCCCTGGAACTGCCTCCGCATTTTTTATTGATGCTTCCTTATATGAAGGAAGAAAACTGGTTATTTCATTACAGTGATAAAAGTGGTATGCGGAAAAGTTTAAGAGGTCTCGTTCGCCGGTCCACTTTTTTGACCGATCATGAAACTGCATTTGCTCTTTTTGAAAAGCATTACTTTCTTTTGGCTGACTGTTATGCTCATTTTTTTGAAGATGTTAAAGCCTTTGCTAAAAAAGAGATCGGGCAACTGCATCTGTAAAATATTGCTCTCTTATTGGGAGAGGATAATATTTTTACAACTTTAATTTTAGATATATGAAAAAACTGATCTTTTGTTTTTTGTGTTTTTTGACTTTTTCTTTCTCTCATGCACAGAACGGGAATGCTAAACTGCCCACATTAGATAAATCGCCAATGGATATGGCTTACTATCCTGCTAACTACCCCGTATTGAAAATTCAGGACAAAGCTTCTGAACCGTTAATGGCAAGAGTCATTTATAGCCGGCCTCAAAAGAATGGACGCACTGTATTTGGAGAATTGGTAGAGTATGGTAGTGTTTGGCGTTTAGGTGCAAATGAAGCCACAGAGATTGAATTTTATAAAGATGTCAAAATAGGTGGGAAAAAAATATTGAAAGGAAAATATACTTTGTATGCTTTGGTGAATCCTGCTGAGTGGACGCTCATATTAAATAAAGAAACAGATATCTGGGGTGCTTTCAAATACGATGCAAAAAAAGATGTGGTACGTGTAAAAGTGGCAGTTCAAACCATGGAAGAAACCGTGGAACCTTTTACAATGGTCTTTGAAAAAATTGCCAACGGAACCAACCTTGTCATCGCCTGGGATGGTTCAAAAACTACATTGCCCATTTCTTTTAAATAAAAATTTAATCTAAGCTGAAATGATCATAATGACATTTACTCCTGAATAGTGTAATTTTTCAACATGAAAACTGTCGGGTGGCTTCTTTGTATTTTAATTATTTCTTCATGCAATGATGCGGAGAATAAACCTGTAGTGCAAAGCGTACCTCAAAAGAATGATACCAACCTGATTTCAAAAGAAATGGGTAACCCGCTTGCACCTACAGATATATCACCTATTGATATTAGTTATTATCCCCCGGATTACCCGGTGAAAAAAATGTCGCAAACAGGCGATCCATTGCCTGTTGTCCGGATTATCTATAGCAGGCCACACAAACAAGGTCGTAAAATATTCGGCTCCCTTATTAAGTATGGAGAACCCTGGCGCATGGGTGCCAATGAAGCTACAGAAATAGAATTTTTCAGACCCGTAACTATTCAAGGCAAAAAAGTAGACAAGGGCAGGTATATACTTTATTGCATTCCTGATGAAAAAGAATGGACTATCATCTTCAATAAAAATATTTACAGCTGGGGCTTGAAACAAGATCCTCAAAAAGATATTCATAAATTCCAGGTGCCTGTACAAACAACAAATAAGCCGGTGGAATATTACACCATGTTTTTTCAGAAATCAGGCCTCAATCCTGAATTACTTATTGCCTGGGATGATGTAGAAACCCACCTTCCCATTACCCTATAATATTTCAAGATGTGTGGAATAGCAGGGTGCATATCTCAAACCACTGATGTAAGCCTGACGATAAAAAAAGCCACCAATGCCCTGGTGCACCGCGGACCCTATTCTGAAGGATATTACTTTAATAAGAATAAAAATGTTGCTTTAGGTCATAGACGTCTTTGCGTAATAGATATAAGCGAAGCGGCAAACCAGCCTATGCATTTTGCCAACCGGTATGTTATCACATACAACGGAGAAGTATATAATTATTTAGAATTAAGAGAGGAACTGATAAAAAAAGGATATCATTTCAGGAGCTCGTCTGATACGGAAGTTGTACTGGCCGCTTATGATGCCTATGGTAGAGAATGCCTGCGCCATTTCGAAGGCATGTTTGCATTTGCCATATGGGATGAAGAAGAACAATTATTATTTGCTGCCCGCGACCGGATGGGGCAGAAACCGTTTTTCTTTTATTACGATGAGAACAAGTTTTTCTTTGCTTCAGAGATGAAAGCACTTTGGAATGCAGGAATACAAAAAACAGAGAACAGGGCTATGCTCTATAATTTTCTGACCATAGGTTATACATCCAATCCTTATAACCCGAAAGAAACGTTCTTTGAAAATATTGAAAAACTTCCTGAAGCCAGTTTTCTTACTTATACATTAAAAGATCATAAACTTGAGATTGAGAAATATTGGCAGGTAGAAACGATAATCAATAACCAAATTTCTGAAGGTGAAGCCCGGGACCAACTCCACGCACTACTGAGCGATTCAATAAAAAAATGTTTGCGAAGTGACGTATCGATTGGCACCAGTCTGAGTGGTGGCCTTGACAGTTCTTCTATAATTGCCTATTGTGATGGTGCGGCACAAGGGCATTATAAACATGAGTCCTTTACAGCAGTGTTTCCCGGTTTTGTAAATGATGAACATAAATATGCAGCAGCAGTTGCAGAAAAGTTTGGAATAAAAATGCATCCCGTTTCGATCAACGAGGGTGGTATAGAAACATTAATGCAAAAAGCCATGCGATCCTGCGAAGAGCCATTCATATCTGCAAGCAGCCTTGCCCAGCATGCTGTATATGCTGCTGCAAAAAAAGAAGGGATCACCGTATTGCTTGATGGCCAGGGTGCTGATGAACTGTTTGCAGGATATTATAAATACTACAAATGGCACTGGCGGGATTTGTACAGCAAAAAAGGTTTAAAGAGTAGCAATGAATTAAAAAGTGCCCGGAATTTAGGTGTCAGAGAATCTTTTGATACGAAAGATAAGATAGCAGCCCTGGTTCCTCAATTTGCCGCAGCATTAGTACAATCTTTAAAAAGAAAAAAGGCCGGAAATAATGAGGATTTGAACAAAGATTTTGCTTATAGCAATAAGCAGCATTTTTATTATAGTCTTCCTCACCAATTCGATCTGAACAGTTCTTTATTCTTTGATAGTTTCCAATATGGGCTTAATGGGCTATTGCAACTGGCAGATAGGAATAGTATGGCACATGGCGTGGAGGTGCGTCTTCCTTTTTTAAATCATTCGATTGTGGAATTTGCATTTTCACTTCCTCCACATTTCAAAATTAACAGGGGGTGGACAAAGTGGTTGTTGAGGAAAACTATTGAATCTTTATTACCCACAGAAATTGCTTGGAGAAAAAATAAAATAGGATTTGAGCCACCTCAAAAAACCTGGATGGAGAATAATAGAGTAAAAGAATCCATTATCGCAGGCAAACAAAAACTTGTAGATCAACAAATACTTTCGCCTGCAGTAATGAATAAAAAAATTCAGCCGCATAGTGCATATACGGCTGATAACAGGGACTGGAAGTTTTGGTCGGCATCTTTTTTATTTGATACCTGAAATTGCTCCTGCCTTCCTGTATTTCTTAACGGTTTCCATATATCCATAAGGATCGCATTTCACATGTGTCCAGCTTTTTCATCTTCTAAAACAACATGGTAATTGATCTGGTCCCATTCTGTAAGTTCTGTGACACCATACATTTTTTTACCTGCATATTGTTTGCAATTTGACCCGAACAAAGAAGGGTAATTGGTATTCCGTATAGTACCTCAGGGATTTCACAATATTTCCATCAGTATCGTAACTTATCCTTGCACTGATGTCTTGTTGTTTGAACATGACTTCATAGTAGTTTGCATACTCGTGCCTACCACGTCCTGAACATTTTTGAATGACTGGGTAAAGGCCTGCATTACTTTTTCATTTACTGGTTCTGCAGAAAGTACGATCATTGAGTAAAAGAGTGAGGCGACAGCTAAAAACAATCGTTTCATGATTAATAAGTTTTAGTTGTTATTGATTTGAAGTATGATCCAAATTATATTGACAACAGGTAATGCAAGCTATTCGAGTATGAGTGGCAGCCTAAGTATGGACAAGAAAAACATGATGATTATTCCCTATACTCTGTTTCATAATAAAAACTGATGATAGCGATTACTCATGTTTGAATGAAATCAAATGATATAAACAGAGTGGTTAAATACTATTAAGCAAATGATTTCATTGATATACGGTACCCTTCGTATGTTATTAACCAAACAATATGTGCCGGATGCATTTGATTCTACATCTTTGCAGGCAGAACAAATAAATATGAAAACAGGAACAAAATTTATACATGCAGGTTCAGCGCCGGACCCTTCAACAGGAGCTATCATGACGCCAATATATCAAACCTCTACTTACGTGCAATCAGCACCCGGTAATCACAAAGGCTTTGAATATGCACGCTCTCAAAACCCCACAAGAAAAGCACTTGAAGAGGCTCTTGCCGTCATAGAAAATGGGAAATATGGGTTGGCATTCAGCAGCGGTGTAGCGGCTACAGATGCTGTGATCAAATTATTATCGCCTGGTGATGAAGTGATAGCAGGTAATGATATGTATGGAGGTACATACCGACTGTTTTCAAAAGTGTTTGAGAAATTTGGAATCAAATTCCACTACGTGGATATGCAGCATGTTGACAACATCCAAAGAGCTATTACACCCCAAACTAAACTGATATGGACAGAAACGCCTACCAATCCCCTGATCAACATTACTGATATAGCGGCAGTAGCTGTCATCGCCAAAAAGCACAATACCTTACTCTGTGTGGACAATACTTTTGCTTCGCCTTATCTGCAAAATCCTTTGGACCTGGGTGCAGATTTTGTTATGCATTCATCTACGAAATACCTGGGCGGCCATAGCGATGTGATACAAGGTGCACTTGTACTTAATGATTCGGACCTGAGAGAGCAATTATATTTTATTCAAAAAAGTTGCGGTGCTGTCCCGGGCCCAATGGATTGCTTTCTTGTACTGAGAGGGATCAAAACACTGCATGTGCGTATGCAGAGGCATTGCGAGAACGGAGAAAAAATAGCCCACTTTTTAAGAGGTCATCCGGCAGTAGGTGAAGTGTTCTGGTGTGGTTTTGAAGACCATCCGGGTTACGAAATTGCCAAAAGGCAAATGCGTGATTTTGGCGGAATGATGAGTTTTACCTTGAAGGATACAAGAATGGAATCGGCTACCAGGGTTTTATCTTCTACACACCTATTTGCACTTGCAGAAAGCCTGGGCGGGGTGGAGTCCTTAATAAATCACCCGGCATCTATGACCCATGCATCCATTCCTCGGGAAGAACGAATCAAAAACGGTCTTTCAGATTCGCTCATTCGTTTGAGTGTGGGCATTGAAGATGCCGATGATCTGATTGATGATTTAAATAAGGCGATAGGTTAATACCCGGTCTTACGAATGTTGGTTACTGCTTCAAAGGCTTACCAACAGCTATTTTACAATCATGCCCGGGCTGACCATGTGCAGGATTCAGCTTTACTTTTCCTGTTTTAGTTACATCAGGAAAAATTTCCGAAAGAGTAGCGGCAGGTTGAAGAGGTGAAGGATTCGTATTAGAAGTAGGTGTGGCAACCGGAGCCGGTAAACTTGCGGCTGGAGTTGTTGTTGTAGAAGGAGTTGTGACAGCTGCAGGTTTCGAATTTAGCGGGGCACCTGCTGAAATATCACATCTATGTCCCGGCTGTCCATGAGGAGGATTTATTCCGGGAGCGGTTTTCACCGGGGCTGCTGGCGCAACAGTCGTTTGAACATCAGGTGTAGTTTTTTGGACCGGTACGGATAAAGATGATGAAGGCGCAGAACCTGTAAGTGGGGCGCCTACAGCAACAGCGCAGTTATGTCCGGGCTGACCATGAGCCGGATTAAGTTTTGCACCATTATTTACTATAGATGGGGTAGTAACTGGGGAGGGCAAATTCGTGATGGCATTGTTAACGGGACTGATCAAAGGAGCTTGCGCAGTGGGGGAGCCAACGGCCTCACCACAACGATGACCTGGCTGACCATGCGGAGGGTTTGGTTTGGCTGTGTTTGATAGGGCATTGGTACCATTACCCTGCGGAAGACTCCCTGAAGCAACACCTTCTGCGTTATTGGCAGGTAAGGAGGTAGTGGGAAAAGAGGGTAGAGCAGCTTTTTCATTATAAGTTTTTGCGTCATTACCTGTGCAGGCCTGTAAGCAGAAAGCTATAAAGATGATTAGGGGAAAATATTGAATGTTTTTCATGAAATTAGCTTGAGCATAAATGTAATATGAATATGTCATACCTCATATTTTTGGCCGGTATTTACAATATTCCTAACTCTTCTGCAGGATCCCAGAAATGATTATTAAAATTCCTGATGGCATCATCTTTTATTTCAATGCCTTCTTTTTCGAGCAAAAGTTGCATTTGATTTGCATCCCCAAAATGCATTTTACCACTTAGTCGCCCCTGCCGGTTTACTACACGGTGTGCAGGCACTGAAGGCATCATGCTATGTGCATTATTCATTGCCCATCCTACCATACGTGCCGCTGACTTAGCACCCAGGGCGCCGGCAATAGCCCCGTAAGAAGTCACCCTACCCTTTGGTATCTGTCTTACCACATCATAAACCGCTGCAAAAAATGATTCGTTTTTGCCTACAGCAATAGGAAGACTTTCTCCGGGAAATTTTTTGATGTGTTCAGATTTTTTCAAAATTTATCCTGTTGAAGTATAATTTCTCCTGGCAATAGCCTCCTCCTTTTTTTGTTCATCAGTCACACTCTCATACTGATATGGGCAATGAAGGCAAGCCATACCGCAACAATATCCCCTTCTGAGGTGATGTAATTCTGTGAGCACAACAAAACCTTCCTCATTCCGATAATAATCTTCTCCTTCTACGAGAATTTTCGAAGTAAAAGGTCTTGATGGCTGTTGTGATTCCTCAGTCATTTTCCAATTTCAGTAAATCATGAAATATCTTATCCTGTTCGCGACCCGGAAGTTCCGGGGGTAAAGAAAAACGAAGATAATGTACCTGCTTACTTTGGGCTATATCCAGTGCTTCATAATGTGTTTGAATGCGAAGTTCTGATCTTATAACCGGCTGATGATATACATCACTGATGTCTTCATGTAAAAGACAATGGTATCGTTCGATCACCTTTTTTGTGAAGTGGTAAAGGGCGGGACTATCTGTTTTTAGGTGTAGCGTCCCATCCTTGTTCATGATCTGCTGGTATAATCTTAAAAACTTTGGATGTGTCAGGCGCTTCTTGTCTTTTGAGATGCGCAATTGCGGATCAGGAAAAGTGATCCATATCTCCTGAACCTCATTTTTCGAAAAAAATTCAGTTATGCGGTCTATTTGTATTCTTAAAAAAGCAACATTATTTAAATCCAGTGCGGTTGCTTTTTTTGCACCTACCCAAAGACGATTCCCCTTGAGGTCAACGCCAATAAAATTCTTGTTGGGATACAATTGAGAAAGGCCCAAAGCGTATTCCCCTTTGCCACAGGCAAGTTCCAGAACAATAGGTTGATCGTTTTTGAAGTATTGATTCCACTTGCCTGCTATGTCTTCAGGATATTGCAATACATTAGAGAACGTAAGTAACTCCTCAAAACGGATTAATTTTTTTTGCCCCAACTATATAA
>MWVX01000192.1_pt1 | contig 17307 bp, 12 predicted proteins | sample 1047311 | NCBI WGS metagenome assembly MWVX01 (sample SAMN06349984, study PRJNA376086) | soil metagenome | isolation source: MtG-4 sample Antarctic (ecotone) soil | place: Antarctica | collected 2015-01-13 | reverse complement strand
CCTCTCCTGCCCTCCTAAGGTGATTGCGAGAAAACTTTTCGGCCGTACATCGGTGCGTCTTGTCCAAACACGGTTCTCCATTTGTCTTGGACTGCCAGCGAGATTCAAGTGCTTTCGCCCGAGGGCTTAGCGATATAGCGTCGCCTAGCGCTACCATATGACCGACCACATCACGCCAGCTCAGGTAAGGCATTTTTTGTTAACCAAATATTCGGAGCCGATTCGCGGCGTAGGTTTAGATCCGGCAGAGGTTCCCGACTCTTTCGACCTTTTGCTTCAAGGGGTAATAGATTCCTTTGGCATCCTGGAAATGGTGAGCTCGATAGAAGAAGAATTTCGGGTCGAGCTTGACATGGCCACGCTCGATGCCGAGCAAATCACGATACTTGGCCCGCTTGCACGATATGTTGCCGAAAACGCGAGGCGAAGCTGAGCTTTTTCTAAGGGTCCGCCGGTAAAAAGCTTGAGCCTCTATTATCTTTCGTATGATCGTCCTCTATCGAGATGCGCCCCTGTTTTTACACGGGTTTCAACACAAGCTCGCGTCTTGTCCAAACACGGTTCTCCATTGTCTTGGACTGCCAGCGAGATTCAAGTGCTTTCGCCCGAGGGCTTAGCGATATAGCGTCGCCTAGCGCTACCATATGACCGACCACATCACGCCAGCTCAGGTAAGGCATTTTTTGTTAACCAAATATTCGGAGCCGATTCGCGGCGTAGGTTTAGATCCGGCAGAGGTTCCCGACTCTTTCGACCTTTTGCTTCAAGGGGTAATAGATTCCTTTGGCATCCTGGAAATGGTGAGCTCGATAGAAGAAGAATTTCGGGTCGAGCTTGACATGGCCACGCTCGATGCCGAGCAAATCACGATACTTGGCCCGCTTGCACGATATGTTGCCGAAAACGCGAGGCGAAGCTGAGCTTTTTCTAAGGGTCCGCCGGTAAAGAGCTTGAGCCTCTATTATCTTTCGTATGATCGTCCTCTATCGAGATGCGCCCCTGTTTTTACACGGGTTTCAACACAAGCTCGGAAGCGTGAAGCGTAATCTGGAGGAGATGAAAACAGAAAAGCTGCTTGCCGGAACAGTCGAGGCGTTGAGTGCGATGGGCTATCGCGACTGCCTCGGATTGGGCGACGATGAGAGTCTTGTGGCGCTTGCCACTGCACCATTATCCCGTGTTCTGGAATTGCTTCCGGACCCTCGCTGTTTGGTCTTTCAGCACTGTAATGTAGAAAGTGCCGCCTTAGCCCGCGAAGCTGATGACACAATTGGAGCATCGCGCAACAGGTACTTCCCCGCAGCGTTGATGAAGGAGGTCCAGCTCGATCACTTGCCTTACTTTTGTTCTTTCGCCAGCGGCTGCGCCGGTTTCTTGTCGGTCCTGCTTGCGGCTGCCGGTCTCAACTCTCGATCAGGTAAGAATGCAACGATCTGTGTCATGGCCGACAACACGCCGGTCGGCGATCCATTCGATATGGTTCGGGAAAGGATTCTTGGTTCTGATCACAGCTCCGCGTTTGTTCTAGGTCATGAAGAGCGTGGTTACCAGCTGCTAGGGATTGATTATTACTCGACTACAAGAACACTCGTTCCTTTGGTGGAGATCGTGAAACGCAGTGTCCAGATGACAGGGGATTTGGCAGCCAGCCTTCAGCTTGATCTAGCGAGATGCGATGTCGTAATCCACTATCCGAATATTTTTCCAGACACTTGGAAAATGGTCACGCGCTATTTGCGATTACCCACTGTTCAGCATGTGCTTGATGGAATGCCAGAGCGCGCACATTGTGGCGCTTCGGATTCAGTGATTTCGCTAGCGAAACTGCATCGTGGACAAGAGGGGCGCCTGCACGTCGTTATTAACTATGGCGTCGGACTTCATCTTGGCGTCTGCATTCTGAAGGAAAAAGCTGAACTCCGGACTTGATCCGCCTTCGACCGAAGTGACACAACAGGAAAACACTCGATCGAAGGACGAAGGAATTCTTCGCGGAATCTACAATCGCCTTCTGCAGGAGCTGGCGCGGTGCGCTCCCGGAGCGACAACCTGGCGAGTCAAACTCCACCGCTGGCGTGGAGTCAACATTGGTGAGCAGGTGTGGATAGGCTACGACTCAATCATTGAGACTTCGTATCCTCACCTCGTAACGATCCGCGACCGGGCCACAGTCGGCATCAGGTGCACGATTATTGCGCACATGCGAGAACAAGAAGGCGTCGTGCTCGAGGAGGATGTTACACTCGGTGCGGGAGTGATCGTGTTGCCGAACGTCACGATTGGACACGGCGCGATTGTAACCGCTGGAAGCGTGGTGACGAAATCCGTGCCTCCAAAGACGCTGGTGCAAGGCAATCCGGCCAAGCCGATCGCTACGGTCGAGATCCCACTGCGTTTGGACGTGTCACTGAAAGAGTTTGCGAAAGGGTTGCGGCCAATTCGACCGCGGTGACACTGACGGGGCTAAAAGCTTGGCGTTGTGGTCGTGTTGACGGGCATCCCGCGAATGCATTGTCTCCCAGTGTTTACGCACTGCGTTCCGGCCGAACAGCACAAACAGTTTAGGACTTGCACTGCTGGAACGCAGAGGTAGACGTTGCATCATAAGTGAGATATTGTGCGTCCTCGGAGGAAAACAGCGCCGTAACATGAGCGAAAGAATTGTGGTCAAACAAAAGGTCACTGCACAGTACGTGGAAGGGAACTTTGTGAGACGCGCCAGACGGGGAACAACGTTCCCAACCCTCGGAATCATGCTTTCGCTCGCGTTCTTTGTGTCCTGCCAGGCACCGGGTCCCACGGTGCTCCCGCCACCGGCGGGACCCGTCACACGCGTCACGCTCGCTCCCGGCGATGTGATTAAGCTCACGTTTTCAGGTGCTCCTGAGATAAATCAGTCACAGAAGATACAAGCCGACGGTAAGCTGAGTCTTCCTCTGATCGGCGAAGTCAAGGCGGGTGGCAAGACACTGAGTCAGTTGCAGGGTGAGTTGGTGGGAACCTACAAAGAACAGCTGAAGAACAGCGACGTGGTGGTGAGTTTGGAGAGCTCCGTGACGAACGTTTTTATCTCCGGAGCCGTGAACAAGCCTGGAAAAATTGCGTTTGATCGACCGACCACGGTGCTTCAGGCCGTCATGGAGGCTGGCGGGCCGAATCAATATGGGAACCTGCGCAGAGTGCAACTGATACGTCTCGCAAACGGGGTCCAGCGAACCCTGCTCCTTGATTTACGCGCGACACTGAATGGGCAGACGACGCGCGCTTCTTACGTCAGAGATGGTGATATAATTTCGGTCCCCGAAAGCGCATTCTAGCGCGGTCTGCGCGCAGCGTGTGACTGTATCGCCCCTGCTTCAAAGACAGCCTAACATGCGCCGCGTTTTCGGTGATCGACGAAGCTTACGAGGTGATGGTGGAATGTAGTCTGCTCGTGTAAAGCTCGCCAATGAGCATCCCTGACTTGCTGCACCACAGTGCGAAGCTGAAGTCTCCCAGCATCAGCGGTATTCCTCACGTTGCTCCGCGACCGGAGACAGCCTCCGAGGCGCGCATCCCGCTACTGGCCGGGGTCGCTTCCGGCGTTGTCTTTGCGGTCGTATTCGGCAAGGCACTTTACGGTCTTGCGCTGCACGCGGCGGCTAGCAATCTTCATTCGCACATCCTCCTGATTCCGCTGATCTGCGGTTACCTGATTTACATCCGCCGTGAACAGCTCCCCGCGCGTCAACGCTCTGCGCGGATGGCTGCGGTTGCAATTGTCGTCTCGCTTACCGTCGTAGGAGTCGCGTTTTTTTTGAAAGGTCACCGGAATATTAGCAACAACGACTATCTGGCGCTGATGGCGTTCGGGTTTGTGTTCTACCTTTGGAGCGCGGGGCTCTTTTTCCTGGGTCGGAAGTGGATGTGGGAAGCTGCATTTCCTGCGGCTTTTCTCTTGTTTATCATTCCTTTGCCTGACCGAGCGGTCGATCTTCTCGAGACAGGTTCCAAGCTCGCATCTGCCGAAGCGGCAAATCTTTTCTTTGAGCTGACTGGGACGCCTATCCTCCGGGATGGAACAATTTTCCAGCTTCCGGGGATTGTTCTCGAAGTAGCGCAGGAGTGCAGCGGTATTCGCTCCAGCTGGGTGCTATTCATCACCAGCATTCTGGCATCGAACATATTCCTGAAGAGCCAGTGGAGACGAGCGGCCCTGGCCAGGCACCGGGTCCCACGGTGCTCCCGCCACCGGCGGGACCCGTCACACGCGTCACGCTCGCTCCCGGCGATGTGATTAAGCTCACGTTTTCAGGTGCTCCTGAGATAAATCAGTCACAGAAGATACAAGCCGACGGTAAGCTGAGTCTTCCTCTGATCGGCGAAGTCAAGGCGGGTGGCAAGACACTGAGTCAGTTGCAGGGTGAGTTGGTGGGAACCTACAAAGAACAGCTGAAGAACAGCGACGTGGTGGTGAGTTTGGAGAGCTCCGTGACGAACGTTTTTATCTCCGGAGCCGTGAACAAGCCTGGAAAAATTGCGTTTGATCGACCGACCACGGTGCTTCAGGCCGTCATGGAGGCTGGCGGGCCGAATCAATATGGGAACCTGCGCAGAGTGCAACTGATACGTCTCGCAAACGGGGTCCAGCGAACCCTGCTCCTTGATTTACGCGCGACACTGAATGGGCAGACGACGCGCGCTTCTTACGTCAGAGATGGTGATATAATTTCGGTCCCCGAAAGCGCATTCTAGCGCGGTCTGCGCGCAGCGTGTGACTGTATCGCCCCTGCTTCAAAGACAGCCTAACATGCGCCGCGTTTTCGGTGATCGACGAAGCTTACGAGGTGATGGTGGAATGTAGTCTGCTCGTGTAAAGCTCGCCAATGAGCATCCCTGACTTGCTGCACCACAGTGCGAAGCTGAAGTCTCCCAGCATCAGCGGTATTCCTCACGTTGCTCCGCGACCGGAGACAGCCTCCGAGGCGCGCATCCCGCTACTGGCCGGGGTCGCTTCCGGCGTTGTCTTTGCGGTCGTATTCGGCAAGGCACTTTACGGTCTTGCGCTGCACGCGGCGGCTAGCAATCTTCATTCGCACATCCTCCTGATTCCGCTGATCTGCGGTTACCTGATTTACATCCGCCGTGAACAGCTCCCCGCGCGTCAACGCTCTGCGCGGATGGCTGCGGTTGCAATTGTCGTCTCGCTTACCGTCGTAGGAGTCGCGTTTTTTTTGAAAGGTCACCGGAATATTAGCAACAACGACTATCTGGCGCTGATGGCGTTCGGGTTTGTGTTCTACCTTTGGAGCGCGGGGCTCTTTTTCCTGGGTCGGAAGTGGATGTGGGAAGCTGCATTTCCTGCGGCTTTTCTCTTGTTTATCATTCCTTTGCCTGACCGAGCGGTCGATCTTCTCGAGACAGGTTCCAAGCTCGCATCTGCCGAAGCGGCAAATCTTTTCTTTGAGCTGACTCGGACGCCTATCCTCCGGGATGGAACAATTTTCCAGCTTCCGGGGATTGTGCTGGAAGTAGCGCAGGAGTGCAGCGGTATTCGTTCTAGCTGGGTACTGTTTATTACAAGCATTCTGGCGTCGAATTTATTCCTCCATAGCCAGTGGCGACGAGCGGCCCTCGTGGCGTTTGTCATTCCACTGGGGATCATTCGTAACGGGCTTAGGATCCTCGTCATCGGATTGCTCTGCGTTCACGTCGGTCCGCATATGATCCATAGCGTGATTCACCGTCGTGGCGGGCCGCTATTTTTTTCTCTCTCGTTGGTGCCGCTGTTCCTTTTTTTGTGGTGGTTGCGGCGAGGAGAGCCTCGTCGGCACCCAGCGCAAATCTCCAGCGGTGATCCGGTTTTAGCAATCACTCGGACACCCGGTCCCTCAAATGAGGCGGATCAACGACTCAAGGGCAAGGATTGCTTGAGCTGAAGGTTCCGGCTACTCCAGGAGCGGCGTGAACGCTGAGTCAGTTCTTGCTTGGACCGCTGCAATATTCAGCGCTCTTTTAGCTTTCAGTGGCGTTGTCCGGAAGCGCCGTTCCGTCGCCAGTTGGTTCTATTTTTCAGGAATGATCGGCCTGGCGGCCGAAAGCATTCTGGCCGTGCACCCCGCAGTGGCCCCGCAATCGGCGGTGCTCGCCATCAGAGCGCTTCTGCCAACGGTGTGGCTCTGCTTTAGCCTGACCTATTCACGGGGAGAGCACCGCGACTTCTTCAGGAAATGGCTCCCTGCCATCTTTATCGTCCTCCTGTTCCCGGTCGCGCTGCTGGTTTTATTCCAGATGGGCCTGCTTCAGAGATATTCACAAGCAACGCAGGAATGGGAATGGCAGAGCTTGGGCGCGGTAAAAGCGTTGAATGGTTACCTACTTCTCGTCGCTGTGCTGATTTTGATGAACTTGGAACGGACGTTTCGGTCAGCGGTGGGAACGATGCTCTGGCGGATCAAGTTCTTCCTTCTTGGCATTGGGGTAATCTTCGGCGCTAGAATTTACACGCAGAGTCAGGTGCTGATTTTTTCCGCGAACACACTCGCTTTGAGCAGCATCGAAACAGTCGCACTACTCATCGGTTCGACACTGATGACGATCGGCTATTTCCGCAGTGGCTTCAAAGAGATCGACGTCTACCCGTCGCGCGCTGTCCTCCAAACCTCGCTGACGGTTCTCCTCGTGGGGGGATACTTGTTCGTAGTGGGCGTGCTGGCACAGGTCGTCGCCCGAAGCGGAGGAGCCGAACGTTTCCGCCTCCAGGCCTTCCTCGTCTTACTCGGGATTGTTGTTCTAGCTGTGTTGCTTATGTCGGACCGCTTTCGGCAGAGCATCCAGCAATTGATCAGCCGACATTTCAAACGTCCACGGTATGATTTTCGAGTTATCTGGACGCGCTTCACACAATCAACCTCCGCAGCGCTCGACGGGCCGAGCCTATGTGCGGCTGCAGCAGAGTTGATCTCTCAAACCTTCAACGTTCTTTCAGTCACATTCTGGCTTTTCGACGAAGAGAAGGAGAGACTGACGTTCGGAGCGTCCACTGCTGAATCGGTTCCAGCGGGAAACAGCACCGCAGCCAACTTCATGGCAGGAGACTCTGGGCTCCTGGCCCATAGAGGACCGTTCGATTTGGAACGGGTGAAAGGGGACTGGGCAGAAACGTTGCGAACACTGAGCGCGTCCCAATTTCGCAGGGGTGGGAACCGGATCTGTGTTCCCCTACAGGCCGGAGAACGTTGGCTCGGAGCCGCTATCCTGGCGGATCGCGTCAGCGGGCTGCCGTACACGATCGAGGAGTTCGACCTGCTGAAGTGCATCGGAGATCAAGTTGCAGGGAGTCTGTTAAACTTGAGTCTGACGGCAAAAGTCATGCTGGGTAAGGAACTCGGAGCTTTCCAGACGATCTCCACTTTTTTCGTCCACGACCTGAAGAATGCGGCTTCGACTCTAAGTCTAATGCTAGAGAATCTCCCGATTCATTTTGATGATCCAGCATTCCGGGCCGACGCATTGCGAGGCATACGTGACACCGCCGACCGGATTAAGCAGATGATCGGCCGCCTGAGCGCCGTGCGCAGAAAACTGGAGCTGAGGTTGATCGACGTTGATGTTAATGCATTGATAGATGAAACCCTGCAGCACGTTCCTTGTAAGGCTGGCATTGAGTGGGTCAAGGAGCTGCAACCCATGCCCAGCCTTAGAGCGGATCGCGAGCAGCTCGGGAGCGTATTAACAAACCTGCTCCTGAATGCGTGTGACGCGATCGGTGACTGTGGCCGGATTACGCTCGAGACAGAGCAGCGGGGAAAATGGGCCGCAGTTTCAGTCTCGGACAATGGATGCGGGATGGCTCAAGCGTTCATGCGGGACTCGCTCTTCAGGCCTTTCCAAACAACCAAGAAAAAAGGTCTCGGTATTGGTATGTTTCAGTCAAAATTGATCGTGGACGCTCACGGAGGAAATATCCGCGTAAGGAGTGAACCTGGAAAGGGGACAACCTTCCACGTCCTACTTCCGCTCGAGCACTAACGCAATGAAAGCTCCTTTGTTGATCGTTGATGACGACGAAGCAATTCGCACACAGATGAAGTGGGCGCTGAGCCCGGACTACGAACTCCTGTTTGCTGAAGATCGTGCCGAGGCGGTAGAGGTTTTCAGGAACGGAAATCCGACAGTGACACTTCTGGATTTGGGGCTCCCGCCAGACGTCAACGAATGTAAGGAAGGAATCGCGACGCTGGCGGAGTTGCTCGCCCTGGACTCCACGGCCAAGATCATTATCATCTCGGGCCAGGCCGAGAAGGAAAATGCTCTGCAAGCGGTAGGCGCGGGTGCGTACGATTTTCTGTCCAAGCCGGTCGAGATTGAAGAACTCAGGTTACTTCTTCGTCGCTGCATCTACGTAGCCGATCTCGAACGTGAGTACCGCCAGATCCAACAGAGTTCTGGGACCACCGCGTTCGAGGACATGCTCGGCACGAGCCCGGAGATGCAGGAAGTATTCTCCTTCATTCGGAAGGTGGCGACAGCGAGTGCCCCGGTTCTCTTATTAGGGGAAAGTGGGACGGGGAAGGAGATGGCAGCGCTTGCGATTCACCGCCGTAGTGCGCGGAAGGAGGGACCATTCGTGCCGATCAATTGCAACGCCATCCCGGAAAACCTTCTGGAAAGCGAACTCTTCGGCCACGAAAAAGGGGCGTTTACCGGGGCTCATATTCAGCGCAAAGGCCTGGTTGAGACTGCAGCCGGCGGCACACTGTTCCTCGATGAAATCGGAGAACTTCCGCCGAGCATCCAGGTGAAACTCCTGCGGTTCCTGCAGGAACAGCGCTTTCAACGCGTGGGCGGCCGGCAGGAGATACTTAGTGATGCCAGGGTGATTGCGGCCACGAATGCGGACCTGAAGGAAAGCATCACCCAAGGCAAGTTTCGGGAGGACCTATACTTTCGCCTCGCGGTCGTCGTCATACAGCTACCGCCCTTGCGGGAGCGGGCCGATGATGCGGGCCTGCTGGCGCGCGAGTTTCTGCAAAAGTACTCCGCGCAGAACGGCAAAAAGAATCTCACCTTCGCCCCCGAAGCGCTCCGTGCTCTCAACTGCCATCCATGGCCCGGAAACGTCCGGGAACTGCAGAACCGGGTGAAACGGGCCGTTATTATGGCCGATGGCAAGCGGATCACGGAAAGAGACTTGGAATTGGCCCCCGCAAACGAGACTCTGCCCTCGTCGACGCTGAAAGAGGCGCGCGAAGCGGTCGAACGCGAAATGGTTCAACAGGCGCTCAAGAGGCATCTGGGGAGGATTAGCTCCGCGGCTATGGAATTGGGGATCAGCCGGCCGACCCTTTACGAGCTGATGGATAAACTCGGAATCTCTCGGCAATAACCGTTCTGAACCTTGACCACATCCTTGCCTGAATGGTCGCGAGTGATCCTACCCGTCGAGAATACCAGAATGAAAATGCCACGCTTCGCTCTACTTCGATCGATCACCCTCGTGCTGATGGTGATGATTATCTCCGGTTGCACAGCGGACAAAAAAGCGCGGTTTGCTGAGCGCGCGGAACGCTTCTTCAAAGCTGGCGATTACGACAAAGCCAAGATCGAGTACTTAAATCTGCTGCGGGTCGACCCACAAAACGCCACCGCGTATGCACGGCTCGGTTTGATGTGGGTCGAGGAAGCCGCGCCTTTTAGGGCGGGCTCTTTTCTCGTCAAGGCGAAGGAACTCGCACCGGGCGATCTGCAGAACAGGACCAGATTGGCTCGGGTTCTCGCCGCAGTCGGCCAGCGCGCTCAGGGACGAAAAGAGGCAATCGCAGTCCTCGAGCAGTCGCCCGCTAACTCCGACGCGATGATGATACTTGTCGAAACGTCTCTGGGGCCGGAGGAGATTGCCTTTGCGGAGGGAGAACTGCAAAAGTTTCCGGACCGCGAATCCGTTTCCTTTCTCCTAGCGTCCGCGAATCTCGCGCTTCGCAAGATGGATCCTGCGTCGGCGGAACGTGATCTCCAGCGCGCTATGAGTTTGGATCCGAAGTCAGCCGCAGTCCACATCGCCATGGCAGTTTTCCAGCTCTTCAAGCAAAACATCCCGCAGGCTGGCGAAGAATTTAAAACCGCAGCCGAACTGTCTCCGGCCAGATCGAATGAGACGTTGAAATACGCCGAGTTCAACGTGCAGGTTGGTAAAGCGGACGAAGCAAAGGAATCCCTCAGCCGCATCGTCGCGAAGGCCCCCGATTTCCTCGGTGCCTGGTCGCTACTGGCCCGGGTAGCTCTACGTGAGAAGAAACCTGACGAAGCTTTGAAGCTTCTCGAAAACGTCTTCACCCGCGATGCGGACAACCTGGATGCCCGCATGGTTCAGGCAGGCGCCTGGCTGGCGAAAGGTGAAAACAAGAGAGCGGCGGAAAGCCTCGCCCGTTTGGATAGGGTTTATCCGAATTCTCCGCTCATAAAATTCCGATTGGCGCAGGCTCACCTGCAGAATGGCAACTCCGTTCAAGCTGTCGCAGCATTGGATCAGGCGCTTTCCGCGAATCCGAACTATGGAGACGCAGCGCTCCTGCGCGCCGAAATACGCTTAAAGGCACGTGAGCCCCAGCCGGTCATTTTCGACATGATCCAGCTGCTGAAACAGCAACCGGATATGATCCAAGCCCGTGCACTTCTGGCTGATGCCTACCGACAGTTGGGCCGCTTGGACGACGCGGCTGCGGTCCTGCAGGAGCAGATCAAATTGGTTCCTCAGAGTTGGCAGGCGTACGACATGCTCGGAGTCATTCTGCGCCAGCAAAACAAGCTCGATGACGCGCGCAAAGTATTCGAAAAATCGGCGGAGTTAAACCCGGATAACCAAGGCAGCCTCAACCAGCTTATTGAGCTGGACATCGCCTCCGCCAACTTCCAGTCCGCAATGAAACGTGTGCAGCAGGAGCTCGAACTGAAGCCCGAATCTGCCGGGGCGCACCTCCTGGAAGGCAAAGTCCACGCCGCTCAAGGCCAGATTGACCAGGCGGAGGCTGCAATTCTGAAGGCGCTCGAGCTCGATCCGAATTCCCCGGTGGCTTCCGAGTTTCTGGTATCTCTGTATGTCTCTGCGAACAGACTACCGGACGCACTTCGCCAGCTGGAAGCGCTTTTGGCGAGGAAACCAGATGACACGCGGGCGCTTACCGTGGCGGCGCTAATTTATGAAAAGACGAGTGATTGGACCAAAGCTCGCGACGCTTACGAGAAGCTCATCTCTGTCAATCCGAACTCGGTTCCGGCGCTGAACAATTTGGCATATCTGCATTCCGAGCGGTTCAATGATCTGGAGAAAGCGAACGAATTGGCGCAGAAAGCGCATGCAATCGAGCCCGCAAATCCGTCGCCGACAGATACCCTGGGTTGGATCTTGTATAAGAGAGGCGACTACCAGCAGGCGGTCACGCTGCTGCAGCAAAGCAGCGAGAAGCTGCCAGACAATCCCGAGATTCAGTTCCACTTCGGAATGGCGAATTACATGATGGGGCAAACGGCGGCCGCGCGTTCGGCTCTCCAAAAGGCCAGCAGCGCCGCGGGTGATTTCCCTGGAAAAGAAGAAGTAACCCGCCGCCTTGCACTCTTGGGCGATGCAGAAGGGAATCCGAAACAACTCTCGACTGCAGATATGGAAGCGCTTGTGCGCGAACAACCCAATGATCCCGTGGCGTTAATGCGTCTCGGCGACTCGTATGAAACCCAGGGCGAATTTCCGAAGGCCGCCGGTGCGTACGAGCGGGCGTATAAAGTAAATCCGAAGCTTGTTTCCGCTGCCGTGAAATTGGCTCAGCTCAACGGCGGCCCATTGAAGAACAAAGAGAAAGCGTTCGACTATGCGAAAAAGGCACGTGAACTCGCGCCAACTGATCCCAAGGCTGCTGCGCGGCTGGGCTCAATAGCTTATCAGACGGGCAACTTTCCCTGGGCCTATAGTCTTCTGCAGGAAAGCGCACGTCAGATCGGAGACGATCCAGTGATTCTTCATGATCTGGCTTGGGCCGCATACAGCCAGGGGAACGTGTTGGAAGCGCGAACGACAATGGAACGCATTTTGAAAGTGTCGTCCACTCCGCGGGAAATTGAGGATGCCAAGACATTCCTGACGCTGACTGCGTTAGAGGGAGCAGGGAAGGATCTGATCTCAGCCGAGGGAGAGATAAACAAGACACTCTCGGTCAGCGCCGGATACGTTCCTGCGTTGATGGCCAAGGCTGCCATCCAGATGCGCCGCGGCGACACGAACGCGGCTGAGGCGATCTACTCGGACGTGCTAAAGCAATTCCCTGACTTCGCACCGGCTCAAAAGTACCTGGCAGCGATTTACTCCGAAGACCTGGACACCGTGGGAAAAGCATCTGAATTAGCCACGAAGGCCCGCAAAACACTCGCGGCTGACCCCGAACTCACGGGCGTTCTGGGGGTGATAGCTTACCAGAGGAAAGAGTTCTCTCGTGCAATTCAGCTGCTACAGGAGAGCGAAAGAACCGCGCCTTTGGAGGCGAAATCACTCTACTTCCTGGGGATGTCGCATTTGGCGGCGGCACACGAACCCGAAGGTCTGGATCTTCTATCCCGTGCGGTAGCCGAAGGTTTGCCTCCGCAGTTAGAGCAAAAAGCCAAGCAAGCGCTCAAGGACTTCAAAGCGGAGTGATCTCCGGAATCGTGTAATTTCCACGATCAAAGCGTTCATCGTATCGACCAGTTATAAGAATAGCCGAGCGGTAGCTTGCAGAATATTCCACCTTTAATGCGAACATTCGCGTGTCTCACCAGTGCGACTTATGCCCATGGGAAACGTCTATACTGTCGCTCAGGTGTCGGTGGACTTTACATTTCCTTGCATTCACGTGAAAGAAGCCAGGCTGGGAGTCGTGAAATAACATGTTCACCATCAACAGATTAAATTTATTGTGTTCTGCATGGCATAGCGGGTGCTAATTGCTCTCTCAACAATGCCGTTTCTCGGGAAATAACAAGCGGTCGACAACAAAGCAGGGCGAATTACATGAAAATTAACAAGACAGTTTTAGCGGTCCTTGCGGCTACGGCGCTTACCTTGGTCTCGGCCCGAGCAGATCAGATCACGGGAGACATCGACTTCGCTGGCCAGGCGTTCTTCGATACCACCTCGCTTGCGACAGCCACACAGGTAAGCAACTTCAAAACAATGGCGGGATTCGGTTTGGATCAATCGGCTTTGGTTACGGATGCTACCGGCAGCTTCGCGACGACTGTGGTTGTGGGCGATATTGCTTTTTTCCCGAGTCTGTATCAATTCAATCCTTCCGCGCCAGCTACCCCGCTGTGGACTGTGGGCGGGTTCACGTTCGATCTGACGAGTTCGACTGTCGTGCTCCAGAACTCCCAGTTCCTGGTAATCAAAGGAGTCGGTATCCTCACCGGAAACGGCTTTGACGCCACCATGGGCGTGTGGGCATTCACGAGCCAGCAATCTGATGGGTCGGACCAAACTTCGTTCTCCTTCTCGGCGAACACGGCTGCCGTCCACGGTCAGGTGCCAGACGGCGGATCCACAGTGACACTGCTGGGAGCGGCAGTCGTCGGTGTCGCGGCTCTCCGTAGGAAGTTTGTAGCCGCGTAACCTGAAGTCAGCCGCAAGTATCCCTGCGAGATCGCTTGATGGCGGGGTAGGGAATCCAATTCCCTTAAAGGCAGCGAGCCATCCTGATGTCGGAAGTTCTTACAGTTTCACTACAAATCGCCCTCCACGGTTTCTATACATAAACTTTAAAGCGTTCCTGATAATAGACATATGTTACAAAATGGATCCGTGGCACAACGCCTGCTTTTATTTTCACGTAGTTAATAACAACCCAATCCACACACATGAGAACAATAAAAACACTATTAGCCGTTGCTGCAGCCACGGCCTTCACCATGGGCTCGGCCTTTGCGGCCCAAATCACTGGAGATATCGACTTTGCGGGGCAAGCGTTCTTCGATACGAACTCGCTCGCCACTGCGACTCAGGTTACGAACTTCAGATCATCCGATGGGACGAACAATTCTGCTGACGTAACCCAAGCGAACGGAGACTTCTCGGCTATAGCCACCGGCACTAAAGCGTCATTCCCGAATGCCTACACGTTTAATCCCTCCAGCCCAACCAGCCCCTTGTGGACTGTAGGCGGCTTCACCTTTAATCTAACGAGTTCAACAGTGGAGTTTCAGAGTTCTAAAGCCCTGTTTATCACAGGAACCGGTTTCCTGACAGGGAACGGCTTCGATGAGACGCCAGGCGTGTGGGCCTTTTCAAGTCAACAGGCAGACGGATCGAATCAAGACTCCTTCTCGTTCTCGGCGAATACGGCTGCCCAACCCGGCCAGGTGCCGGATGGTGGATCGACTGTGGCGCTGCTTGGTGCCGCGCTCGTCGGTGTTGCGGCTATCCGCAGGAAGCTTGCTGTTGGCTAAAAAAATAAACGTTGCAGGGTAATTCCTGCGAGCAACTCACACAGCCGGGCAGGGAGTTACTTCCCTGCCCGGCTTGTTTTGTGGGGCGTTCGGGCTACGGACCTAACGCGAGATTAGTTCGACGTTTGGTCGCCAGAATACCATTCCCGCCCTGCATTTAGGTCGGGTAAATTCCGCTTGAGTTTCTGCTCACAATCTTCAATCCGATTGGTCTCACGGTGAGCACCTCTGGCACGTTGTTCGTTGCGGACGCGGACAATCAGCTCATTCGCAAGGTCACGGCCGCGGGTGTTGTCACAACTTTGGGTGGTGCACCGGGCGTTGCCGGTTCTGCCGATGGAACGGCAAGTAGCGCGAGGTTCAACTCTCCTCAAGGCGAGTAACATTGGGTCAGGATCTTAGTAGCCATGACGCTCGCCAAAGCAGGGGCGGTCTAGGTTAAGAAACCGATCCTTGTTTATGAAATTAGTCGCCTTGTGCTGAGCGAATCCCATGCGCACAGAGAACCTGCTCACTGCAAAAGAGTGTCAGAGTAGCGGACTATCCGCTCTTGTCCGCTAGGGCTCTTTTACGGTCCGAAAAGCTCTCATTAGTCGGCTCGAAACAGCTTCGCAACCCGGCGCACGTAATGGCTGATGCTCGGGCACAAGTGCGGAAAAAGCAGGGCACAGGAGTCGAGTACTTATCGATGACAAGGCACTGGTTTCGGGTTCAGAACAGCCCCTTGGTTCTTCGCGCGGCATATTGTCATAACAGGTTCGCTCAAACAACTTACCCGGTGCTTCGAAGGTTGGCAGAATAATGGAGGCCGCCTGTATCAGCAGCCATGCAACGACCGCGTACGCTACCGCCACCTTGTAAACGTTGCGCCGCTTTAGCTCGGCGAAAAAGTTGTGCGAGTTCATTGATTACCTCAGTGGGCTTCCGAGGGAGGGAGACCCATTTGGCGAAGCAAACCCGGCGCTATTCAGCGGCACTTACCTGACACGGAAGGTCCGCCATTCGTGGCGTGCCAAAACCAAGGCAGCGCGCAAAGATCCGCAACAACTTGCAAGGTAAAAACCCGGCGGGATAGAATAACAAATATGTCCAATAAATGTCCAATCGCCCAAATAATATCCGCGTTTTCGAATTTTCTTTCCCGGGTTCTATTCCATTACCAAGGGAGTTATGTAGACGCGTGCCTGGAGGGATTCGAACCCCCAACCTGCTGATCCGAAGTCAGCTGCTCTATCCGGTTGAGCTACAGACACGTTAAATCGTGCCCCACGACTGCGACTTTCGAAGATGGAACGCGCCATTTCAAACACGCTTCATTCCGGAGCAGAATCGGACACGGCTTCGCGGCGCGACTCGACCACAACCGGGTCTTCGATCTGCTCGATGGGTAACGACGATTAGCTTTTCAGATTTTAGGGGTAGCATCGAATTGGAAACACTCGTTTATGATCAGGCGATTTTTAGCGTAATGGCAGCTGAGGTGTCGATTGCCACCGCCAGTGCACAGACATCAGGTCTTGGCACCGGTGGCTCTCCAGCGGCGGACGTCACGATGGAGTCGACCGACACGATCAACGACTACACATTTGATACCGCGGTCGTGCTCGATACCGGCTTGGGCGAGCCGGTCCACTACAAGTTTGCGAAGAATTCACGTATGTGGACGCGGATCGCGCTGACGCGCTGGCCTCAGGCCTGCGCAAGAATCTGCGCGTCCTGGTCCATTACCTCCGCGAAGGCGGCGACCTCGTGTTCGATAAAGTCACGCTTATGCAGTAAGCGGCACGCGAAGCAACGTCATCGAACGCGTTTGGTTTCGACACCGATACCTGTGAGGGTCGTGTCCCAGGCATAGAGCCACCTTCGATGCCGTGAGTGCGTCACGCGAGGTGTTGGACGAGCCACTGGCTGAGCGCCCCTTTGTTTGTTACAGCAGACCTTGCGAAACGCTATGCGAGTCGTGATCATTGGTGCCGGTGGCAGACTGGGAGGGGCGTTGCTCCGCGAATACAGCCGCGAGCGATCCTTGACGGCTTTCAACCGTCAGCAACTCAATCTTGCCGAACCGGAGCAACTTCGTCCGAAGCTTGAGCCGCTCGGATTTGATGTGCTCATTAATGCTGCCGGGCAGACGAATGTAGATCGTTGTGAGACAGAGCCGGACGAAGCCTTCGCAGTAAATGCAGAAGCTCCGCGCCTGCTCGCGGAGATTTGTGGAGAGAAGGGTGCGCGGTTGGTGCACTTCAGCACCGATTACGTCTTCGACGGCGCGAACTCGGAGCCGTATCACGAGGAGGACGAGCCCAGGGCGATCAGTGTCTACGGCGAGTCGAAGTTGGAAGGGGAACGGCGTGTCTTATCGGCCGACGCAAATCACATCGTGGCGCGTGTCTCGTGGGTTTTCGGTCCGGATCGGCCCAGCTTTATCGATTGGATCATCGAGCAGGCGCGGCAGCACGCGCGCGTCGCGGCGGTTGCAGACAAGGTTTCCACGCCAACCTACACGCTCGATATCGCAAACAGGCTGCGCCCGCTCCTGAATCGTTCGGCGCCTGGCGGCGTCTGGCATCTCGCGAATCGCGGGGCATGCAGTTGGCGCGAATACGGACAATGGGCGCTTGATTGCTGCCGTGCGGAAGGCTTGTCGTTGCGCGCGCGCGAAGTCGATGCGATCACGCTGGCCGACGTGAAGACCTTCATTGCGCGTCGGCCCGTTTACACTGCTCTTGCGACGAAAAAACTGGAGCAGTTCACCGGGTCAGCGCCCAGACATTGGCGCGCGGCTGTAGCTGACTACGTGCGCACACACGTTGCCGCTGCGCAGAATTCCTAACGCCATACATGCACTTCCGAAGCCGGAAC
>MWVX01000191.1_pt1 | contig 17351 bp, 13 predicted proteins | sample 1047311 | NCBI WGS metagenome assembly MWVX01 (sample SAMN06349984, study PRJNA376086) | soil metagenome | isolation source: MtG-4 sample Antarctic (ecotone) soil | place: Antarctica | collected 2015-01-13 | reverse complement strand
TAATACATCTCAACCATTAGTGGTAGCACATGATAAGTTAATGAGTTATTTTGGAACTGATCAAAGTCAGGTGGGGAGATATTTGGGTGGCGAGTCCGTAAAGCAGAGCCGCCTTGGGCTACTGTTTAATGGATTACTCAAAGTGCCTGTTCAGTTTTTTATTCTGCTTACAGGAGTTTTGGTTTTTGTTTTTTACCAGTTTTATCAGCCCCCTGTTTATTTTAATGAAGTTGCCTACCAAAACACAAAAAATTCCACGTTCGCTGATTCATTGAAGTTACTGGAGCAGCGTTATCAAACCGCAAGTGAAAACAAAACCTATTTCATAGAAGAATTCACCGACCAGTTTGCAAAGGAAGATAAGGACGGAATGAACCTGGCAACCGAAGAATTACAAAGTGCTCATGCCGAAACCGAAAAAGCACGAGCCGATATTCAACGCATCATTTCAAAAGCGAATAAGAATGTGGAAGACGATTACGACTATGTGTTTATAAGCTTCGTGAAAAGCTATTTGCCTGTGGGGCTCGTAGGGTTGCTGTTTGCAGTAATTTTTTGTGCCAGCATGAGCTCTACATCATCTGCATTAAATGCACTCGCAGGCACTTTTGCTGTTGATTTTTATCATCGGTTCTGGAAAAAAAATGCAGACGAAAAAGAATACCTCAACGCATCCCGCCTTTTTACTGTAATATTTGGAGTATCAGCAATTGCATTTGCCCTTATTGTTTCTTTATTTGAAAACCTGATTGAAGCAGTCAACATACTTGGCAGTTTATTTTACGGTACTATACTCGGTATTTTTTTAACTGCCTTTCTTTTGAAAAACGTAAAAGGAAACGCAGTATTTATTGCAGCATTAATTACAGAAGGTATAATTCTTTACCTCGACTTTAGCGTGCGGTTTAACTGGGACGTGCCAAAAATTGAAATTGGTTATTTATGGTATAATGTAATTGGCTGTTTTCTCGTGATGGTATTGAGCTTAATATTTCAGATTAAACCGTCTCGAATTCCAATTACAGTATTGTAATTTTACCGGATGCAACAATATTTAACTCTGCTGCAAAATATACTAAATGAAGGGACACCAAAATCAGACCGCACGGGCACTGGAACACTAAGCCTGTTCGGTTATCAAATGCGGTTCAATTTGAGTGAAGGTTTTCCGCTCCTCACCACAAAAAAATTAAACACTCGCTCAATTATTCACGAGCTGCTCTGGTTTTTAAAGGGTGAAACAAATACCCATTATTTAAAGGAAAATAATGTTACAATATGGGATGAATGGGCTGATGAAAATGGTGAGCTTGGTCCTGTTTATGGCTACCAGTGGAGAAGCTGGCCTACGTCCCATGGCCAGCATATTGACCAAATATCAAACGTTATTAATCAGATTAAAAAGAATCCTGATTCACGCAGGTTAATTGTAAGTGCCTGGAATGTTGCAGATGTTGAAAAAATGGCCTTGCCTCCATGCCACTGCTTGTTTCAATTTTATGTAGCTGATGGAAAGCTTTCATGCCAATTATATCAGCGAAGTGCGGACACATTTTTGGGAGTGCCATTTAACATTGCAAGCTATGCATTATTGACAATGATGGTGGCTCAGGTATGTGATCTCGAATATGGTGAATTCATTCATACCTTCGGTGATGTACATTTATATAACGATCATATTGAACAGGCAAAATTGCAGCTAACAAGAGAGCTGCTTACATTACCACAAATGAAAATAAATACAGATGTAAAAAATATTTTTGAGTTTCAATTTAAGGATTTTCAATTAATAAATTATAACCCGCATCCGCATATTAAAGCAAAAGTGAGCGTGTGATCTGACATGAACGGTGGCACTCAAGTGATTTATTTCTTCTCTTTTACAATTTAAAAGCTATGGGTAAATATTCAAAATTTGTTGGCGCAGGCTTAGGATGGATATTCGGCGGGCCGATCGGTGCTTTGCTTGGATTTAGTATTGGCAGCTTAATGGATGAGGTAAAAATGGAAACGCTAAACGGCCCTTTTACAAATAAGCCATTGGACGCTCCAGGCTACAAAAGCATGTCTGATGCTTCAGTAAGCCTGTTAGTGCTTGCAGCTGCCGTGATGCGAGCAGATAAGAAAGTGAAGATAAATGAGATGCAATATGTGCGGCAGTTTTTTACAGCCAACTACGGCGATGCGTTTGCAAACGAACGTATGCCACTTTTCGAAAAAATTGTGAGGCAGCATGTCCCATTACAGGAAGTATGCACCCAAATTCGAAATAACACAACACAGGCAGCCCGGTTGCAGTTGATGCATTTTATGTTTGCAATTGCAAAAGCTGATGGCGACATTGTAAAAGAAGAGCTCGATTTAATTCACTCTGCATCAACATATTTGGGCATTAACCGTTACGATTATGAATCTGTAAAGGCGATGTTTTATGATGATACGGATAAGCACTATAAAATACTCGAAGTAACCCAAGACGCAAGCGAAGACGACATTAAAAAAGCTTACCGGACAATGGCGATGAAATATCATCCCGATAAAGTAGCAGGCCTTGGGGAAGAATTTGAAAAAGCAGCAAAAGAAAAATTCCAGGCGATTAATGATGCGTTCAATGCAATCAAAAATGAGCGGGGATTTATGTGATTGATTAATTGGTAATTAGTGACTAAGCAAGTAAGATTGGATAGTATCCCATATTTCATCTATTCACTATGTTTATCCCTTCCTGTTTAACGTAAAAGCAAATGTTGAGCCTTCCCCAAATGTGCTTCGTACATTAATATTATGTCCATGCGCTTCAATAATATGCTTTGCAATTGCCAGTCCAAGGCCAGTACCGCCCATATTCCGTGAGCGGCTTCTTTCCACACGATAAAACCTTTCTAAAACACGGTTTAAATGCTCCTTTGCTATGCCAATACCGTTATCAGAAACTTCAACTAATATATTCTGGCCCATCGTGTAAAGTCCGGCCTCAACTTTACCATTTTGTTTACCGTACTTAATTGCATTACTAATGAGATTTACAAGCACTTCACGGATAAGCTTCTCATCAGCCCACACATTAAACACATCGTCACAGCCCTCTTTAACTTTAAGTTGAATGCTTAATTCAGCTGTGTGCATTTCAAGCAGCTCGAATACGTCTTTTATTAAGCGGCAAATATCAAACTTGGAATAATTCAGCACTAATTCACCGCTTTCAAGATGAGCAATATTTTCAAGATCATTAATTATTTCAACCATGCGCTCAACATTGCGCAATGCTTTTTCAATATATTGGCGGTTTATGCGAACATCATCAATACCACCATCCATTAGCGTTTCCAAATACCCCTGTATACTCATGATTGGCGTTTTTAATTCATGCGACACATTGCCTAAAAACTCTTTACGGTAATCTGCCTGCTTTATTAACTGGGCAATTTCACGCCTGTTGCCTTGTGCCCATTGCATCACCTCATCACTTACTTCACCAACAATATCAGTTGACATATCTACCTTCTCTGAAAATATTTTTTTTGTTGACTTTAAGCTGTGGATGTTTTTATATATCAGCTTAATCTTGCGATAAATGAATTTTTCAATTGAAAAGTAAAATACAACAAATGTAATTGCAGCAATGCATGTAGGAACAATAAATAAATTATATGCTGATGAATTCATTGCAGGAAAAAGGTATGTGACAGCTTCTAAAAATAATAGGCAAACAAAAACAACGAGGCTCGATACCAGCACGATGCTCCGGGGGGAAGCATTCTTCATCAATAATCAAATTTATACCCGATGCCTTTAATCGTTTTAATATATTCTTCACCAATTTTTTCGCGAATCTTCCGAATATGCACATCAATTGTTCTGTCACCAACAATTACATCCATGCCCCATATTTTATTAAATATCTCCTGCCGGGTAAATACCTTGCCTGGCTTTGATGTAAGCAACTGCACAAGCTCGAATTCTTTTTTTGCAAGGTTGATTGGATCGCCTTTTTTGTAAACAAGATATTTTTCCTCATCAATGCTGAAATCTCCAAATGAAGCGCTTTCATTTTTTTCTTCGGCGGAAATTCTACGGCGCAGTAATGCTTTTATTCTGCTCAATAAAATTCGTGGCTTAATTGGCTTGGTAATATAATCATCTGCCCCTACATCGAAACCCTGCACCTGTGTAAAATCTTCGTTGCGGGCAGTAAGAAATGCAATCAGCGTATTATCGAATTCAGGCAAACTGCGCAGCTCACGGCACACTTCAATACCATCGAGCTCGGGCATCATTATGTCAAGCAATATCATATGAGGCTTTTCTGCTTTAGCAATATCAACCGCTTGCCTGCCATTGTATGCTTTTATTACTTTATAATTTTCTTTAAGAAGGTTGTATTCGATAAACTCAAGAATATCGGGTTCATCATCTACTATTAATATTTTAATGTTGTCATTAGACATCCTTTTTTTGATGTAAAGCTATCAGCACCATATTAAGTGCATTTCAATATGATGTAAACTTAATGTTAAAAACAGGATTTATTAAGATTAGGTAGCAAGGAGTTCTGTTCACTTGTAATTATCAGAGATGAAAAAGTATATGCTTCGTGTTTTTTCTTATCATTTTCATTGCACGGATTAAAAATTATTAATGGATTGAATTTTCATTTTTTAAGTTTAACCTTCGCAGTAATAAATTCCATCAGTGGAAAACTAAATGAACACATACAGATGTATTTCCGGTATTATAACAATGCATATTTCCGGTTTAAATTGGTCGCTGTGATTTTACAAAAATCAGGCTTGGCTGGACAAAATTGGTGTCTTAATCTGAATCATAACCGGCACGCAACAATTAAACTACATTTCTGTTAGTAGCTAACTGTATTAAACAGTGATTTACTGCTCGCAACTTTTCTATCCGATATCACAACCCATTCTCACTCAGCCACCATGCAAACATTGCCATCGCAGCAGCTCCAGAATGCAGCTCACGCTTATTTATTTTATCAAATGTATCATTTGCGGTGTGATGCAAATCCATGTAACGTTGCGAATCAGGAACCAGTCCAAATAATGCTGTGCCTGCATCTTTTAAAGGCTCAATATCGGTTCCTGAATGGCCTTCAGGAAAAGTATAAAGGCCATAAGGAAGAAATATGTTTTTAGCATCGGCTATTTTCCTAATAACTGCTGAGCTTGCCTCAATGCTGAAACCTCTTGGTGAAAATCCCCCTGCATCGCTTTCAATTGCTGCAACATGTTTTTCTGTAGCATGAGATTTTGCGTACTCACCATATTTGTTTCCACCACGCACACCATTTTCCTCATTCATAAAGAGCACGCAACGTATTGTTCTTTTCGGTCTGATATTCAATGCCTTCAATGCACGGATAACTTCCATACTTTGCACACAACCTGCACCATCATCATGCGCACCTTCACCCACATCCCAGCTATCTAAGTGCCCCCCAACAACAATTATTTCGTTTGGAAATTCACTTCCTGTAATTTCTCCAATTACATTATAAGATTTCACTTCATCGAGCATTTCGCAATGCAGCACCAACTTGACTTTTGTATCCAGGTTTTTTTCCAAGGCATCGCTTAATACATCTGCATCCATTGTGCTGATTGCAACACATGGAATCGGTTGCGCCTCATCTCTGAAACCGGTGGTTCCCGTATGCGGAAAATCATCATACGCAGAGCTTACACTCCGTGTTATTGTTGCAACCGCACCAAGCTTTGATGCTTCCGCCGGGCCATACCAGCGGTAAGGTCCTGCGTCGCCATAACCCTCAAAAGAATTGACAACATTTTGCGGAAACACATGATTATAAAAAATAATTTTGCCATTTACATTTTCTGCACCTAACTGTTTTAATTCATCAAAATCTCTTACTTCAATAACATTTGCAATCAGACCATTTTTTGACGTTGCAACACTTCCACCCAATGCAAGAATATCAACCTGACCAACACCTACTATTTCGCCATACTCTTTTTGTCCCCGAATCCAATGCGGCACCATTACTTCCTGAAGCCACACATTATCGAAACCGGCATTTTCCATTTCAGCCTTTGCCCATTGCACAGCCCTTTCAGCCTGGGGCGAACCACTTAAACGATGCCCAATATTTTTGCATAAATAATTTAACTGATCATACCCTTTACCATTTATCATTATTTCATTAAAAATTTTTCGCAGCATTACAGAATCGCTCTGACTGAAAACGTTTAGTGATGATAGAAAAATAATAACCACAAACAATAATTTTTTCATTCGCTTAATTTTGAGCTGCGTAAAAATAAGTAAGTGCGGTTGAGATTTTGTGTTTTTAACATTTACTGAGTTATGAATTATAAATTATTTGGTAGAAGCAGGAAAATGCATGAACTTCAAAAACACCGGATTGCTTTTTGATCTGCATACGATAGCCAACCTGGAAATTATCATGAAGCAGTTGCAATGTAGCTCCAAACCATTACCGAGACCCGCACCCCCAAGCTACTGCTGGCTATGCAGAATAGCAAATGAAGTTAAAAATTCATGGAAAAGTTTTTTAATAGCCACAACACATTAACTTAGCCACGTACACCTAATATGTCTTCCTTAAAAAAAATTGTAAGGGATTATTTTACGTTTTCAAAAACTGAACGCAATGCTGTTGTTGCGTTATTAATTCTGATATTGCTTGCTGCTTTCCTGCCTTTGATTTTTCGTTTATTTAACAAGCCTGAAACCAGTGAAAAATATACTATGCTTAAACAGCAACTTAATGAGTACGCCAGTGAGAATGATAAAGAATTCACGCTTGATTATGCCTCACTATCTGTCGTAGAAAAAGAAGCTGAGAACGAATTATTTTATTTTAATCCCAATACGGCAACAAAAGAGGAATGGATGCAATTAGGTATGCCGGAAAATGTTGCAAATACAGCTACAAAATATGTTTCGAAAGGGGGAAAGTTCAGAGATAAAACCGACTTATTAAAAATTTACGGCTTTACACAAGCGCATCTCGACCGTCTGTATCCATATATTCAGATTGATTTTGATAAACAGAATTATTATGCTAAAACAGATAAACCCGATGCAAATATTTTCACATTTGATCCTAACGAAATTTCAATTGAGGAATGGATGCAGTTAGGTGTTGACGAAAAATTAGCAAGCCGGATTATTAAATATCGGAGCACAGGCGCAGCATTTTACGAGCCCGATGACTTGTTAAAAATCTACGGCTTCAAACAATATGATTTTGAGCGCTTAAAGAATTATATGATCTTCAATACCGATACATCCGGTACACAATCGTATGCAAGTAATGATATTGAAACACTTGCAACTCCTAAAACAAATGATAGAATTGAACTTAACTCAGCTTCTAAAGATGATTTAATCTTTGCAGGATTCTCTTCCCGCACGGCTTACCGCATTCTAGATTTTAGAGAAAACAATGGGGGGTTCTATGCGGAAGATCAACTAAATGATATATTCCAAATCAGTGAAGAAGAAATACAGTCTGCCCTTCCAAATCTGCAGGTTGACGCCTCGAAAGTTCAAAAACTAAATTTGAATACAGCCACAGTGGAGCAGCTTGCAAGGCACAATTATATAAGCGATAAAACTGCGCAATCCATAATAGATTACAGAAATGCACACGGTCGTTTTATTTCAATTGCGGAGCTACGCAAAGTGCAGGGAATGTATGCATCAACATTTGAAAAATTAAAACCCTATTTAGAGTTATGAGTATAGAGCAAAGAATTAAATCTGCAATTCGCGACGTGCACAATTTTCCACGTGATGGGATTATATTTAAAGATATAACACCTTTATTAATTGATCCGGTGCTATCGAACGATATTGCGAATGAAATATTAAACCAGGTTTCGGATAAAAAAATAGATGCGGTTGTTGCAGTTGAAAGCCGCGGTTTTTTGTATGGTTTTTTACTGGCCCAAAAATTACAAATTCCATTTATTCCAGTGCGCAAAAAAGGGAAATTACCCGGTGATACGGTTGAGTTTAGCTACGACCTCGAATATGGCTCCGCAACTGTTGAAGTGCACCGCAATGATATTCAGCCGGGCTGGAATATTTTAATTCACGACGACCTGCTGGCTACCGGTGGCACTGCTGCTGCTGCGGCTGAGCTAATGCTTATGCAAAAGGCAACAGTTGCGGCGTTTGCATTTATAATTGAATTGGGCTTTCTGCACGGGATGGATAAAATGAAAAAGTATAGCGATAAAATTGTATCGCTGGTTAAATATTGATTTCAATATATTTGTTTTTATAGTTTCTTCAGCCTCGCTTAACTTTTTGGTGAAGATGTAAAACCCCAAGGTAACCAATGCCAAACAGCTTCGACCAGATCACCGATGATTACGACCAATCCTTTACATATTCTGCAATCGGAAAGTATCAGCGTGCAATCGTTCACAGGTATTTGTTAAATATTCTTGAGGGTAATAAAAATCAAAACATCTTAGAGCTGAACTGTGGTACAGGTGAAGATGCAGTATTTCTCGCAAAGCTGGGACATTCCGTTTGTGCAACTGATTACTCAGAAAATATGATGAGGATTACAGGGAAAAAAATTAGCCTGCATAAGGTTGAACATTGCTGCAAGGTTGTAAAATGGGATTTAAATAATAATTATCCTCCTCAAATTAATTTTCAGTATGATTTGATTTTTTCAAATTTTGGAGGATTAAATTGCCTTGCACCTCATGCACTTAAACAGTTATCTTTTTGCTTAAATGATTTATTGAAACCGGGCGGTAGAATTCTGCTTGTCATTATCTCTACATTTTGTCTTACAGAGTTTTTATATTTTTCTTCAAAATTAAGATTCAAATCTGCCATCAGAAGATTGCATAAAAATCATGTAACCGCACATTTAAGCGACCATAACAAAATACCGGTTTGGTATTATTCTGCAAACCAGGTTGCAAAAATTTTTAGACCGCATTTTAAGTTCATAAATCAAAAACCTGTTGGTCTTTTTCTGCCGCCATCTTATCTTGAAAATTATTTTGCAAACCGCAAATCGCTGTTGAACACACTAAATTCATTAGAAGAACTTGCAGGGAATGCAAATTTTTTGTCGAACTTTTCAGACCATTACATTATTGAACTGCAAAAGCACGGGTAAACCTAATTTATTAAGCCTTTTGAAAGTATTGTTAACTCACGGTTATTTTTTGGAGAAAGACGAGAAGGAACAGCAGATCATGAAGCCTTATGTTCCGCTTGGGGTGCTCTATATTTCCGCATATCTTGAAAAGCATGGGTTAGATAATGAAATATTCGATTCAACTTTCTCATCATTTGAAACGTTAAAAACATATATTGAAAAAAATAGACCTCAATATATTGGTATTTATGTAAACCTGATGACAAAGCTGCATGTGCTTAAAACTATCCACTTTATTAAATCGCATCAACAATTAAATAAAACACAAATTATACTTGGCGGTCCGGAAGTAAGAAATCATGCGCAAAAGTTTTTGGACCATGGCGCCGATTTTCTTGTAATGGGTGAAGGCGAGCAAAGCTGTAAGGAATTAATTGAAGCACTCGATACAGAACAAAAAGAACGTCTTTATTCAATAAAGGGAATTTGTTTTAAAGATGGTGATGGCAATATTCACTTTACTGCCGAGCGTGAAAAAATTAAAAATATTGACGAGCTGCCATTTCCAAATCGCAAAAAAATTAATTTACATGCTTACCTCGATGTTTGGAAGAAGCACCATAATAAAAGTGCGGTTTCTGTAAGCACTATGCGTGGTTGTCCATACACCTGCAAATGGTGCAGCCGGGCAGTATATGGCTTAAGCTACCGCCGGAGGTCGGCAAAACATGTTGTGGAAGAATTAAAAGAAATTCAATCGAATTATAATCCTGATACACTATGGTTTGTTGATGATGTTTTTACAATCAGCCATAAATGGGTGAAGGAATTTACGGATGAGCTTGCGTTGCAAAACATTTCAGTTAACTATGAATGCATCACACGTGCCGACAGATTAAATGAAGAAGTAATTCAATTACTGAAACAGAGCGGATGTTTTCGTGTGTGGATTGGTGCAGAGAGCGGATCGCAAAAAATAATTGATGCAATGGACCGGCGTGTGGATGTAAATAAAGTGCGGGAAATGATTCAGCTTGCAAAAAAACATGGCATCGAGGCGGGCACATTTATTATGCTTGGCTATCCGGGAGAAACTGAGCATGATATTGAAGAAACAATTCACCATTTAAAAAAATCGAATCCCGATTATTTTACAATTACAATTGCATATCCAATAAAGGGAACGGAGTTATATAGCGAGGTTGAAAATTTACATACAACAAATTTGGATTGGGATACAAGCACCGACCGCGACATTGATTTTAAGCGTACCTATCCACGAAAATATCATGAGTTTGCGGTGCGCAGGGTTGTGAATGAGGTTAATTTTTATAAGAAATCATCGCAAAAAAAAATCAGCTCATCTCTTATTAATTTGAAAATGAAATCTATAGCAGCAAAAACAGCGATGTGGTGGATAAGAACTGTAAACGCATGAGTAATGAGTGACTTGGCGAAGGAATTGTTATTCAGCCACCTGTATCAAAGTTTAATTTTAAATTACAATGCAAGTTTACAGGGATATAAATTCCATTCCTCAAAGCAAAAATGCAGTCATTACAATCGGCACTTTTGACGGCGTGCATAAAGGGCATCAGGCAATAGTAAAACAAATTAATTTTCTTGCTAATGAAATTAACGGCGAAAGCATTATTATCACGTTTTATCCCCATCCAAGAACTGTAATTCAACCCGGGCAACCGGTATTTACATTAAATACGCTGGATGAAAAGCTTGATTTATTAAGTAGTCTTAAAGTAAATAATACGGTGGTTGTTCCGTTTTCCCGTGAATTTTCAGAACTCGATGCACAGGAATATGTCAACGATTTTTTGATAGGAAAATTCAACCCGAAAATTATTGTGTTTGGTTACGATCATCGCTTTGGAAAAAACAGAAATGGCAATATTCAGTTGCTGCGGGAAATTGCAGCGCAGCACAAGATTCGTGTTGTTGAGATCTCTAAGCAAACAATTCAGGATATTACAATCAGCTCATCAAAAATCCGGCAGGCATTATTAAGCGGAGATATTCAATCTGCAACAGACTTGCTTGGATATAATTACTCAATTTCGGGATTAATTATAAAGGGTGATCAAATTGGCAGGCTGCTTGGCTACCCCACCGCAAATATTCATGTTAATGATGAAAGTAAATTAATTCCTGGTGATGGAGTTTATGCCGTAAAAGTTAATCTTAAAAATGAAAATTACAACGGTATGATGAGCATCGGTATGCGCCCCACATTTAATGGCACAAGCCGCCGTCTCGAAGTAAATATTTTTGATTTCAACAGGGATATTTATGGTGAAACCCTCACTGTGCAATTTATTGATTTTATGCGGAAGGAAGAAAGATTTAACTCCGTTGATGATTTAATCCGTGCAATGAAAAATGATAAGATAAAAACACAACATTTGCTGAATATTACCTCATCTTAATCAAGAGCCTCGCATCTCAATGAATTATACAGTCATATGACGTTTACATCCTAAATAAACTGCACTTAACTAGCCCGATAGCATTACACCAAAAAATGTCTAAAGACAATATCAAAATACTGAAATCAATCATGCGAATTTGCGGGTATTGTGCGCTTTCTTGCAACGAAAAAATAAATCGGAATTCCAAGCAAAACAATAATTAAACCGGGCCAGGTATTTTCCGGCTTGGTAATAAGAAGTATTATACAAATTGTGAGCGCAACAATAATATAAAGAACCGGAACAATGGGATAACCGAATGCTTTGTAAGGCCGCTCAGCATCGGGATGTTTTTTGCGAAGAATAAATAACCCCGCAATCGTAATAATGTAAAATAACAGCGATGCAAAAGTTGTGTAATCGAGTAAATCGCCGTATGTGCCTGACAAACAAAGCACTGACGCCCAGATGCACTGTACAATTAATGCAAACCCGGGCACGTTGTGCTTGTTTAATTGCGATGCTTTTTTAAAAAAAAGCCCGTCACGACCCATTGCGTAATATAATCTTGCACCGGATAAAATAATACCGTTGTTGCAGCCAAAGGTTGATATCATAATTAATGCTGCCATCATGTAAACTGCTGCATTGCCAAAAATTACCGATGCTGCTGCAGTGCCCACACGGTCATTTTCTGCAAACTGAATTCCCTGTCCTGCTACATCAGTAGCAGTTGGATCGCCATGCAGAGGAAGCAGCGCTAAATAAGCAACGTTTGAAAGTGAATATAAAACTGTAACGATGAGGGTGCCGATAAACAAGCTTAATGGAATATTTCTTCGGGGATTTTTAATTTCACCTGCAATAAAGGTTACATAATTCCACGCATCGTGCGAAAACAGCGGCCCTATAATGGCAGTGCCTAATGCAAGCAATAAACCAATGCCAGCAAGTGCTGTTGTATTAATTCCACCATCGTCATTAACAATTATACTTTTTACATCCCATGCATTTTGAAAATTTGCTTTAAGTGTCCCATTATCAAGTCCCACTGCTAACCCCAAAAGAATTAAAACCAATAAAGCAAGAATTTTTGCCGACGTAAATAAAAGCTGAATAATTTTTCCATTTTTAATTCCAAAATTGTTGATTACTGTAAGCAAAACGATTATGCCGATTGCTACAAGCTGTGCCGCCGTTAAATTAAAATTCCCTATCGTCAGCAGAATATTTTGTTCGCCAAGCCTTGGAATAAAAACGGAGGTAAATCTTGCAAATGCAACAGCTACTGCGGCAATTACTCCGGTTTGAATTACTGCCAACACTGACCATCCATATAAAAATGCCATCAGATTGCCATAAGCTTTTTGCAGGTAAACAAACTGCCCGCCTGCTTTAGGCATCATGCCGGCAAGCTCGCCATAACTGAGCGCAGCAAATACTGTAATTAATCCTGATAAAATCCAAAGCGCCATTAAATACCCTGCCGATCCCAGGTCACGGGCCATTGATGCAGATACAATAAAAATTCCGGACCCAATCATGCTTCCTGCAACAATCATTGTTGCATCAAGCAGACCCAGTGATGGTTTAAAGGATTTGCTTTCAGAATCGTTATGAGCAGAGGTTGATTTCACACTCTGTCAATTGTGTTACCTGTATTTGCTTTATTGAGTTTACTGTGGCGTATGCTATATCCGAAATAAATTATAAATCCTACAGCTAACCATATTAATAACCGTATCCAGTTAGGCCATCCTAAGCCATATATCATTGCGCCACATACAACAATGCCAAGAATAGGAACAAGAGGAACTAGCGGAGTTTTAAATTGTCTTGGTATTTCAGGATTTTTAACTCGTAATATCCAGACACCTGCGCATACGAGCATAAATGCAAACAAGGTACCGATGCTGGTCATGTCTCCTACAATATCGCCGGGCACAAAAGCAGCAAATAATCCGACAAAAACAAAAAACAATAAATTCGATTTATAAGGTGTTTTGAATTTAGGGTGAATGTCGGAAAATATTTTTGGCACTAAGCCGTCGCGGCTCATAGAATAAAATACTCTCGATTGTCCCATCAGCATCACAAGAATTACTGATGAAAATCCTGCAAGAATGGCAACCGTTACAAGTTTCGCCAACCAGTCGAATCCTGTCATGTAAGTAGAAATTGCATAGGTTACTGATGCTTCCTTGCCTTGAGTTCTAAAATCATCTACACTTGCAACGCCAGTCAATACCCATGCAAATAAAATATATAAAACGGTGCATATTGCCAGAGAACCAAGAATTCCCCAGGGCATATCTTTTTTAGGATTTTTTGCTTCCTGTGCTGCCGTTGAAACCGCATCAAATCCAATAAATGCAAAGAATACAACACCTGCTGCACCTAAAATTCCGAGTATGCCACCATAATTATGAACTACTCCCTGGCTATCTGCAAATTTTGTTGGCTCGGGGATTAAAGGAGTATGATTGTCAGGATTGATAAAGCTCCACCCAAAAATTATAAATAAGATTACAATGGCAACCTTAGCAATTACAATGGCATTGTTTACAAGCGCAGAACCTTTCATACCACGAATGAGCAGCAGGGTAATCAAAAATATGATAATAAGAGCAGGTATGTTCATTATACCCGAAGTAATTACACCATTCGCATCTGTCATGTGTTCAAAAGGTGAGTGGCTCCATTGATATGGGATACGAAGATTTACAAACCCAAGCAATTTATTTAGATATTCGCTCCAGGCAATTCCAACAGTAGCTGCGCCGAGAGCATATTCCAAAACTAAGTCCCATCCTATTATCCAGGCTACCAATTCCCCCATCGTAGTGTATGAATATGTGTATGCGCTGCCTGCAATCGGAACCATTGATGCAAACTCAGCATAACACAATCCCGCAAAGGCACATCCAATACCTGCTACGATAAAACCAAGAGTAACAGCGGCACCTGCATTGTTAGCAGCAGCAGCAGCAGTTCGTACAAACAGTCCAGCACCTATAATTGCACCGATTCCCAGAGCAACAAGCGCCCATCTGCCAAGTGAACGCTTTAAAGACTGGCTGTCATCTAGCGGATCCGCTTCAGCCATTAATTCTGTAAGTGATTTTCTTCTAAGTAGAGGGTTTGCCATTTTTTTGTTTTGAAGTTGAACAAACATACCCGATTTATTTAATAATCAAAAAAAGTTGTTTCATGCGCTAATGATTTTTAACTCTTATTTGGAATGTGCCAGGTTAAAGTGCATAAAAATAAGAGGGGTTATCATAAATTTGCCACTCATTTTTCCTTGAGAAGCTAAAATATGAGCCCAATCGTCTATTTAATTCCTGCAATGGGAGTAGTCAGTATAGTGGTGATGATGTTTTTTGCCAGGTGGGTAACTGCCCAAGATGCAGGAACCGAAAAAATGCGGGCAATATCGGGATACATTGCAAAAGGCGCAATGGCATTTTTAAAAGCGGAATATATAATCCTTGCAATCTATGTAGTGATTGCCGGAAGTTTATTAGGCTGGCTCTCCACTACAACTGAACGATCTCACATTATTATAGTAGCATCATTTGTAACAGGTGCCATTTTCTCGTGCCTTGCCGGCTTTATCGGGATGAAAATAGCAACACGTGCAAATGTGCGTACAACTCAGGCTGCACGCACAAGCCTCGCAAAAGCATTGCGTGTATCCTTTGCAGGAGGCACTGTGATGGGGCTTGGTGTTGCTGGGCTTGCTGTGCTTGGTTTGGGGTCGCTCTTCATAATATTTATGGAAATGTTTGTGGGCGATGGTGATGTAAATGGTGCAGAAATGGAGCGTGCACTTGAAGTGCTAATGGGCTTTTCACTTGGCGCTGAAAGCATAGCACTGTTTGCACGTGTTGGGGGAGGAATTTATACCAAAGCGGCTGACGTAGGTGCCGACCTGGTTGGTAAAGTTGAAGCCGGAATTCCGGAAGATGATCCACGAAATCCCGCAACTATTGCCGACAACGTTGGAGATAATGTTGGCGATGTGGCAGGTATGGGCGCCGATTTATTTGGCTCTTACGTAGCCACTGTGCTTGCAACTATGGTATTGGGTCGTGAAATTGTTTCTGATGATGATATCGGTGGTATTGCTCCCATGGTGTTGCCCATGGTAATTGCAGGTGTTGGCATCATTGCATCAATCATCGGGGCTTCTTTTGTAAGGGTAAAAGAGGGTGGAAACGTGCAAAAAGCATTGAACACAGGAAACTGGGTAGCAATCATTCTTACAGTTATTGCAAGCTACTTTGTTGTAACCGGTTTATTACCCGATGGGCCCCTTGTAATGAGCCGCGAAAATTCCCAAACGTTTTCTCAAATGGGCGTTTACTGGGCAATTGTAACAGGATTGGTTGTTGGAACACTCATCAGCTACATCACTGAATTTTATACAGCCATTGGTACACGCCCTGTAAAATTTATAATCCGGCAGAGCGGTACGGGTCATGCCACAAATATCATTGGGGGACTTGCAATGGGAATGCAATCCACTTTCTTACCAATTATAGTTTTAGCAGGAGGAATTGTTGCCGCATTTTCATTTGCAGGAATTTATGGAGTTGCAATAGCCGCTGCAGGAATGATGGCAACTACAGCCATGCAGCTCGCTGTGGATGCATTTGGTCCTATTGCAGATAATGCAGGCGGAATTGCAGAAATGAGCGGTATGCCAAAAGAAGTTCGCGAACGAACCGATGTTCTGGATGCTGCCGGAAACACAACGGCAGCCATCGGGAAAGGTTTTGCAATTGCTTCGGCTGCGCTTACTTCATTGGCGTTGTTTGCAGCATTTGTAGGCACCGCAAAAATCGAAACTATTGACCTCTACAAAGCACCGGTTCTTGCCGGCTTATTTGTTGGAGGAATGATTCCATATTTGTTTTCATCGCTTGCAATAAGAGCTGTCGGAAATGCAGCAATGAGCATGGTGCAGGAAGTGCGTCGACAGTTTCGCGAAATTCCCGGCATTATGGAGGGCACCGGCAAGCCTGATTACGAAAAGTGTGTTGAAATATCAACTCGTGCCGCCCTCAGGCAAATGCTATTACCCGGTGCCATTGCATTAATTACTCCAGTTCTGATTGGTTTTGGTTTGAAAGATGTATTTCCAAATACTTCTTCGGCAGAAATATTAGGCGGCGTTCTTGCGGGTGTAACTGTAAGCGGTGTGCTGCTTGCAATGTTTCAAAGCAATGCAGGCGGTGCATGGGATAATGCAAAAAAATCTTTCGAAAAGGGTGTGATGATAGAGGGGCAGATGTATTATAAAGGCTCAGAGCCGCACAAAGCATCAGTAACCGGCGATACAGTAGGAGATCCATTTAAAGACACTTCCGGCCCGTCAATGAATATTCTAATTAAGCTAATGAGCATTGTGTCGCTGATTATTGCGGCGTATTTATAACATGCTGAGTTGATTATTGGAAATAATTCAAAGTCTTACTTAAGTTTATTTAACTGGAAATTATGAATACTTGATCTTCTATTTCCCAACAATTATTGGCAAATCCAACTTTATAATCATCTCATTCAATTGCACAATATCTTTTTCTTTAATTGCCTTTAATTTGGCAACCTGCTCGTCAGCCTGTCTGCTTAATTCTGTAAATACATCTTTAGATTGTTGTGAGGGGCGGAAATTTCCCGATGCTGCAACATTGTAAATTGCCGCAATTTTATCGTTGAGCTTAATGCCGTAGTTCAGCATGTCCTGATTGCTCTTGTTTCGGGTTTCGTAAAGTGTTTCCTCTATT
>MWVX01000190.1_pt1 | contig 17430 bp, 12 predicted proteins | sample 1047311 | NCBI WGS metagenome assembly MWVX01 (sample SAMN06349984, study PRJNA376086) | soil metagenome | isolation source: MtG-4 sample Antarctic (ecotone) soil | place: Antarctica | collected 2015-01-13 | reverse complement strand
GCCGGACATGAATTTATCTTTCATTTTATCCAATGTCTTCCGATCCTTTTTACCCATGGCTTTTCGTAACACATCAGCATCACCTTTGCTGAAGTGTGAAAGTTTTTGCGCCAGCAACATCACCTGTTCCTGGTACACCGTAATACCATAAGTTTCTTTCAGCACTTCTTCCATCTCAGGTAAATCGTATCGTACTTCCTCACGTGCATGTTTGCGGTCCACATATTCCGGAATGTAGGCCATAGGTCCGGGGCGATACAAGGCATTCATAGCAATCAAATCAGCAAACTGGTCGGGCTTTAATTCTTTTAAATATTTCTGCATGCCCGGGCTTTCAAACTGGAAGGTTGCAATGGTATCACCGCGTTGATATAGCTCATAAGTTTTTTCATCGTCCAGCGGAATGGCATCAATATCTATTTCTACACCATGATTTTCTTTGATCAGTATGAGAGCATCTTTAATAATGGATAAAGTCTTTAATCCTAAAAAATCCATCTTCAATGCACCGGCATCTTCGATTACGCTACCATCAATCTGCGTAATGCACAACGTTGTTTCCTTTGATGTAAATACTGGTATTAATTCTGAGAGGTCTTTTGGTGCAATGATAATTCCTGCTGCATGAATGCCGGTATTTCGTACAGATCCTTCCAGTTTTTCTGCTACATGCAATACTTCACTTTGCAGGCCTTTGCCATTATAAATTTCACGAAGCCGTTTTGCATTTTCTACATCGTCGCTACCGTACTCATGATCTAAAGGTTTGTCCCCACCAGTGATGGTTGCGTGTAAAATCCGGTGCAATTTAGTCCCCGGCCTGTCAGAAACCAGTTTAGCTAATGCATTAGATTCCGGGAGTGGCAGGTCCATCACACGGGCAACATCTTTAATGCTCATCTTAGCTGCCATCGTACCATACGTAACGATTTGTGCCACCTGGTTTTTACCATATTTTTCCACTACATAATCAATCACTTTCTGGCGGCCCTCATCATCAAAATCGGTATCAATATCCGGCATTGATTTTCTATCCGGATTTAAAAACCTTTCAAAAAGCAGGTTGTATTTTATAGGATCAATATTAGTGATGCCAATGCAATAGGCAACTACACTACCGGCTGCTGATCCCCGGCCAGGCCCAACAAACACACCAAGGTCGCGGCCTGCCTGGATAAAATCACTTACAATTAAAAAGTACCCGGCAAAGCCCATGGTTTTTACAGTGAACAATTCAAAGTCGATACGTTCCCGCAGCTCTTCGCCAATTTCACTATAACGTTTTTTTGCTCCTTCATAGGTGATGTGTTTTAGATATTCCCATTGATTTAGATTGGCTTCAGTATGCAATTGAAATTCTGGCGGGATTGGGAAGGAGGGGAGAAGGATATCTCTTTTCAAATTCAACAGTTCAACTTTTGCAACAATTTCATTTGTATTATCAATTGCTTCAGGCAAGTCCTCAAATACTTCGGACATTTCTGCCGTTTTCTTAAAATAAAACTGGTCATTGGGAAAGGCAAATCGCTTATCCTTCATGTTCACATCATCATCTGTAAATTCCCTCAGCGCAGTGGTGGATTGTTTCTCGCCTGTATTAATGCATAATAAAATATCATGTGCATTAAAATCGCTTTGGTCAACATAATGCGAATCGTTGGAAGCAATGATCTTTACATTGTATTTATGAGCAAACTTTATCAAAACCTCGTTTACTTTATTTTGGTCTGCTATACCATGGCGTTGAAATTCTACATAATAATCTTCGCCAAATAAGTCAAGCCACCATTTAAATTCTTTCTCGGCTTCATCCTCTTTTTTCCGCATAATAGCCTGTGGTACCATTGCTCCCAAACAACAGGTTGTTGCAATTAATCCTTCATGATATTTTTCAACTAATTCTTTATCAATCCTCGGATATTTACCATACAAGCCTTCCATATAACCCAGCGATGTAAGCTTAACCAGGTTGCGATAGCCCAATTCGTTTTTTGCTAATAATATTTGATGAAAGCGGGGATCTTTTTCATCTTTCGTGAAAGACTTACGGTGACGATCAGTGGTTATATAAAACTCACATCCGACAATTGGTTTTACCCTGGGTTTGCCATGCTCGTCCACATGTTTATATGCCTGGGAAACAAAATCAAAAACACCAAACATATTACCGTGGTCAGATATTGCCAATGCTGGCATTCCATCCTCAATCGCTTTTTTATATAAAGATGAAATCGATGCAGCCCCGTCTAATAATGAGTATTGTGTATGTACATGTAAATGTGAAAATTTCATAGCTGGTAATTCTTGCAGGTCGTCAATTAATTGAATATGAACTTCTAAGCTCGCAATTTACAAATAGAACCTGCAATATCTCTTAACAAAATACGTTGATATGTTCTACGAAGTGTAAGTTTATTTTTATACTTTCGTCGGCACCAGTTAGACCTATAAAAATCCACTATGGTTAAAAAAATATTGTTCACAACCACTATTTTGATTTGCTTTGGTGCACTTAATCTAGCTTCAGCTCAAAAAAAATCTAAAAGCAATCACGCTGTATCAAAACCTGAAGTAAAGTTTTTGGAAGATATTGAAATAAGTTTTGCTGCAGCGGCAAGTGAATTTAACGTAAAACCGAGGGATTACAGGCAGTCACTTATTGAGTCGATCCCGGTTGAAAAGAAAAGCATTGCAAAAGAAGAAGAAATTGAAAAAGCAACTGCTCTTCAACTTAAATATTCTCTTCTCTTAAATACGGAAGTTGAACTGGTAAATAATTTTTCCCTTTTTCAATTATTAGATGAATGGTTTGGTACCCGCTACCGCCTTGGTGGTGAATCTAAATCTGGTGTAGATTGTTCTGCTTTTATGCAGATAATGTATGCCGGTTTGTTTGGTATAGCCCTACCCCGCACTGCCCGTGAGCAACACAGGTTTACAAAGAAAGTATCCCGTACAGAATTGAAAGAAGGCGATCTTGTTTTTTTTAATACCCGTGGGGGCATTTCTCATGTAGGGATGTATTTGCAAAACAATAAGTTTGTGCATTCAGCTTCCTCCGGCGGCGTTATGATCTCCGATCTTTATGATGATTATTGGTCTACACATTTTGTTAGCGCAGGCAGGTATGAGCTATCAGCTATGAACACCGTTTCCTTAAAACCTTAATTTTTTCTTTATTGTTTCCATTACTGGTCGAATATCAGGCGATAACCTGACATAATAGGCGCTGATTGTAAAGATCAATACAAAAAAAATACTGCGTAAAATCATTCCCATCCATCCATCCAAATTTTTAAAAAGATAGTAGGCAATAGTAAAGCAGATGATTCCATGCGCAATTACCCAGGCGGTATTTATTGTAAATGGTTGAAGATTGAATTTTCTCTGCAAAAAAATTATCCTTATTATATTATATATAACGTAAGAAATGAGCGTTGACCAGGCGGAGCCAAGGATACCATAATTTTTTACCAGTATAATATTTAGTGGCACAATAAGTATCAGTAAAATGATGCCGCTGAAAAAATCAAATCGCCAATAAGTTGATGTAGCAATTATTTGACCGTTCACCCCGGTACCCATGTCAATAATATTTTTGATTGAAAGAAAAAATACAACCCACTTTCCATCGTTGTAAATAACATTTGCATTCAAAACATCAATGGCATCATCATAGTTGATCCAGATGATTGAAAAAATAAATATGGATACCAATAATAAATTAAGACTGGAGCGCTTGTAAATACGGTCAATTGTTGACATGTCTTTATTTTTCCACGCCCGGGAAAGTACTGGTATTGTGGCTGACATCAAGCTCCGCTGCGGCACCTGGATAACGTTGGAGAGGTATGAACTGAAATCAAAAACGGCAGCATATTTCAAACCCTTGAAAGATGCGATGGCAAAAAAGTCAACACTTTGTGCACCAATGCTTACCAACGAGCCTCCATAAACGTAAGCGATCATAGCCAGCATTTTTTTCCAGAATTTTTTCGTGACCCTGCTTATTTCTGCAGTGAAATTGAATTGGTGCAGGCGGATTAAATAAACAAGGAGAGCAATAAAACTAAGTGCGTATAGCAGCGAAAATAATTTAATGAAAAGATCAAAATTTTTACCTGTTACGATAAATAAAATAATAAGCAATGTTGTGGAAACACGAAAGCCAGCTTCTTTTAAAAAATTAGGAATGATCGTTTTTCCTATACTCCATGCATAGGCCTCTAAAATCGAAAAAAACAAAAGGAAAAACGTAAACGGAAAGACCCAATAATAATAATGTACAATTAGTGGCGATTTCGCAATGAATTTTCTTATCACTATATCTTCAAATAAAATACCCCCACCTGTAGTTAATAAAAAACCAGCAAAGGCTACGATCAATGTAAGCCCAAGCAAATCATTTTTTTTATCGGGTAGATTATCTTTGTAATAAGGATAGAATTTATATAAAATAGATGTGAGACCGAATCCTGCAAAGCCATAAAAAAATTGGCCGATTACAATAAAAGCCCGTGTTAAGCCATATTGTTCCGGTGTAAAAAGTCCGTCTTTAATGAACAAGTAAGTATTAAGGGCACCAAAAGCAAAGCCGATGTATATGAGTACAGATGAAATAATGCTTTGCCTGCGAATGGTACTCATGCGGTAAAAATAGGGAATGTAGGGTCATGCCACCGGCATGTCCTAAAACGCCAATGGCATATTCTGAATATCGCAAATTGCGTGACAAAATAATATTACCAGATCATACTAAATGGCATGAATGGAAATATGTCATTGCAGTCATCACAAAAATAATAGCTATTGGTATAATGCATTAATACCGGTTATGCCATGGCATAACCGAAAAATATTGTTACGTTTTTGCAAATAACATCATTATTGGTATTGCAGAAATATCGCTGATAATATAGACGAATATAGAATTACACAGCATAACAATGAACAAACACGCCGATGTTCAGGTCATGCCGGTGGCATGACCCTACAGGCTAATCGTCCTTCTTTACATTAATGTAATAATTGGAATCGACAGTTATATCCTTAATAGATTTTGCATCCATTTTTAATTCCTTCCAATCATTTCCAGGCTGCAGCCATTGGCCATTCGACAATTTAACCGGCATATTAAATCCTTCAATGCAATCATCCCATTTGTATTTTAAAACATCATTATCCACATCTAACTTCAGTGTAGGAATTTTTGTATTACGTAAATATTGGTCAAATATTTTAGTAAGGTCTTTTCCACTTTGTTGAATTATGTAATCTTCAACTTGTTTGGTTGTTACTGTTTGATGATAAAATTTTTTGTTTAGTCCACGTAAAATATCTCTGAACTTTTTATCATCACAAATAACCTGGCGAATAGTATGCAGCATGTTAGCGCCTTTATAATACATATCCCCGCTGCCTTCTTCATTTAGCCCGTATTTACCAATAACCGTTTTTTTATTTTGTATTTTTTTTCTCAGCCCTATCACATATTCATAGGCATCCTTTTTAGTAAAGTTATATTCCATAAAAAGGGTTTCGGAGTAATTGGTAAATCCTTCGTGCACCCACATATCTGCAATATCTTTTGTGGTAATGTTATTGCCAAACCATTCATGCCCTGTTTCATGCACTATAATAAAATCCCATTTCAGTCCCTGCCCTGTACCAGAAAGATCAGTACCTAAATAACCATTTTCAAACTTATTGCCATAGGCCACTGCGCTCTGGTGTTCCATACCTAAATGTGGCGCTTCCACTAACTTGAAATCATCTTCGTAAAAAGGATAAGGCCCAAACCAGTGCTCAAATGCTTTTAATGTTGGCTTCACCTGGTCGAATTGTTTTTTCGCTTTATCAAGATTATAATCCAACACCCAATAGCTGCAATTTAATTTTCCTTTTTCTCCATTAAAGGTTTCCTTCCAGTTGACATAATTTCCAATGTAGGGCACTATGTTGTAATTATTGATTGGATTTTTTACTTCCCATGTGTAAGATGCCAGGCCATTTTTTACCGTTTTGTTTTTCAATTTGCCATTAGCTACTGCCACAAGTGTGTTGGGAATATTAATGGTTATACTTGCTCCATTTTCGGGCTCGTCGCTTTGATGATCCTTGCATGGATACCAAACAGAAGCACCTAATCCCTGGCATGCAACCGATATCCAGGGCCTGCCTTTCTCATCTTTGCTCCAAATCCATCCGCCATCCCACGGGGGCGTTTTAGCAGCAAGGGGAGTACCATGAAAGAAAATAGTGAGCTCTTTTATTCCGGGTTTGATTTTATAAGTTTTTGCAGAATCCCGGATATATAACCAAAATACATTCCCTTCTCTTTTAAAAGCTATTTCTTTATTTTCCAAAACAGCTTTATCAATTTCCATTGGTTGCTGCAAATCGATTTGCATGGTATGGCCACCACTATCGAAGAAGGTTATTTTATTTTTTCCCTGAATGCTGCGCTTAACAAAATCCGGTGTAACAGTTATGTCATATTTCAATACATTCCACCATGCTCTTTCTTTATTTATAGATCCCCGCAATAAATTTTGTCGGGTAGCAGTATCTTCATTATTAGAATTTTGAGAAGAAACATACGTGAGAAACACAAAGCTATGTACAAGAAATAAAATCGTTTTTTTCATGCGAGTGTTTTGCAGAACAAATACTTTGCTAATTTAGAAAGTTACTAATTATATGACCCGCCTGTATAAATATTTAACTGTTTGCTACATCCTCTTTTTATCAGCTTGCTATAGCACTAAAAAAGAAAACGCAAACATTTTTCATTATAACGAATCTTCAGGAGTTGCTAATCTTGACCCTGCTTTTGCAAAGAGCCAATCTGTAATGTGGGTCGCTCACCAGTTATTTAATACGTTGGTTGAAGTTGACAGCCAGTTACACATTGTTCCTTCACTGGCCACCCGTTGGGAAGTATCCGGTGATAGGAAAACCTATACTTTTTATTTACGCAATGATGTTTTTTTTCACGATGATGCTTGTTTTAAAAATGGCAAAGGCAGAAAGCTGATTGCGCAGGATGTGGTCTATACTTTTGATAGAATTGTTGATCAAAATACCGCCAGCCCCGGCTCATGGATTTTTAATGGCAAGGTAGATTCAGTGGAAGGGTTCAAAGCATTAAGCGATACTACATTTCAATTAAAATTAATTACTCCCTATCACCCTATACTCGGCATCTTATCCATGCAATATTGCTCCATTGTTCCTATAGAAGCAGTGAAAAAGTACGGATCAGATTTTCGCAGGCATGCCGTGGGCTCAGGCCCTTTTCAATATGGCGCATGTGAAGAAGGCCAGGCCTTGCTGTTTATCAAAAACCCTGCATACTTTGAATAAGATAATAACGGGGACCAATTGCCCTATCTAGATGGCATTAAAATAAGTGTCTATGCCAGCAAGGCGACCGAATTCTTATTATTCCGGCAAGGCAAGCTGCATTTCATTAATGATATAGATGCATCCTTTAAAGATGAGGTGCTAACTAAAAGAGGTGCTTTACGAGACGATTGGAAAGACAAAATAAATCTGCAAACACATCCCTATTTGAACATTGAATATTTGGGCATGCTGGTTGATTCAACAAACCCCGTTCTTGTTAATTCGCCGACACGTTTACAAAAAGTAAGGCAAGCAATCAACTATGGCTTTGATCGAAAGAAAATGATTTTATACCTGCGTAATTCAATAGGCATTCCTGCAGAAAGTGGTTTTGTACCTGCGGGGCTACCGTCATTTGATTCCACAGTGGTAAAAGGTTATAGTTATAACCCAAACCTGGCCAGAAAATTACTGGCGGAAGCAGGATTTGCCAATGGCAAATCCCTACCGCAAATTAAATTGCTAACTATTCCTATTTACGCAAATCTTGCAGACTACATTGTTAAGCAATTAGAAGAAATTGGTTTTAAGATACAGGTAGAAGTAGTGCAAAAATCTTTGCTGCTTGATATGACTTCAAATTCAAAGGCGCTTTTTTTTAGAGGTAGCTGGATAGCTGATTACCCGGATGCAGAAAATTACCTTTCAGTATTTTATTCCAAAAATCCTGCGCCGCCCAATTATACCCGCTACAATAATCCAAAATTTGATGCGATGTTTGAAAAAGCTTTGGCAGAAACAAATGATTCTATCCGTTATGGTTTGTACCGGCAGGCCGATCAGATAATGATCAAAGATGCGCCAGTAGTGCCTTTATGGTATGATGTAGTGATAAGATTAGTGCAACCTTCTGTAAAAGATTTTCAACCCAATGCGCTGAACCTTTTAGAATTAAGAAATGTAAGAATTGAATGAAAATTTATTATTGATTATTTTATTACTCATCTTCATCTTCTTCATAATAAGCATCCTCGTTATGATTATATTGCTTTTGCCATTTTTCCACAGCTTCATCGCTCAAGCATTCAACTATATCAAGAATGGCATCACTTTTTCGCTTCCATCCTGTTACCATTTCGTCGGCATAGGTAAAAACATACATGCAATAATCTGATTCCATAGTTACTTTCACAAGGGTAACAGGCAAATCTATTTTTTCCTGTATCAGGTAATAACAACCTGGCTCCAACAATCCATACGAGTACATAGATATCCTCCATTTTTGGCGTTATAAAATCAATATAACGAGTTCAGTAAGTAGAATGTAATGGGTAGTGAGCAGAATTGGGGTAGAAGAACTTTCTTTCTGAATCAAAAATAAGCCTTTTGTATTCAGGATAACTTGACAATTTGGCAAACGGTCCCCAGATTTAGATCAAACAACAGTTTACCGGAAGCAGGTTGATCCTGAGATCCAGGATATGTTGGGCTTTTGTTTCCTATATATTTGTGGGAATGTTACCTATGTAGGGATGGTACATAAGAGTATGCTAGTGCCAAAGATTATGCATTAACAGTAATAAGTGTTGATGTACAGGCAGATATAGATGTTTATTTAAGTAGATTTACAATTATATGGCAGAAATAAAGAAAGACCTATATGCTTACGATGAAGAAAGCATTAAAAGCCTGGATTGGCGTGAGCATATCCGTTTACGCCCCGGTATGTACATTGGTAAACTTGGCGATGGTTCAAGCCCGGATGATGGCATCTATGTATTAATTAAGGAAGTTTTGGATAATTGCATTGACGAATATACCATGGGCCATGGAAAGACAATTGACATTACCATCAAAGGAACCACGGTAACTGTCAGGGATTATGGACGCGGAATTCCCTTGGGGAAACTGGTGGATGTTGTGAGTAAGATAAACACAGGCGCCAAATATGATAGTAAGGTTTTCCAAAAAAGTGTGGGCTTAAACGGGGTAGGAACAAAAGCTGTAAATGCCTTGAGTGGTCATTTTAGGATTGCCTCTTTCCGAGAGGGAAAAATTAAAGAGGCTGAGTTTGAGAAGGGCATCTTAATAAAAGAATATAAAGAAGCAAAATCCACTGAAGAAAATGGGACGCTTGTAACCTTCATTCCTGACGATTCGGTTTTTAAAAATTTTCATTTCCTTCCCGAATATCTGGAAAAACAAATCTGGAATTATTGTTTTCTAAATGCGGGTTTACGCATCATTTTCAATGGAAAAAGTTTTATAAGCAAAAATGGTTTGTTCGATCTTTTAGAAAGAGAAACCAATGCTGACGAAATTCGTTATCCCATTATACATTTAAAGGGTGATGATATAGAAGTGGCTCTTACGCACAATAATGATTACGGAGAAGATTATCATAGTTATGTAAATGGCCAGCATACAACCCAGGGTGGAACCCACCAGTCGGCCTTCAGAGAGGCGTATGTAAAAGTGATCCGCGAATTTTATAAAAAAGATTATGAGCCTTCAGATGTACGTCAAAGTATTGTAGCTGCGGTTTCTGTACGGGTGGTGGAACCGGTGTTCGAATCTCAGACAAAGACAAAATTAGGATCAGCTAATATTGAGGAAGGCGGTCCATCCATGCGCCAATTTATTACCGATTTTTTGTCAAGGCATCTTAATAATTACCTGCATAAAAACCCCGCAACTGCTGATGCGCTAAAAAGAAGAATTGAACAAAGTGAGCGGGAGCGAAAAGATTTAGCCGGTATAAAAAAACTGGCAAACGAAAGAGCCAAGAAAGCAAATCTTCACAATAAAAAATTACGCGATTGCCGCGTTCATTTTAACGATGAACCGCCTGCAAAAGGAAAGGAGGCATTTTTTGCACTCCAAAAGGAAACCACTGTATTTATTACAGAAGGCGATTCAGCGAGTGGCTCCATTACCAAAGCAAGAAACGTGGAAACGCAGGCGGTCTTTAGTTTACGCGGCAAGCCACTTAATTGTTTTAGCATGAGCAAAAAAGTGGTATATGAAAACGAAGAATTCAACCTGTTACAGCATGCGCTTAACATTGAAGAGGGAATGGAAGGTTTACGTTACAACAGAATAATAATAGCGACTGATGCCGATGTAGACGGTATGCACATTCGCTTATTGATCATGACATTTTTTTTACAATTTTTTCCTGACCTGGTAAAGAACAACCATGTGCATATTTTGGAAACGCCTTTATTTCGTGTCCGTAATAAACAGGAAACAATATATTGTTATTCGGAGAAAGAAAGACAAAACGCTATAAAAAAACTTGGAACAAAACCAGAAATTACCCGCTTCAAAGGTTTGGGTGAAATATCACCTGATGAATTTGGACAGTTTATAGGAGAAGAAATGCGCCTGCAACCTGTTATGTTAGAACATGGCGATCATATACAACATTTGCTGGAATATTATATGGGAAAAAACACGCCTGAACGGCAGGAATTTATTATTAATAATTTACGGATAGAGTTGGATACAGTGGAGGACCTCAATTGAATAAGCTAGATATTATCCGAAAAGCCAAATCACTTTTCATGAAATGGGATATGCATGGCATTGTACAGCCATTTACCGGCGGTCTGAAGAATGGCGTTTATATGTCAGATATGTCGGAGTGGAGAAAGACTCACCCGGTAAAGGGTTACAATGATTTTTACCAGGAAGAATGGGATTACATGCGGCGTTATAAATTGTATGAAGAAGTAGGTAAAGATGAAATGCTCTTTGACCAGCCTATTGATTATTTTGAATTTGGTGTCGCATCAGGAAGTTCATTCAGATGGTGGCTGGAAAAAAATACAAATCAATCCTCACGCTTTTTTGGCTTTGATACTTTTGAAGGTTTACCCGAAGCATTCGGGCCTTTTGGCAAAGGTTCGATGGCGCATAAATTAGAATCTTTACAGATCACCGATGAAAGGGCCAGCTTTTACAAAGGATTATTTCAGCATACATTAATCCCTTTTTTAGAAAAATATGAAAGTCGCAACAAAAAATTAATCCACCTGGATGCTGATCTTTTTAGTTCAACTTTATTTACCTTATCACAACTGTATCGTTACTTAAATGCCGGCGATATTTTATTGTTTGATGAGTTTGCTGTGCCCCAACACGAGTTTTTGGCGTTCAAAATTTTTACGGAATCATTTTATGTGAATTATGATGTTATCGGCGCTGCCAATAATTATTTATTTGTAGCAATAAAAATTATTGCCCCAACCCTTGAAGGGGGAAAGGAAGCCCCCATCCCCTAAAGGGGAGTAGGCAAGCGTCTTTAAAAATTGAATAAACTTTTATGAAGCATAAATCAAATACCGAGGACGAATCAAATAATAGTTCGCTTCGGAACTCCCCTTCAGGAGATGGGAGCGACATTGTCCACATCGTTTTTAAGCAAGCTGATGTTACCGTTATACAAAAAGCAATAGAGCTTGACGAAAGTTTAGCTGGCGAAATATTTGAGATCAAGGATGAATTTGCTGTGGGGCCGTTGGAAAATATCGATACAGAAGAAGGATGGAGCGCTAGGGAAAATTGGTGGAAAGAATTAATTGAAGCATCACCTTATCCTGATGATTTGGTAGGCAGTTTTGATGACCGCAAAACGGCCAGCGAATTAAAAAAACGATTAGATGAAGATGCAAAAAAACAAGCATGGATCTGGATAGCGCAAAATCAACATGACGTCTGCGGTTATTATTGGTTAATTTCTCAACTTAAAAATTACCAGGGAAGAATAATGATTTTATACTTCAATAATTTGCCTTTCATTGATGTAAAAGGTTCTATTTTTTACCCGGCGGCTTTGCATGAAATACAACCAAAAGAATTTTTAAAAGCAAAAAAGCTTTGCCGAAAAATTACACTTAGCGAATTTGAATTGGACCCTGATGAATGGAATAAACTAGTTGGTGAAAATGCAATGGTAAGAATACTCGAAGGGGGTAAAAAAATTGTGAGCAGAGATGAAAATTTTTATGATGAGGATATTTTAAGTAACCTGACACATGAATGGCAAAAAGGCGGCAGGGCAATCCATAACATTTTAGCAAAAATGAAAATTAAAACCGGTGATGTGTTTTTACTTTCGCGGATGAAAAAATTGGCAGACGAAGGAAGGATTGAAATAAATGGAGATATATCAAAAGGATGGAAAGATTTTGAAGTAAAATTAAGAACAACGTCTATAGAGGCAGTCCCTCTTAAGAATGAACAGCTATGAAAAAAATTATTCAATTAGAAGAAGCTGTCATGTTAGGCATCAGTATTTATACGCTTTATATTTTAAAAGTTGAATGGTGGTTTTATCTTTTGTTGATGTTAGGGCCTGATGTAAGCATGTTCGGATACTTAGCAGGAAATAAAATTGGAGCGATCACATACAATCTCTTTCACCATAAAGCAGTGGGAATTATTCTTTTCATGATTGGTTTAATAAATCAAACATGGACACTCCAGGTTATTGGTACCATCCTCTTTGGTCATAGTTCGATGGATAGAATGTTATCTTACGGACTAAAATATTTTGTCGGATTTAAACATACACATTTAGGAGAAATTGGCTTAAAAAAAGTCAAGTAAATGATTTAGATAAATGAGCACTCCGAAAAATACAAATTTTGAAGTTGTACAATCCGATCATGGAATTAATGGCCAGTATAAAACCTGGTTTCTTGACTATGCATCTTATGTAATATTAGAGCGGGCAGTACCTGCTATTGAAGATGGCCTAAAACCCGTACAACGCCGTATTCTTCATGCTATGAAGGAAATGGATGATGGACGCTTAAATAAAGTAGCTAACATCATCGGACAAACCATGCAATACCACCCACATGGCGATGCTTCCATAGGTGATGCACTGGTAAACATTGGGCAGAAAGAATTATTAATAGACACGCAGGGTAACTGGGGCGATGTAAGTATGGGCATTGACGCTTCAGCGCCTCGTTACATAGAAGGCCGGTTAAGCAAGTTTGCATTGGAAGTGGTTTTTAATGCTAAAACAACCGAATGGGCTTTGAGTTATGACGGAAGAAAAAATGAACCGGTAACCTTGCCTGTAAAATTTCCCCTGCTATTAGCGCAGGGTGCAGAGGGCATTGCTGTAGGATTAGCAACCAAAATTTTACCCCACAATTTTATTGAGTTGTGTGAAGCTTCTATAAAATATTTAAAGGGCAGAAAGTTTGATCTATATCCAGATTTTTTATCAGGTGCAATGGCAGATGCAACAGATTACAATGAGGGCAGGAGAGGGGGTAGAATAAAAGTCCGTGCGCATATTGAAGAGGTAGATAAAAAAACTTTATTGATAAAAAGCGTTCCATTCGGAGTTACCACTTCAGGGCTAATCGACAGTATAGTAAAAGCAAATGAAAATGGTAAGATAAAAATTAAAAAAGTCACCGACATCAGCTCCTCAACAGTAGAAATACAAATTGACCTGGCACCCGGTATTTCCTCTGATATAACTATAGATGCACTTTATAAATTTACCGATTGCGAAATATCCATTTCACCCAACACCTGCGTAATCGTAGATGATAAGCCGCAATTTGTAAGTGTTAATGAGCTGCTTCGGATATCTACCGACAAAACAAAAAATTTACTGCAGCTTGAACTGGAAATTAAGCTTCACGAGTTGCAGGAAAAATGGCATTATACTTCACTTGAAAAAATATTTTTTGAAGAAAAAATATATAAAGAGCTTGAAAAAAAACACGAAACATGGGAGAAAGTGTTAGCCGGCATTGATAAAGCTTTTATTCCTTTTATTAAAAACTTAAAAAGAGCTGTAACAAAAGAAGATATCATAAAACTGACGGAAAAACCTGTACGCCGTATTTACAGACTAGATATTGATGAACTGAACCAGCAGATAAAAGGATTGGAGGCAGATATCAAACAGGTAAAATTTGACTTGGCAAACCTGACAGATTTCTCCATTGCTTATTTTGAAGGTTTGCTTAAAAAATATGGAAAGGGAAAAGAGCGCAGGACAGAGATCAAAGTATTTGAATTAATTGAAGCCAAACAAGTAGCCATTGCCAATACACGTTTATACATCAATTATGCAGAAGGGTTTATTGGCACCAATTTAAAAAAGGATGAATTTTTATTGGAGTGCTCTGACATCGACGATATTATCGCTTTTACTAAAAGGGGCATCATGAAAGTGGTGAAAGTGCAGGATAAAGTATTTATTGGCAAGGATATTTTACATGCAGCCATTTTTCGTAAAAACGATGAACGCACCACCTACAACATGATTTACATGGATGGCAGCAGTGGTATTTCGTATGCCAAGCGTTTTAATGTGGTTGGCATTACCCGCGACAAGGAATATGATTTGACAAAGGGCGCAGAAAAAACAAAGGTCCATTACCTAAGCGTTAATCCAAATGGTGAAGCAGAAGTGGTGCGGATTATTTTAAGTCCGGCCTGTTCCGCACGTATAAAAGAATTTGATTTTTATTTTGAAGAGCAGGAAATAAAAAGCAGGTCAAGCATTGGCAACCAGGTAACCAAATACCCTGTTCGCTCCGTAAAATTTAAAGAAGCAGGACTAGCTTCCCTGGGCAGTATCAAACTTTGGTTTGATGATAAATTTGGAAGATTAAATCATGAGGGAAAGGGAATTGCATTGGGTGATTTTGACGCAGAGGATAAAATATTGATTATATACACCAATGGTTATTATGAACTATCAGACCAGGAATTGACCCAACGATTTAACCCGGAAGAAGTATTGTTAGTTGAAAAGTTTAATCCTGAAAAAACAATTACTGCTATCTACCTGGATAACGAAAAACTGCAATACAATGTAAAGCGGTTTAAAATTGAAACCACCACCCTACGAACAAAATTTTTATTTATCAAAGAAGGGAAAGCGAATATTTTAGAGGCCGTGAGTACAGAGGAAGAACCTATGCTCATTGTACAATCCGGCAAGGGGTCACAAATAAGAAAGGCCAAATTTAAGATTGCAAAAATGGTAGAGATAATGGGTTGGAAGGCCGTAGGTGCAAAGCTGGTTGATTATAATAAATCTTTGCAAATGGAGTGGGAGGTAAAAGAATCTTCTACACAACAACAATTATTTTGAGTTTTTCTACTGAGGTCTCATTGATGTGTGAGACCCTAAGTACCTCAGGGTGACAAGTACGAGTCTTTATGGTCTTTTGTCTTGCCGACGAAGGAAGCATCTCAATCTAATAATAAGGCCTTATTGATGTGTGAGACCTTCGTTAGTTTGAAAAAAGCAAAACTGGAGGAATTCACAGAATATTCTCAACACCAGGAATAGAAGGAATTATTAATTTGCAGAAGATCTTCTTCAGCCAAAGAAGCAGATGATTTTTCTCTTACCTGGATGATGATTTCAGTGTTTTCGTTATTGCGAATAAAAGATTTTATTTTATCAAGTAAATCTTGCTTTAGTTCATCCGGTCTTACTTTAATCAATGCACCCATAAAAACTAATTTCTTCAAATTTAATCCTACAAATTGAAAAAAGTATTTAATGCTCTTCTATCAAATTAACACTCCTTGTGTTGCCTGATTCCCGCCGCCAGGAATTACAAAAAGTTGGCAAAGAAAGATAGGAATCGCACAAAACAATCAAAAATCTTGTATCCGCATTTTTCATAAAAAGGACTAACAGCGTCTCGGGTATGCATCATTATCATTTTAAGCCTTTCTATATTGGTATGTTCTCCGTTTTAATGATCATAATTGCTTTCTTATCTAAATTAAAAATAACACAGGAAGAATATGGAGATTACTTAATCACCTCAAATTTTCACTTTCTCACTCAATTTATTTATTATTTTTTTTAATATTGCCGGCAAAAGTCAAATAAAAAGTCAAGAGCCGGGAACATAAATCTTTCTCTTAACCCCAACCCAATTCCGCTAAATTTGCCCACAAACATCAGTGATGGATTTTAAACTAAGTGAAGAGCATGTAATGATTCAACAGGCAGCAAGGGATTTTGCCCGGAATGAATGTTTGCCAGGGATAATAGAACGGGATGAGAAACAACAATTTCCCCTGGAGCAAATCATGAAGCTGGCTGACCTTGGGTTTTTAGGTATGATGGTAAGTACTGACTATGGCGGCGCCGGCCTTGACACCATCAGCTATGTTTTAGCAATGGAGGAGATTAGTAAAATAGATGCCAGCGTTAGTGTTTGCATGAGCGTAAATAATAGCTTAGTGTGCTATGGACTTGAAGCATTTGGAACGGAAAAACAAAAGCAACAGTATCTAACACCGTTGGCCCAGGGGAAAAAAGACGGCGAATTATATACAGGGGCTTTTTTATTGAGTGAGCCTGAAGCCGGCAGTGATGCCACTTCTCAAAGGTCCACATCGTCGGTAAAACTTGCCATCCCCATTAGTCCTGCAATTTTAATGTGCTGCAAAGCTTCGCCGGGCAACTGGTTATTTATTATATCATTCAATTCGCCTTCGTTTAATCCAAACTTGGTTTCTTCTTTCGCAATGTGAATTTGTAATAAAACATTAATGATTCTATTATTTTTTTTTGCTTGCTTGTTAATTTCTTTTAATAGTTTAAAGCTATCAACGCCCTGGATGAGATGAATAATAGGAGTAATTAATTTTACTTTGTTAGTTTGCAAATGCCCTATAAAATGCCATCGTATGTCAGGAGGTAATTGGGTTTGTTTTTCAACTAACTCCTGCACATAGTTTTCTCCAAAATCCCGATGCCCTAATTGATAAAGCTCGTTGATAATCTGTACGGGCTGTATTTTAGAAACGGCAACAAGACTTACATTAACAGGCTTTAATTCATCTATAATTTTATTATAGTTATGGAGTACTTTGTTGTTCATACTTGCAGAGGTTCAATGTTTTTGATAGTTTGTACAGGGTGAACGGTCGCCGGTACAGAGACAGCATCCCACCATCAACGGCCCACTGTCATCTGTCAACTATCAACAGTCATCTTCCTATCAGTCATCTTCCAACTATCATCTATTCAAGATTGACCTGCTAATTACAATTCGCTGCACTTCACTG